>OLGF01000612.1_pt1 | contig 41384 bp, 38 predicted proteins | sample 1604971 | NCBI WGS metagenome assembly OLGF01 (sample SAMEA3888902, study PRJEB22519) | human gut metagenome | biome: human gut; feature: human-associated habitat; material: faeces | place: Denmark | collected 2011 | reverse complement strand
GGTCGGACAGCGTGCGCGTGGTGGAGGCGCTGGTGACTGCCAGCCCGGAGTTCTTCAAGGGGAAGAAAAAGGGCGAAATCAAAGCCTATTTTCAGGAGGCGCTGGACTTCATTCAGCAGCACCAAGACCCGAAAACGATCCTATCCGCCGTGGTGCATATGGACGAGAAAACGCCTCATATGCACCTTTGCTTCGTCCCGTTGACGGCGGACAAGCGGCTCTCCGCCAAGGAGATCGTCGGCAACAAGAAGAAACTGACGCAGTGGCAGGACAGGTTTTGGGAGCACATGGTCAAAAAATACCCCGATCTGGAGCGCGGCGAGAGCGCCAGCGAAACCGGGCGTGACCATATCCCGCCGCGGCTGTTCAAGGAGGCTGTCCACCTGAACCGGATGAAGGAGCAGATCATGGCGATTCTGAACGACACGAATCCGTTCAACAAGAAGGCCAAGGCAGAAGAATTGGAGGCGCTGCTGGGCAAGTACGTTCCCGGCGCGGAGGCTTTGCGGACGAAGCTCAGGAAGTATGACGCGGCGTATAAGGCGCTGACCGCCGAGCACGCGGCGCTTGAAAAGCAGCTGGGCGCTGCGTCCAAGAAAAGCGTCCTGAAAAAACTGGAAATCAACGAAAAGCTCCGGAAGCTGGACGAGCTGCACCGCATGGTGGACGTCTTGCCGCCGGAGATTTTGCAGGCGGCGAAGCAGGTGGCCGCGCATAAGCCGCAGGAAAGATGAGGAAACTAAGGATGTTAAAGGAGGCTGGTTCTATTTGGAGATGAACGTCAGGGACGATCAGAAGCTTGTTGAAATCTGGCTGACGAATGCAGAAAAAATTGACCCCGTCCTGCGGGATGGGCTGAAAGAGATTTACGCCAAGTATAAGACGAAGAAATACATGGTCGCCGTGTTCGAGTCCGGCAAGGGCGATCTTTACGAGAACACGCGGGATCTGCTGCTCTTCAACCGCCGCCGCAGCGCCGAAAAGGCCGTGCAGCAGGCAAAAAAGCAGAGGGCCGCGGGCATGGAGCGGTAAGCAGAGGGCGGAAGGGAGCAATCCCTTCCGCCCGTTTTCTTTTTTGCCTGAATTTAATCCATAATGTCGTACTGCTTCATCAGCTCGATGCGCTCCTTGGCGAGCTTGATGGAGCCGGAGGCACTGCTGCCTGCGCCGGACTGCTTTTCGCTGGCGTAGTGCGCGATGCGCTGCACCCATGCCACCGGCAGCATATACGGGCGCTTTTTCAGATACGGGTAGCGGCGCTCCAGATACTCCCGCTTGGGAAACACTGTGCTTAGGACACTGCTCTTCTCGCCGGTGCGGCTGGCTTTGACGGCATTCAGCGTCACGGTGGAGGAGTGGAGCCGGGTGTAGTCGTTGGAGCCGTATACACCGCCGCAGAGGGTGTCGTGCAGCAACGGCTCCACGTCAACGGAAGCGTTCCACGGCGCAGGCAGATCAAATTCGATGCCGAGATAGGCTCTGGCAACACAGAACGCCGCCGCGGCAAACGTCGCCGCATGGACGCTGGCACACTGGTCATGTAGGCACTGCCAGTCGATTTCATCGTGGTATTCCCGTGCCCACAGGCCGATGTCGCAGAACTGCCGCAGGCCGATGCCGCTGCGCACAAAGTGCTTGTAGGCGTGCAGGATCAGGTACAGCAGGTGCTCGTGGGGCGGCATGGCAAGAAGGCCGTCCATCTCGACGGGATTGATGTCGGTGAAGAAATGGTTCAGCTCGTCATGGGCATCCTCGGAAGAATCAAATAAATGCCGGTGCAGCTCGATATAAAGCGGGCTGCCATTTTTTGTATAGGACACCTCGTCCGCCGTGGGAAGCTCATCTGCCGGGGTGTCGGTGGTTAGACCGTTCGCCAGAAGCTGTTCGTGGCAGGCCATGAACTCCGCATCAGGAATGTAGAGGTCATCATCCGCGCTGATGCGGTGATCTCGCAGCGGGTACAGTCGGCTGCAAAGCTGGCCCTTGACCACGATGGGGCGCAGTCCCGCCTTACGAAGCTTGCGATAGAGGTCGGCAAATTCCGCCGAGCGCACCGTCTGGTTCAGCACTTGCCCGATGACCTGCTGCTTGGTCACAGCGAACACCGCCGTGTTTTCCTCGGCGGCAGGCATCTTGCGGACGGTCTCGAAGAGGACCGGCAGCAGCTTCTGCTGGTTGGCCAGTGTGAAAATGGCAGGCCAGTCCGCCTTTTCGGCGGGCAAATCTCCGCCGGAGATGGCCGATTTGGCGATATGGAGGAATTGTGTTTCGGTGGTGGTCAGGGGCATGTTCGTGTGCCAAACCCTTTCTCTGTATTTTTCGATGGCGTGAGCGATGAGCAGCGATGTAGAGCCGATGAACGCGCCCAGCGTGTTGCAGATCACGTCATCCGTCTCCGCAAGCCCCAGCGCGTAGCGGTACTGGACGCACTCGATTCCCGCGCTGAGGATGCAGCCGACAAGCGTTGTGAGGGCGATTTTGCCCCAACGGTGCCACTTTCGCGGCAGGGCGTTGGAAAGCGTCAGCCCCAGCGGGAAGAAGAGGAAGACGTTCATCAGCATCTCGCGGTAGAGTTCTGGTTGCTGCCGCGCGGCGGCAAGGGCGGCGAAGGGGGTGAGAATGACAGCGGGGACTCCCGGTGTGCGGGTCAGGATGGTGGTGTAAAGAATGATGAACGCAGCCGCGCAGGCGAGCGCGGTGTTGAGAAGCACTCGTCTCCGTTTCCCGACCCGCTGGCAGAGCATGGGCCAGAGAAGGAGCAGGGACAGCAGCAAAATGCACACCGTCCATGGGTTCATTGCGTAGATTCGTCGAAGCATCGTGTGTTATCGCTTCAGGCGGCGCATGACGCGGGCCAGAAAGCTCTTGCTTCGGCGTTCCCGCACCAGTTCTTCTTCGGTCGGCTCGCAGCAGGCGGAAACCAAATCGGCAAAGGCCGTTTGACCGTAGCCCTCCCAGAATTCATCATAGCGGGCGGGCTTTTGAATGGGTGTAAGCACCGCCGGGTTAAAGGAAAACGCGTCTTTGGCTGCGGGCTGGAGTTGCAGCTGATCCTTGCAGCCTTTCAGCAGGCTGCGTCCCTTTTCACTGTGAATCAAAACGAGAGATGTGCCCTGCGGGTTGTAGGCTTCCGGCTGAATACCTTTGACACCCCAATAATCGGCCAGCGTGATATCGCTGCAACGCTCGATCCCTTTGAACTTGCATACAAAGCAGGAGCTGCGGGAGTACAGTCCCTTGATAAAACCGCGCTGATAGGGGCTTTCGGCAGCGGGCTGGGCGAACTCTCTACCGTTATCAAACGCGGCGCGAATATGGTACGCCTCCCAGCCATTTGCCTTGTTGCGGAAGGAGAACGCGGTCAGCTTGCCGCTGTGCTGCTTCTCCAGTTCCTCTTTATATCCCTCCCACACCAGCGGCGACGGAACGCTGTGGCAGGCGGTATCCTGTGTAATTAGCGTTTCATACTTCCGGCCGAGATAGCTTTTCAGCGCTGCGACCTGGCACGGCATTCCGCTGAAATAGACCCAGCGACCGGCGGCCAGCGCCGCCTTGACCTGCGCATAGCAGTCGCTCGGAATGCGGCCTTGGACATACTTGGAGCTGCAAAGCGCAGAAAGTTCCTCCACGCTCTCAGCGGCAGTATGTATCACATGGAACTGTCCGTCAAAGGCCGCACCGAACACAAGGCCGCCTCTGCGGATGATCTCCGCTGCCAATACGGGAAAGATCGCGCCGGACGAGGATCGGGGCAGGAGCGCTCCATCCTTGGCGTAGCCGGTCATAACATCCGTATGCACCGAGACCTGCGGCAAAACGGAAACCGGACATTTTTCGGTGCAGAGGCCACAATCGGTACACGCTGCGTCATCAACGATAGGGCGCAAAAAGCCATGCGCATCCGGCTGCATTTTGACAGCCGCTGATGGGCAGACCGCAGCGCACACCCCGCAGCCAGTGCAGGATTCCTTTTCTTGAATCAATGTTTTCTCACCTCGCACGTCGCAGAACTTTTTTGAGTGCTCCACTCACAACATCTTTTTCATATGCGTTAAATGTAATGAAATATGATCCAACCGAAAACAGCAGTGTATACGCAATAATTCCGGCAAAAAGTATACCCCAACTTCTACCAAAGTCAATATACCGTGCAACCGTCAGCCCGATTGCAAACATCAGCACTGGAACAACAGACATCCTGAAAATGTTTATCCAGAACAGCGGAATATCAATTCCTGTTACACGATAGTAATAGATATTCATAATAATCCCTTGGCCGATAATATAGGATACACCTGAACAGAGTGCCGCACCGAACCCACCAAGGGACGGAACAAGAAGATATGTAGAAATTACGTTGACAATAGCAATGGCAAGATAAGTTAGGCTTCTGAATTTATGCTTGTTCTGCGCCATAACAATGCTGATTCCAGTATTCTGAATCAGCGGAACAGTCAGGGGAATCAGTGTAACCAGAGCAATCCAATAACTATCAGAATAATTATTACCCGCCCATTTGCGCAAAAAAGCTTGGCCGAAGACGATGAAGCCTGAGAGCGCCAAGGAAATCAGAGCATATTGCAATCGGCCAACACGGATAAATACAGCAGAAAGTTCTGATTTAGGGGCATTCTGCTTCACCATGATGGTAACCTTCGGCTGCAATACCCCGCTGACCGCTGTAGAAAGGTTCGTAAACATTGAATTGAACGTTACACCAACGTTATATACGGCAATAGCTGCCGTACTTGCTTCCATGCCCAGTATCACCTTATCTGTTGCCCAGAACAACATATCTACGATAGAGCCGATGAAAACATACAGGGAAAACCCCAAAATTTCGGTAATCAGCCGACCGGGCATTTTTCTGAACTTTGGATGCAGTCCAAGCTGCTTTACGCAGTAGACCGCATATAGGGGCAGCATTACTACCTGCATCAGAGTTCCTGCCAGCGTCATTCCAACGGATGCATAGCCAAGATAAAGAGCGACGAGATTTGCAACTGGGGCTGCTACCGTAGAAAAAATGTTGATTGCTTGCCGGTAAATATAACGTTCATGCGCAACAATAACGCTTCCGAATACACTGATGGGGAACGATATCGCCATATTGAATGACATAATACGGATAAGAATCTTGATGTTATCCAGTTCTGCACCTGTCAAACCTTTATGAAAGATAGGTTCGACATAACAGGATAATATCCATCCGCCAATCAGCACAAGCACACTGACGCAGCTATATATGGCGATGAAGAGGCCCATCACGCGCTCTTCGCCATCGTTGTCATTGTCTGCTCTATATATGGAAAGATACCGAATTATCGTACTGCCCAATCCGAAGCTCAACAGAGACAAGTACCCTGTGATAGATTGAGCCAGTCCCAAAAGTCCGTACTCACTTTGCCCAAGGAGCCGTAGCATGACCGGAGTGTAAAACATCGGAATCAAGCTTCCAAGGGCAAGATTTATATAAGTCATAATGACACCAGCGCGAAGCTGGTTCGGTTTGCTCATGATAGTAAAATTCTCCCGTTTATTTGAGTCTTGAAACAGCTTCTGCCGCAATGTACGCTCGCTGAATGTACTTTGGCATCACACGCTTCAAATGTGAGCGGATGCTTTCCTCATTGGACACCAGCCAATCAAAACCATCCGCCAATTCGTCCGGATTTCGCAGTTCCTGCACAGGCAAAACGTAGTGTTCCTCCGTGCCAAAAATATCCCGCGCGATCCCCTTTGATTTCACAGAGTAACCGAGCACCAGTGTTGGCACACAGGTAGAATAGGCTGCGATCGTTGCGTGAGTACGAGCGCCGATGAACATTCTGCAACGGGAGATATAGCCCTTCAATTCGCAGCAGTTATGATCTTCTATGAGCAGCACGCGACCAGAGGAAGCAAATTCCTCATACAAATTGCGAAGTGGAATCCGGTCATCATTATTCGCAATGACAACATGAGGGATCAATGCAACCGCGGCATCTGTAGTATTCAAAATGTGCTTAATTAAACATCGATATGCTTCATAGGCAACGTTGCCGTCTTTTGCACATTGCATGATAAGAGGACTCGCGTTAATACCGATTGTGTTGCCTTCTTTCCAGCCTTCAGGCAACGGCAGCTCCACACTGTCCAGCACAAATGCAGGATCAGCCACGAGAATTGTGTTTGGATTCACGGCTTTCAGCGTTTCATAGCTGATACTTTCCCTCGCGGTTATGAGATCGTACTGTGCAATATCCTTTGCGGTGGCAGCATCCATTTCGGACGGCTCAAAAGAGCAACCCCAGAAAACCGTTTTTCCACCCTTCTCATGGATGATTTGATTGTAGTGCCCCAGAATGTCTTTGCCGGCATAGCAGTAGTTGTCTCCGCCAATAGATAGATAGACATCTCCGCACTGCACAGCAGAAAAGAAGTTTCTATGTGAAAACTTTGTGTAGAAAATATCACTCCCGGTAAGCTTGTGGTGTATTTTGAACTTCAATGATTCCAAACCCGCAAGCGGCGCGGAGTTGTCTTTCCAAATGCTTACCATATTATCCAGGCCATAAGCACAATCAGTATCGGGAGCAGTACTCCAAAGGAATAATTTTGTGCCCAGCAATTTTGAAGTTGAGCGGACAATAGCCTCACAGCCGTGATTTGCGCTGCCCCCGTGATAATAAAGATTGATCATATGTTACTTTCTCCTGAACATAAGAGCATTTTTTGCTTTACATAGAAAATCTGCCAGTAAAACATTTATAAAGCTACCAGAACGATAAGCAGAAAGATAAAGTGGATGCACAAAACATTTCCTTGTATTAAGTGCCTCTTGGAATTCTTTGCTCTGCATAAATGTGCTATTCCATTTGCGCTTTTCTCTTCTGCTCATATTGGGTGCTCGCATCGTGTTACGCAAAACCTTTTCATACATGTAGAATCTACTGTCATACAGTTTTTCTATCTGTGTCTGCGACACTCCCCATTTTTCCAGATGTGCCAAGCATTCTGCATTAAGCCTACGGTATATATCCAGCAAATCCTGACGGTACTTTGAATCGAGACTATCATTATTGCCGCGCACATAATTGTATAGGGGCTTAGTTACAACGACAATTTTGTTGTTTGAGAAAGCATCAATATACGTCAGGTTGAAAAGCCAATCCTCACCTAGAGACAAATCTTCAGAGAAATGCAAACCATACTCCTTGATAATTTTCGCTATATACAACTTGTTCCATGGGCCAGTATCTAACCACATTTCGTGCAGCGTCATATAATCCTTTAGCGTATAATGCAAAACTGACTCTGCCGATAGGTAATTGGGCACAGCATTTTCTTTTTGATATCCTGTTACAGTCCGGAAGCAGCACCATATGTGACCGCAATCCGGGTTGGACTTTGCTGTTTGAACAAGAGTTTCAAGATAATCTGGCTCAAGGTAATCATCGCTGTCGCAAAATGTGATATACTTACCAGTCGCTGCATCAATTCCCGCATTCCGTGCCGCTGACACACCGCCATTGGGTTTATGTATCACCTTGATACGGCTGTCTGCCGCCGCAAATTTATCACACAGTTCGCCGCTGCCGTCGATGGAACCATCATCCACAAGGATCAGTTCAAAGCCGGTATAGGTTTGCTGTTGAATTGAACGAACACAATATTCTAACGATTTAATGCAGTTGTAAGCCGGGACAATAATTGAAACCATATACCTACCTCGTCCTTGGAACAAGCTTATACATATCCAAATGTAGATTCTAACCTTTTGCGCATTTCCTGCCGTTCTTCTTCTGAGGCATTTGCCCATTCGTCCCAGCGATGTTCGCTGAAATACGGCTTTGTCTCAAGATTTTTCAAGTGTTTCGCCTGAAATTCACTAAAAGAACACACAAATTTTGCCGGGTTTCCTGCATAAACACTGTCAGACGGAATATCGTGTGTTACGACAGAGCCCGCACCAATAATTACATTATCTCCAATTCTGGTATTACAGAGAACAACGCTATCTGCCCCAATAAAAACATTGTTTCCTATTTTGACAATACCTATCTTGGCATGAGCTCCCACTTTCACGGTACTTGCATCATGTGCAAGAATTCTCACGTTACTTGACAATGTCACATCATCCCCAACAGAGATTAGCCACGGCCAATTTGCATCTATAGGGTAGCCGCTATTATAGTGAAAATTCTTTCCTGCTGTAAACCCGTGAGCGAAGCAATAATCCATTGTCGCTTTCTCAGGAGATGTCCCCCCGCGTACAATTTTTTTGATAATGTCTATTATCCTCATACCATTTCCTCTCTTTACAGTCCAATCTTCAGCGCATTGCGGACACGACATGCAGCCATCAAATTGCTCTTTGCCATGTTGAGCCAAAGCTTTTCTTTCATACTGCACCCTTCTGCCTGAAATGGATGTGTTTCCATCACTCTTTCGAAGTAGGATAGTATCTTCTTGGCCTCAGCCTTGTCCAGCGTTCGCATTGCCAACTGTCCTTGATAGATACAGGTGAACCACAAATTGCGAGCACTAATACACTCCAACTCAGGAAAATGCTGCTGAATATAGCCGTGCCGTTGTACCTTTGCTTCTATAGCCTGAAGCCGCTTTGCTATCGGAATTGAGTGCATAACTGATTCTGACTGCTGACGATATGCATACATATAGCAGGAAGAATGAACCAGTAGCTTGGCGTTAGCAATTACTTTATATGTCCAAAACTCATCATCAATCTTCTTGCCAACGGAAAAACGAATACCGCTAATAACGGTTCGCCGGTAGAGCTTATTGGGAGGAGTTTGTTTAAATATCTTATCTTGAATATGTAACTCCATCGCCGCCAGAGTTTCGTAAACGTCTCTCTTATATTCTTGACCGTTATCAAGCTGTGCATCATCATCCTCTACCTGAAGGATATTGCATTCTGCAATTCCAATATCGTGGTTACTTTCCATTAGTCTCAGTAAATGTTCGAACATGTGCGCTTCGATATAATCATCGCTGTCTACGAATCCAATATAATCTCCTTGCGCAACATCTAACCCCTTGTTTTTGGCACCCCCCGCACCTTCGTTACTCTGATGAACGACTCTGATACGATTGTCTCGTTTTGACCAGAAATCACACATAGCCGGGCAATTATCAGGGGAACCGTCATCGACCAGAATAATCTCAAGATTCTTATAAGTCTGGTTCACAATAGAAGATATGCATTTGTTGAGATATGGCTCCGCTTTATATACGGGAACAATTACGCTAATCAAATCTTTCATTATATATCCCAATTAGGCGTCCTTATTTTATCGTAAATACTATACATCGCCACATAGACATATGGAGCATTCCGCATTAACCAGTATTCAAACAGCTTTTTCCCGCTGATGTTTGTCCCACGTCCCTCCAGTTTTCGAATTTCTTGCGAAATTTGACTACGTTCTGTAGCACTGTTCCGATATCCGCTGACCAGCAAGTTCCTGTAATACCCAAGCAAGCAACGCAGCAGTCTTTCGTCTACGAGTTTTTGTACAGTTTGGTCTGCTGCTATATCTCTCATTCTCTCAGTTGCTTTGATGCAATCCCGCGATTTTTTAAGCCAGTCTGTTTTTGCGCAAGATGATGTTGAACTGGTTCGGTAGTTATATTTGCAAACATCTACAAAAACGGTCGTGTCCGCACATTGGAAAAGCTGAAAAACTGCGAGAACATCTTCGTTTATTCTTAAATCTTCGCATAATCGTATAGACTCAAATAATTCACGCCGAAACAATTTATCGCAAAGGCTCCCGGTGAAGAGTTCCCCTTTAAGCAGGCACATTTGAGCCTCAGTTCCCGTCTGAACAAAGATTTTGCCGCTGCCTCCAATTGGTCGCTGCTCAGTCCTCATCAATCTACTATAACTGCAATGTGCAATAGCGGCATTATATTGTTCAGCCGTTGAAGCCAACATCTCGTACATATCCGGTTCCAAAGTATCATCGCTGTCCACGAAGGATATGTATTCTCCATGCGCCAATGCCAGCCCTTTGTTCCTCGCAGACGAAACCCCGCCGTTATCTTTATGCACGACTTTGATTCGAGTATCTTTTCCCGCGATCTCATCAAGCAGTTCAGAACTGCCATCCGTCGAGCCATCATCCACGGCAATAATTTCAAGATTCCGATATGTTTGATTGCAGATTGAGACAGTGCATTCTGCCAGATATGGCAAGGCGTTGTACACAGGAATAATTACACTAACCATTCAATAGGCTCCTAATCCAGATTAGTTTCGGATATATAAACGCATTCTCTATGCATGGCGTACTTAAAATAAGCTCTTTCAGGCATTCGAAAAAGCCGAGACCCGACCTCTGAAATATATATATTTCGTTCTGCTCCAGTCAAACTTTCTGCACATTCTCCGTTGATCTCGTTTCATTTTGTAAACGGTGGCGTAATAACCGTTTACCCAGATTCTCCTATTTAGAATTGCCCATTTGTTACAATTCTTTTTACTTTTACATGCATCGCATAATGCCATCAATGCAAGATACAGAGACTCTGCTTCCCAAAGTAGATCTGCACACTTTGTAGTTATCGAGCCTTCTCTTTGCCGATAAAAAGTAACCGGTCCCGTAACCACTGCGCATTTTGAAGTATGAAGCTGATACTCTATATTAAATAATCCATCTTCTTTGTTATGAAGCGTATGGTCAAACAATATTTGGTTCCTTCTAATCAGCTCCGTAGAGTACAAATTTCCCCATACTGAACTTGTCAGCTTTAGAATGGGGGCGTTACTTTCTTGTATCGAGAACGGGCTGTTTTCATATTTGCATAATTCCGCACTCGTATCAAAACATTGAAATTGCGTTGATGCACACAGTTGTGCGTGAGTTTGAGCTTCTGCTGCGACAAGATATTCAATGTTCTTATTACCCATGATATCGTCAGAATCCGAGAACACAATATACTCGCCATTCGCAAAATTGATCCCCACATTACGTGCAGCAGATACGCCGCTATTCTTTTGGTGTACGACTATTACTCGCCGATCAAGATCACTAATTTCATCAAGCAGTTCAGCACTGCCATCCGTCGAGCCATCGTCCACTGCAATAATTTCAAGTCTCTGATATGTCTGGCTGGAAATTGATGCAAAACACTCTTTTAAATATGGGGCAGTATTGTATACAGGAACAATTACCGTAACAAGGGGAGATTTGCCCATTAAGTTTTCTCCTTCGCCAAATACAGTTCAACAATACGCTTTTTCCAAGCATCAAGAGAATATTTTCGTTGGATGATGGCCTTATCCTCCTGATACTCACTCTCAGACACGGGAGATGCCAGATCACATATAGTTTGAATTTGCTTCTTAATATCACCAACATTTTCGCTCTTAACCCAGAAAATACTGCTAAACTCCCTTGCTACTTGGTTCTCTGGAATATCACTGCATATTACAGGAAGGCCAGCATAAACAGCTTCAAGTAGTGCATAGGACAGGCCCTCAGCGCGGCTAACATGAAGAAACGCTTTACTGTTTCGATATAATGCATTGATATCATTGACTGGCTTGCTAAACGAGATATGCTCTGTTGGATGATCCTGCAAATACTGCTGACAGGCAGCCTGTCCGATAATTTGGATTTTACAAGGTGGAAGTGTACCATCGCTATCAGCAGTCACAATTAAATCCACACCTTTACGGATAACTTCCCATCCAAACATCAAGAAGTTGTTAGGCTTTGATTCGCTGAAAGCAGTCTGGATTCGTGCGGTGTTGATCCCATTAGGAACATAGTGGATATGCTTACGGTCAAATCCCAGCTTTGCTGCATGCTCTGCATGTTCTAATGAAACTGAAAGCAATGTGGCTCTTCTGCTGAAGAAGCCGTACTGTAATTTGGCCAAGATTCGGCGCGAGATTTTAATTGACTTATTATACCCAATTGGGTCGTGCAGGTGCCAAAAGACCTTTGTGTTCTTTGGTGCCATTGCTGTCGCGGGGATATCGTACAGTTCAAAGTGGCTATGTACGATATCAATTTGATTTTCCTGATAAATCTGGCGAACTATTTGATACGTCTTTGGAAATATTCTGGCATGAGACACTGGCAGGAAATAAACCTTTGCTCGCTTGCAGAGTTCTTCACACCAAGGCCGACTTTTTGCAGTCTCTGCAAAAGCGTAAATTGTTTGGATTCCTTCTTCACTTAAAGTCTGTTCAAGAGAGGTCAAGGATGAAATAAAGTTACCTGGACTTGGCGCTCCAAATGCGCAGATTTGTAATACGGTCATTTTTTGTTTTCCTCCACAAGAGTCTCAAAAAACTTTTCCACTGCACAAACTGTCTCTTTCGTAGAAAAAGCCTTCCCTCGTTCAATCGCTTTTTCCTTATAGTGCGCAAGCTTATCCGGGTGGCAGAGCAAGTCTTTAATTCCCTGATATAGTGCTTCTTCATTATTTTCAGTCACGATGCCCCATTCGTTGTGTTCACCCAGCATCTCCTCCATGCCGGATACCTCAACGGTACAGACTGGCGTACCAACAATCAGCGCCTCAGTGGCTGCGGTAGAAAAGCCTTCTGACAAAGAGCAGCAAACGAACAGGTCTGATTTAGCAACGTACCTGTACGGATTTGTTTCATATCCGAGGAAGGTAATACTATTATTTTGATTAAGTAAAGCAACTTGATTTTGAAGCTTCTCAAGATCAGGCCCTATGCCCAAAAAGTAAGTATGGACAGGATATCCGCTTCTCCGCAAGCGGTCGTGAATGCGAATCAAGCGATCAAACGCCTTGACCGCTTTCATGCTTCCTACGGCAATAATCTTGATCTCGTTGATCCGAAATAAACCGTCCGGAATCGGAAGCCCTGACTGTTCCAAAATCTTTTGACTTTCAATAGTATTGTACAGAACAATTAAATCAGATTGTTCAGGAAAGACACGTAAAAAATTCTGCTTTATGCATTTAGAAACGCATACGATTTGATTAAAACGACCGTAACAGGTTTTCGCTTCTTGAATACTACGGAAAGAACTGGCAGCATTTTCTATGTTCGAAATGGTACTATGAATCCAACACACCAGCTTTGTATCTTTGCTCTGGCAACCACTGATGACACGCGCGGATGGCCCCTCAAGATAGGAAACCTCAATATCGTAATGTTCCTTTACACACATACGGTGAAGTTGCGCCGGTGTCAGCAGTTTCATTAGCTTGCTGTTACCCGGTACTTCTTTCGGGAATACTGTATGAGAGTGGATATCCGGCGCAAGGAACTGTTCATTCACGCCACCGCCGAAAAGCACTGTCACAGAGATATCAAATTTAGAACGATCCATGTTGTTGACCAAGTTGACCAACACCTTTTCAGCACCGCCTTGACCAAGGTCATGAATGAGAAAAAGTATTTTTTTCATTGCTTCACCTCAATCGCGTTCCAATTCTAGTGCAATTTATTTCTTGCTCAGCCTTTTCCCATGCAGATATTTATACAGCCAGGTTGGGCAAAAGCCCTTTAAAACAGGGATACATGCTTGCGCATAAGAAACACTCTGGAAGCCAAACGCTTTCCCTGCTCTCAAAATGACCTTACTCTCGTTGATCCGGCTTTGAAACGTTCTACGCGAGATTGCATTGCGGTCATCGCGCATACTATACAGGATCTCTTGTGTATTAAAGCCGCGATATCCCGCGGCGTACATCCGGACCCAAAGATCGTAGTCTTCAACGCGCAGCGTATCTTTGCTCTCGGAATATCCGCCCAGATCCTCCAGAATATCTCGGCGCATAAGCGCTCCTGCATGACAAAACTGAGAACCATGCAGAAGATCTCTCGGCTGGGGGGCCTTATTATAAATCATTTTTCCGAAAACGCCGTCATCATCAAAAAAACTCATGGAACAGCTGATGACCCCAGCTTCGGGGTGTTCGGCATACAGTGCCAGTTCTTTTTCAAATCGCTCCGGCGCGCAGATATCATCACCGTCCATACGGGCGATGTACTTCCCACGCGCGGCGGACAAGCATTTGTTCAAGGTCGCATTCAGTCCGAGATTCTTTTCATTCCTCAAAAGGACAATGCGCTCATCGTTCCGCTGAAATTCACTGGCAACCTGCCACGTTTCATCTGACGAGCCATCATCGCAGATGATAAACTCCCAGTCCGATACCGTCTGGAGCTGAATGGCGGCAATCGCCTCCGGCAGAGTGCGGGCGCAGTTGTATGCACCCATAATCACAGAAATAGTTGGATTCATAATCCTCACGTCACAATCCTAAGTAGTTCCAAACCGTTATTCTGGAAAATTCCTGCGCAAAGTTTTCGTTGATCGCATTTCCATAGTAGAAGTACACCAGATAACAGGCGACCATCGACACCGTCAGGAAGCGCCTGTCCCGTGCAGAAAGCTTTTTGAGTATCATCGGCAAGACAATTGCCGGAAATATAGAAAAATAGTTTGCCAGCCGTCCAAAGTAGTTTGCCGTACCAAATAGGCCGACAAACATGATACACGCATAGAGAAAGCTGAGATTGATAAACACATTATCTGCCGCGCTGCTTCGACTGACGCGGCGCTTGAGAAGAAACGTCAGCAGCGCCGGGACGCTGGCAACTAGCACTCTGAATACGTTAACGCCCTCGCCAATGAACTCCTCCGCGTTGTACCCGTCACCCAAAAGAGCTGCCGTGTTGACGATCGTCTCAACAATATTCGGCAGGGTCAGTCCTGCAATTACGGTAAGCGCCAGCAGGAGCCATGTCCCGCCGGACCACGGTTTAAAGCAAAGGATTGGAATCAGCAAAAACAACAGAACATACGGATGAAATGTTGCCGCCAGCAGCACGATTGCCACAAATCGAATCCATTTATGGTTCAGCGCATACGGGATCGCCGCAAGCCCAATGGCAATTGAAGTACACTGCTTCATAGCCGCCAGAGAAAACAAGTAGCCGTGCGCACAAACAAAAAGAAAAATCGACAGCGTAAAGTTGCTGGAATACCGTTTCAGAAAAGTAACCGCCGATGCCACAAACCAACTCGAATAGAACAGCACAAAGCTCTGGGCACTGAAACCGGCAGCCTTCATCAGTGAATTGAGCAAGATAAACCCCGGATTGTCTCCGAGCCTCCAACTGAACTCTGTCAGGATATCCGGAAAGGCCGCCATTGTTTTGTACCCGCTCATGTATGTAAAGGTATCATTATATCCGGTTCGCAGTCCTGCAAAAATGCTCAGATAAACGATCAGCAAAATTACAATGCCGTTGTTCAGCGTCCTACTCGACTGTCCTTTCCATGCCAATGTGTACTTTTCACTCAGAAATGCAAGTCCGCAGGAAACGGCCAGCACGATCCATAGTTCGCCCACTGATATCCTCCCGTATTACAGCTCGTAGACAGCTTGCAGCTCGCGCCGCACATTAGTATCCGCATAGAGCTGTGCCTTTTCATATCCGGCCTGTCCCATGCGACCGGCCAGCTCGCCATCGTTCAGCAGCACCGCAATTTTCTCCGCAAACGCGTCGCTGTCCGCAGGCGGCACCATATAGCCGGTCTTCTCCGGCACGATCAACTCGCGGTGGCCCCGGTTGTAGGAGGCCACCACAGGCTTGCCCAACAGCATTCCTTCCACGATGTTCATCGGCAGTCCCTCGCGGTAGCTGCAAGAAACGATCACATCCGCGATATTGGCATATCGCTCCAGATCGGTGCGGTAGCCCAGAAATTCTACATATTCCTGTAAGCCGAGCGCCGTCACCTCTACCTGTAACTCCGGAAGTGTCGGGCCGTTTCCGGCCAGCAGCAGTCTTACATTCGGCTGTTTCTTTCTCAGTGCGTCCATCGCACGGATTGCCGTAATCTGATTCTTGTTGGGCAGCAGCTCGCCCGTACAAAGCAAGATTTTTTCGTCTTCTGCATAGCCTAGCTCGCACCGCAGCGCCGCACATTCGGCTTCGGACAGCTTATGATACTTTGCAGAGTTTGCACCGACACCGTGAATGCGCTCCACCTGCGTGGGAAACTTTGCCGAGGCAAGGTCATAATCCTCCTGCGTGATGGTGATGAGCTTGTCCGTATGGCGGCACATAAACTTCTCCACCGGATACCAGATGAGCCAGTTTTTCTTCGGCGCACCCTTATAAAAGTGGAAGCCATGAGCGGTATAGAATACCTTGGTGCCGCGCTTGCGGGCTTTTCGCGCTGCCAGCCGTCCCACAACGCCGCCCACCGGCGTGTTGCAGTGGACAACATCGTAACTGCCCGCGTCAATGATCTTTTTGAGCTGTTTGTAGGCTCCAAGATTTTTCGGTGAAAACGGTGACCGCTGGAACGGCACGTCAAAGACCTGCTCCACAAAGTCCAGCTTCAAGCCGTTCTTTTCGGCAAGGTTGTTCCGCGCCGCTACATGGACTTCGCAGCCGTGCTCATGCAGCATGGCCACAAGCGGTCTGTGAAACTGACAGATATGCGATTGTACGGTGGCAACTAAAAGGACTTTCATTGCAGCTCCTTAGAATGGCAAGGCATTGTTCACAAGATAATACGCCCGTTCACAATACATTCTTTTCTTGGTTTCGTTGTAATTCGTAATCGTTATTCCGAGTTGGTCAATCGCGGGGTTCATTTTGCGAATGACATCGAAGTGTGGGATATCTTCAATCCTTTTTTCCAAGGGTAACCGCAGAAACAGCTCCATCAGCAAGCGGTTGTTATACGGAATCGTGATATCGTAGGAAACGCGGTGTTCGGATGTGATCGTCAGACCTCCCCAGCCACCGTAACGGAACTCCCACAAATACATATCACTGGAATCCAGATTGTATATGTCGTAGAAGTCAGTTTTTTCTATATACTGATGAAATATCTTGTCTGTAGCGCGAGCATCCGCGCGATTATACGCAAAGAACTTGTACATAGATGTCATCTGTCTGGGAGACAACTGCGTCGGCATTTTCTTCAAGCCAAACTTTTTATAATAGTTTGCGCGTCCGATTTCTGACACCCAAGACTTGACCTCAACGTCAAAATCCGACGTGTTCAAGAAAAACAGGCGTTTCCTGACATCGTTGGCGTTGACTGCTCCGATATCGCCCAAATTATGCTCCATGACGGCGCGCATCGCAGAAACATCTTCAAAATCACCGTCATTCTCAGAAATTGTATAAGTGTGATGCGTTACACCTATGGCAGCCGCAATTTTCTCAGCAGCCTCTGCGTCCGGCCTGTCTCCGTACATGGAGATATAACTGTAAAAGTCAAATTTGTCGTACAGACCGTTGGCGCAGGCTACGGTCGTTTTGCTGTCCATACCGCCAGTCATTGAAATTGCAGGCTTGTCCCACTTATTCGCAATCAGCTCCATATTCTTGTGAAGCAGCCGTCCGATTTCCATAATTGTTTCGTCGTATTCCCACTCATTCCTCACCATAGAGATATCGCAGTTGGGATAAAAACGGGTAAGTTTGCAGGAGAACTTCGGAACTGCAACATTCAAAACATGATTCGGCACAAGGCGAAACACATCGTCAAATTGCGAAATGTCACCGGGCAGAAACAAACCATACATCTGCCAGAAGCGATAATGCGTCAGCTTTCTCACATAGGCAGATTGCGTAAGATTACAAAGATCGCCAATCAACTGCGCGTGTGACGACAGATAGAAATGCTTTTCAATTGTACCATAATAGGTGCATTGCATCCCGGCACAGTCGCCCCACACCTCAATGTCGTCTGCCTTTACAACGATCAGTGTAAACACGCCTGTCCATTGATTGAAATACCCAATCTTATCTTCGGAATCAGCATATTTCCGAAGAATTTCATTTTCGTCATACAAGCCATCGAACGGGTTATATGCATGGCCGATCAGCACCAGCGAAGAATCCTCAGTTTGCAGCGCATAGTATTTCGCCTTGGGGTGTACCAACAGGCTATATCCGCAGATTTTCTCGGTCCGCCACTCTCCATAAAAGGGAAATGCATTGCCGTCAATTTCGGCATCCGTAAACAAATAACCACGGGCAAAAAGAACCTCTCTGAACTTCGGAGAATCATCCGTTATTCTCTTCACTTCACCTATGCTACTCATTTCAGATTCTCCTTTATCGTCTCCCACAGCCTTACCCGATTTCCGTCTCCTACAAAGCTGTTATGTGGGGTCAGGATCACGTTTTCCATATCCCACAGCAGGCTGGATTCAGAGAGGGGTTCTTCTTCAAACACATCCATCACCGCGTGACCGCCGCTTTGTAGCCACTTGGTCAGCGCAGCCTCGTCTGCCAGCGCACCGCGGGCGACATTGACGAACACCGCGCTATCATGCAGGCGGCCAAAGATTTCCTCGCTCACGATGCTGCGCGTCTCCGGCGTCAGGGCGACGCAGCACACCAGAATATCACAGGCCGCCGCAGTCTCCGCCAGCTTATCCAGCGGCAAAACCTCGTCAAAATCCGGCAGCACCCGCACGGTGCGATTCACGCCGGTAATATGGCAGCCAAAGGCTTTCAGCCGCTTTGCAATCTCGCGTCCCACATCGCCGCAGCCGAGGATGCACACGCGCTTGCCGGAAAGCTCCAGCAGGCCGCGATGCTTCTCCCATTTGTGCTGCGCCTGATTCGCCGCAAAAAAGCGGCTCTGCTTATATAGCTGCAAAATGCCGCAGACGGCGAACTCCGCCATCGGGACGCTGTACACGCCCGCGGCGTTGTGCAGCGCAATGCCGCGCGCCCGGATATCGTCCAGCGGCACGCGGTCAAGACCCGCGCTGGTGAGCTGGATGACCCGCAGGCTCGTAAAGCGCTCGATGGAATTGTAAAGGAACAGGCCGTTGCACACGACCGCCTCGTATCGCTCTGGGCAGTCTACCGGGACGCGTTCGTCGCCATGAACGAAGACCTTATGCCCGGCCGCTTCCAGCTGCTCGCGCTCGCCGCTATTGAGTTGAAACGCGCCGGTCACCAGAACGTTCATGCGTTCATACCTCTCACAATGTTCTCAACGCAGGCACAGACCCTGCGGTGATTCTCGTCAAACTGCTTCTGCGTCCAAGCGGCGCAGTTCCGCTCAACGCGGCGGATATCCGCCACACCCTCGGTGAAGATGCGCCATATTTCATCCAAGTCCGTCGTCTTCTCCGTGTTGCAGAAGCTGCGGGACAGAATGACATACTGCGAGCCGAGACGGTAATGCTCGGCGATGATACACTCTGCCGGAAGCGTCCCCGAACCGGGACGGCCTACGCCGCCAAAGCCATAGGGAATATTTGCTTCACGGAGCTCGGCGCAAAGCCTGTCCACCGTGCTGTCCGCCAGGAGCTGGAACATGAATTTCTGATGATAGCACAGGTGCAGGTCGTTGAGGCCGATGTGCATCTGGTCGATGCCCGGTATGGCCAGCGCCTCCGGCAGATGCTCTGCCGCCGCGTCGGTTTCCAGCAGCGGCATGACCTTTGCGCGCCCATTCACCATGCGCACAAGCTGCCGCAGATCGTCCGCCGTGCGCCACATGGGGAGCATAATAACGTCCGCACCGTTTGCGATGGCGTCGTCGATCTCCGTCTGCGAGTTGGGATTCATCGGATTGACGCGCGCCATGATCTCGGCCTGATCGCCGATGGCGGCACGGACTTTTGCAATATCCTCTGGTGTATGGTGGGACTGCACCGTATCCATCCCGCCCTGACGCTCTGCCTTCCCCAGTACCTCCATGTCGATGAAGATGCGGTCAACGCCTGCACCCGCCGCGATTTTCGCAACCGCAGGATCATTTGTGATATACATGAGTTTCAGCATTTGATCTCCCTCAGACCGTCGCGCCGGTATTGACATTATCCTCGTTGCGCAGGACCTTGAACACGGTCATGAAAAGGATCTTGATATCCAGCGCAAGTGAGATGTGCTGCGTGTACCAGACATTCATCTTGATGCGTTCGTGCCACTCCACGCCCTTGCGGCCATGTACCTGCGCCCAGCCGGTAATGCCGGGGCGAACGTCAAACATATGAAACTGTTCTTCCGTGTACTGCTCTACCGGCCAAGGGTGATAGGTCAGCGGCGGGCGCGGCCCCACAATGGCCATATCGCCTACAATAATATTGATGAGCTGCGGAAGCTCATCAATACTGGTAGCCCGAATAATCTTTCCCATCTTTGTCACGCGCGGGTCGCCCTTTCCACTGTAAACACCGCTGCCGGTATGCTCCGCACCGTCCGTCATAGAGCGAAACTTATAGATGGTGAAGACCTTTCCATGCAGGCCCAGCCGCTGCTGCTTGAACAGCACCGGCCCCGGAGAGGAAATCTTGACTGCTAGTGCGGTTATCAGAAGCAGGGGCGAAAGAATAATTAAAGCAATCAGCGAGAGAACTGTATCAATCAATCGTTTTCCAAATCTCTTATACACGGCATTTCGTTCCTATCAACTCCGCCGCAGCAGTGTGCAAAGCGGGGGTATTTCAGTGCATCCGGCAAATCGCTATGTCCCGCCCGAAAAACGTTGGGATTACACCATTTTTATTCCTGAATTATACTACATATGGATAAAAAACGCAATGCCTGACACGCGCGAAAAAGTGGAGTGGTTTTCCTTGTCAGATCATTTTCCGGTTGCACATCCACAATTTACATGGTACAATGTTATTCAATAAGAGAGATGCAAAGTCTGCCACAAATGGCAACATGGGAAAGAATGCGTATGCAGGATTGGCTGAACGAAACTGACCGATTTCTAACCAACAACCGCCGCAAGGTGCTGGACGGAAAAGGCAGCATTTCGCGGGAAGCGGCGGCCAAAAGGGTCGGCGCGGTCTACGACGAGTTCCGAAAAAAGCAGGACGCGGCATACATCTCCGACTTTGACCGGCAGATGGCAAAATACTTAAAAGGCGGTGAGCCAAATTGATTGAACGCTTTGACATCGCGGGCTATGCCCGCATTTCCGTGGATGATGAGCAGGAGCAGAAGAACATCTCCATCGAGAACCAGAAGGCCATCATCGAGGACTATGTAAAAACCCACTTTCCCGGCAGCACGCTGACGTTTTTTGAAGACCGCGACCGCTCCGGCTACACCTTTGAGCAGCGCGAGGGCTATCAGGAGATGCGCCGGGGGCTGATGCGCCACAAATACGACATCCTCATCATCAAGGACTTTTCCCGCTTCTCCCGCCGCAACTCGCGCGGGCTTGTGGAGCTGGAAGACCTGCGCGATGCGGGCGCGCGCATCATTTCCATCGGCGACGGCGTGGACTTCCCCAATGACGACGACTGGCTGAAAATCCAGTTCCAGTTCCTTGTGAACGAAATGCCCGTCACGGACACCTCCCGCAAGGTGCGCAGCGTTGTGAAGCGGCGGCAGAACGACGGCGAATGGATCTGCGCCGCGCCCTACGGCTATCTCGTCACCGAGGACAAACAATTTGAGATCATCCCCACCGAGGCCGAGACCGTCCGCAGGATTTTTGACCTCTACAGCAACGCCGGTTGGGGCTACAAGAAAATCGCCAACTATCTCACCGATCAGGGCGTTCCCACCCCGCGTATGTCCGAGCGGATGCGCAAGGAGGCGGCGGGCAAAAAGACGAAGCGGGAGGCCAAGAACGCGTGGGCCATCGCCACGGTGCAGGGGATTCTGGACAACGATTTCTATATCGGCACGCTGCGGCAGGGCAAGTATACCCGCGCCAAGATCAACGGCAGGGACATCAAGCGCAACGACGATGAGCACATCGTCATCGAGAACCACCATCAGGCCATCATCGACTACCGCACCTTTGCCATCACCCGCGCGCTGCGGGAAAAGCGCAGCCGCAGCAACTATCGCGGCGTGAAGATCAACGACAACGTGTACTCCGGCTTTTTGCAGTGCGGCGACTGCGGCAGTCCGATGTTTGCCATGAGCCGCTCCGATCTCGCCCCCGCCTACACCTGCGGGACGTATCACCGGCGCGGACTCAAGGGCTGCACCAGCCACCATATTCGCGTTGATCGGCTGGACGAGCTGCTGAAAGGCTATGTGCGCAAGCTGGCGGACAGCTCTGCCGCTATGCTGGCGCAGCTCAACGAGGAATTAAAGCGCGAGACCGAGCAGGTGGCGGAAACGGAGCAGTCCGCGGACAATCTCGCCGAGGTGCTGGCCGATCTCACCGAAGAATTGAAGGTGACGAAGCGCCAGCGCATCCGGGAGATCATGAAAAAGCCGGAGCAGGAAGCCTCCATCGAGGCGCTGTATGACGAGATGGAAGCCGACCTCCAGAAGAAGATCGACGGCATCCACCACCAGATCGACCTGCTGAGCGACAAGCGCAACACCATCATTCAGGTGAACCGCGTGGCAAAGACCGCCATCGACGTGTTCCGCGACATTCTGGAAAAGGACAAGCTGGAGCGGAACGACCTGGAGCTGCTGATCGACAAGATCCTCGTCTTTGAAGATCACCTGGAAATTAAGCTCAAAACCGACATCGACACGCTGCTGCGCTGCGGAACCCTCCCCGCAGAAACGGAGGACGCCGCAAATTTTAAGTTGGGCACGGAAAATATCGAAAACACGCTGATCCAGTCCTCAAAAGGCCGCGAGGACAAGGTTTTCCGTGTCCATGTTATCAGTAACGGCGACCCGTTGGAGATTTACACCACGCGTGACGGGGAGGTCATTTTTAAGAAGTATTCCCTCATCAGCGGGCTGGAGGACTTTGCGGCGCAGTTCTGCGACACGCTCAGCCACAGCACGGACTTTACCGTAGCCGTCACCGACCGGGATGCGGTGGTGGCCGTCGCGGGGAGCGGCAAGCGCGAGCTGATGGGAAAGCCCCTCTCGGCGGAGACGTCGGAGCTGATGGAGGGGCGGAGCATCTATCAGTACGCGGGCGGGGCGCAGCAGGTCATGCTCTCCGACGCGAACGGCAAGTTCGCGGTGTCCGTGGCGGCGCCGATCCTCAGCGGGGGAGACGTGCTGGGGCTGGTGGTGTTCCTCTCCGCGCAGCGGCAGGTGCCAGGCGAGACGGAATACAAGCTCGCCCAGACCGTGGCGGCGTTTCTGGGCAAGCACATGGAGGGGTGAAGTTGCCGTCCTCAAAGGCGTTGCCTTTGTGAGGTGGCAAAGCCTCGCAGTGTTCGAGGCTCGGAAGCCGCAAAAAAGATCCAATCCGTTTTTTGCGGCGTGTACGTCGCAAAAAGCACTTTGCGCGGAGGGAGTGTATTTGTGCGCGCACAGCGCGCACAAATACGCGGTTCGGAGCGAAAACTCTCTTGTCCAAAAGACAATGTCTTTTGGACAAGAAAAAAGCGGACATCCAAAGGATGTCCGCTTTTTGTTTAAGAATCTTCGCTTACAGGCCGGCGGCGACCATGCAGTTGAGCACCAGCGTCAGCACGACAAACACCGCGCCGACCCACTTCGTGGCCTTGGCGAGCTTGGCGTCGACACTCTTGGCCTTGCTCTTGGACAGGTAGGAGTCCGCGATGCCGCCGATGGCACCGGACAGGCCCTGGCTCTTGCCGGACTGGAACAGGACGACCGCGATCAGAATCAGCGCGGAGATCAGCTGCAGAATTGTAACAAAAATAACCATCAGGTTTTCCCTCCAACTTATTTGCTGCCGCATGGGCATAAAATTCACATCGTAGACTTAATATTACCACAGCGCGGGGCGGATTGCAAGCACAAAAGCCGCCCGGCGGGGGAATTTGCGGGGATTTTTCCCGTGGGCGGCATTGAATTTCCGTGAAAAAGCGGATATAATGGAGAAAAATTTAACTTGCTGAGAGGAGAGACGCGGATGGAGATTCAATATCTGCTGGCTGACCCGACCAAAAATATTACGGTGCTGGTGACGACGCCCGTTTCGCGGGCGCTGCAGCCGGAGCTGGCGTCGCTCCTGCTGGATCTGGAGCCGGAGGCGGAGCAGGTGGGCTTCGTGGAGACAGCGGCGGACGGACAGATGCGCCTGCAGATGATGGGCGGCGAGTTCTGCGGCAACGCGACGATGAGCTTCGGCGCGTGGCTGTGCCGCCGCGCACCCATCGGGCAGACCTGCCGTCTGGCGCTGAAAATCTCCGGGGCCCCGGCGCTGGTCGAGTGCTCGATCACGCCGCTGGACGGGTGCTTCCTCGGGACAGTGGACATGCCCCTGCCGGAGAAGATCGAGACGCTGCGCCTGCCGCTCGGGAGCGAGACAGCGGAGCTGTCGGTCGTGCGCCTGCCGGGCATCAGCCACATCATCGTCCCGGCGCAGGTGCTCACCCGCGCGCGGGCGGAGGAGCTGATCCGCCGCTGGGCGGAGGTGCTGCACGCGGACGCGCTGGGGATCCTGCTGCTGCAGGAGGAAGAGCTGTGCTTTGACCCGCTCGTCCACGTCACGCAGACGGATACCGCCGTCTGGGAGCGCGGCTGCGGCAGCGGCAGCGCCGCCATCGGCGCCTATCTCACGAAGAAGCACGGCGCGCCGCAGTGCGTTTCCATCCGTCAGCCGGGCGGCGCCATTGCCGTGACGACCCGCTGCGCGGAGGACGGGGCGCTCGCGTCGCTGACCATCAGCGGCACAGTCCTCCTCAGCCGCAGCAAAAAAGCCGACGTAACCCTCTGAAATAAAAACATCCCGTATAATTGCTATACAATTATACGGGATGTTTTTCATTTTGCGGGTCTCGCAGAGTTCGCGCCGCGCACGGCGCGAATAAATTCCAATCCGTTTTTTGCGGCAGCGTGTACGCCGCAAAAAACACTTTGCGCGGAGTCGGAGTGTCGCAGCCCCACCTATGGTGGGGCAAGGCGCGGAGCGCAGCGAAACCTGTTCATATCAAAAGGGCAGAGCCCTTTTGATATGAAGTCAGAAGAGGTCCAGCATATTGTCCAGATAAATCTCCTCCCGCACGTGCAGATGATACGCGGGCTTTGTCATGTAGTGGAGCAGGAACTCGAGCAGCAGGGCGCTGCCAAGCTCGCGGCCCTCAATCTTGAAGTTGGAAAAGCCCATCGGGAGATAGGTGTTCTGAATCGCGTCAACGCCGATGAAGCCGGGGTTTTCCATCGCCCTGGAGAAGCGGTAGCCGCCCGCGGCATCCGGCGCGGCGCAGCGGTACTCCGGGCCGGGCTCGCCGAGATTTTTGCGGCTGACCGCCTCGTAGCAGGCCCTCCGGTCGGCGCAGCCGAACCAGCAGCACTCGTTGCAGAGAAATTCCACCTTTGCCTTATATGCGTCCGGAAGGGCGCGCAGCTGGTCGAAGGCTCTGTTCAGACGGAAATCCGGCACGACATAGCGAAACTCCGGCCGCGCAAGCTCCCGCCGCAGCAGGGCAAAATCCGTCAGTACCTTTGTGGTGGAGGAGACAAAGTAGAGCGACGGGTATGTTTTGCGCAGGTAGTCCAGCAGCAGCTCCGAGTGGACGATCACGCCGTTTGGCGGGCCGCCGCTTGCAGCAAACAGCCGGCAGAGCTCGCTGCACGCCTCCTCCGCGAGGTGTTCCGCGCGGAGGAGGGAGTTGCTGAAGGTCAGGCGGGCTTCGATGTCGTATTCCTGCATCAGCGCCAGCACCTCGCGCGGGTCGTGCGTCCCCGAGCCGACGCGCCCGCCGCCCCAGAGACAGTCCGCCGGGGCACCGTAGATCGAGCCGATATCGCACCAGTCGTAAAAATACGACCGATGGCGGCGGAACAGGGGCAGAAAGACGCGGTAGAAGTCGTAGAATTCAAACAGGCCGGGCAGGTGATAGTGCGCGGTGGGGCGGGGCTCAGACATGTCTTTCCTCCGTGTCGGTTATTCCGACCGTTTAATGGGGTGTCGGATGACGGTTTTTCGTTTTTCGGGCGTGGCTTTGCGCGGGTCGGACAGGTAGATCTCGTGGTGCAGCCTGTCGCCGCGCAGGTCGTTTTCGTACCCGTTTTGCAGCAGGTAGGTATCCATCTGCGCGACGCTCGCGGGTTCGTCGTCATAGGAGCCGAGGTGCATCATCTGCACGCACAGCCCCTCGTCGACGGTCAGCAGCTCCGCGGCGGAGCAGTCCAGATTCTTCTTTCTGGCCGCGGTCTCCACAGCCCAGTCGAAGTCCTCCCGCGTGACGAAATCCGGCAGGCGGATCACGGAGATCCAGCGGAACGCGGACTTGTCCGCGCCGCTGCGCAGCCAGAAGCCCTCCAACGGCGGGACAACGTACTCGAAGAAGCCCTCGATCTTATGGTCGGTTTTATAGCTCATTTTCAGTGTGTACGCCACGGCGTACAGGACGCCGATGGCCTGCTGATACGCGCCGTCCGGCTCGTTCGGGTCGCCCTGTCCGCGCACGGCGACGTAATGCATCTGCGGAACCTGCACGATCTCGGGGCGGGCTTTGGGCAGATAGAGCGATTTGTATTCCTTTTTGAAGTCAAAAGCCATGGCGGCACCTCCTGATTTTCAGCAGCCGAAGAGTGCGGCGGTTTTCCGCATCCGCTCCGCGACCGGCACGCCGAAGGGACATCGCGTCTCGCAGGCGCGGCAGCCGATGCACGCGGACGCGGTGTGCTCCAGCAGCTCGTAGTGGGAGCGCACGGTGGCGGGCACCTCCGGCTGCATGGCCGCGAGGTCGTAGAATTTGTTGATCATGGCGATGTCGAGCTGCGCGGGGCAGGGCTTGCAGTGCCCGCAGTAGGTACACTCGCCGCGGCAGGAGTGGAGCGGCGCGCCCGCGAGGACGGACGCGTAGTCCTTCTCCGCATCGGTTGCGGTCTCATAGGCGACGGCCTGATCCACCTGTTCTTTCGTGTCGTAGCCGCACATGACCGCGCCAACGGCGGGGTGTGTCAGGGCGTAGTGGATGCACTGCGCGGGGGTCAGGGCCACACCGAACGGCGAGCGCTTCGCGTCGAACAGCCGCCCGCCGGCAAAGCCCTTCATGACGGTGATGCCGACGTCCTCGCGCTCGCAGAGGCGGTACAGCTGCGCGCGGTCGGGGTCGATCCCGCTCAGGGCGGCGTCGTATTTTTCGGCGAACAGCGTGTCGATGTCCTCGCTGGCGGGCAGCATATCAAAGGCCGGGTTGATGCTGAAGAGAATCATCTCCACATAGCCGGACTGCGCTGCCTTCATGGCGACCATGGGGTTGTGTGAGCTGATGCCGATGTGGCGGATCACGCCGCGGCGCCTCAGATCCATGACGTAGTCGAGATAGTCGGAGTGCTGGATCTGCTCCCATTCCTGCTCGGAGTCGACATAGTGGATCATACCGAGGTCGATATAGTCCGTCTGCAGGCGCGCCAGCAGATCCTCGAAGGCGGGACGGACGTACCGCATGTCCCGCGTCCGGAAGTACTGCCCGTCCTTCCACGCCGAGCCGATGTGGCCCTGAATATACCACCGGCTGCGATTATCCTGAATGCCCTTGCCGATGATGTCACGGGACTTCGGATCCGCCATCCAGCAGTCCAGAATGTTGATCCCCTGCGCGGACGCATAGTGGATCAGGTCGATGCCCTCCTGCTCCGGGTGGCGCTCCAGCCACTCTCCGCCGAAGCCGATCTCGCTGACGAGCAGCCCGGTTTTTCCCAATCTTCTGCGCTTCATCTCTTATCCTCCTGCGAGGTGTTTCTTGTGTCCATGGTAGCATATTTCCGCGCCGGCCGCAAGGCGTCAGTCGTCCAGCTCCTCGATCCGGGCAATGTCGGCGAGCGGCAGCGTCCCGCCGAGCTGCAGGTGCAGGACGTCCCACTCAAACGAGTCGATCACGACGCGGCGGTAGGCGTCGTCCCGGAAGTCGAGCAGCCCCCCCGCAGAAGCCCCTCCCGCTTGGCGAGCGTGATCTCGACGGGGCGGCCGCAGAAGAACGACCGGCTGACCGCCTGCGCGGGCGGCTCCGCGGCCTTCTCCCTGACCGGCAGGACGGATGTGATGTGTTTGCGGCCGATCAGGCCGTATACGCCGCGCCCCTTGGCCGCATATTAATAGTAGTACAGAAAATCCGGATCCTCCGCGAGAAGATAAACGCCGTATACGCCGCCGCGCGCGGCCCGTCCATATACGCGCTGTGACAGCGCCGTTACGGAGCGTGACAGTCACTGGATGCGGGGGAGAAGACCGCTTCGGAATCCATTATAGCAGGAAATCCCCAAAAGGTCAGCCGGAAAGCGACGGCAGATTTCCTTTGCATCTGACAGCGCACTGTGCTATACTATATTTGTATTTTTGTATCTACTCCACAGGGTTCCTGTGCAAAACCGAAAGGACATTAAGATCAATGGGACTGTTTCAGAAGATTTTTGGTACTTACAGCGAGCGGGAGCTGAAATCCATCTACCCGATCGCCGATCAGATCGAGGCGCTGGCCGATGAGTATAAGGCGCTGTCGGACGCCGAGCTGCAGGCCAAGACCCCCGCGTTCAAGGAGCGGCTGGCAAACGGCGAGACGCTCGACGACATCCTGCCCGAGGCGTTCGCGACGGTGCGCGAGGCGGCCGACCGCGTGCTCGGCCTGCGCCCGTACCGCGTGCAGCTCATCGGCGGCATCGTGCTGCATCAGGGGCGCATCGCCGAGATGAAGACCGGTGAGGGCAAGACCCTTGTCGCGACACTCCCGGCCTATCTGAACGCGCTGTCGGGCGAGGGCGTCCATATCGTGACGGTCAACGACTACCTCGCCAAGCGCGACTCGGAGTGGATGGGCAAGGTGCACCGCTTCCTCGGCCTTACCGTGGGCCTGATCGTACACGACATGGATAAGGCCGCGCGGCAGGCCGCCTACGCCGCCGACATCACCTACGGCACGAACAACGAGATGGGCTTTGACTACCTGCGCGACAACATGGCGCTCTACGCCAGCGAGCAGGTGCAGCGCGGCCACAGCTTCGCCATCGTCGACGAGGTCGACTCCATCCTGATCGATGAGGCGCGTACGCCGCTGATTATCTCCGGCATGGGCGAGAAGTCCACGCAGATGTACGACCTCGCGGAGTCGTTCGCGGCGCGGCTGAAGAAATATGTCGTGGTCGAGACGGACGATAAAGAGGAGGAGGCCACCGACATCGACGCCGACTACGTCGTCGACGAGAAGGCCAAGACCGCGACGCTCACCGCCCGCGGCATCGCCAAGGCCGAGGAGTTCTTCCATCTGGAGAATCTCTCCGACCCCGAAAACAGCACCATCGCCCACCACATCAACCAGGCCATCCGCGCCCACGGCATCATGAAGCGCGACGTCGACTACGTTATCAAGGACGGCGAGATCATCATCGTCGACGAGTTCACGGGCCGTCTGATGTTCGGCCGCCGGTATTCCGAGGGCCTGCATCAGGCCATCGAGGCCAAGGAGCATGTCTCCGTCCAGCGCGAGAGCAAGACGCTCGCGACCATCACGTTCCAGAACTACTTCCGCCTGTACAGCAAGCTCTCCGGTATGACCGGTACGGCGCTGACCGAGGAGGAGGAATTCAGCACCATCTATAAGCTCGATATCATCGAGGTGCCGACGAACAAGCCCGTCATCCGTATCGACAACGAGGACTCCGTCTATAAGACCGAGGCGGGCAAGTACCGCGCCGTCATCAATCAGGTCACGGCCTGCCACGAGAAGGGGCAGCCCGTGCTGGTCGGTACGGTCTCCATCGAGAAAAACGAGCTGCTCAGCCGCATGCTCACGAAGGCCGGCATCAAGCACAACGTCCTCAACGCGAAGAACCACGAGAAGGAGGCCGAGATCGTCGCGCAGGCCGGTAAGCTCGGCGCCGTCACGGTCGCGACGAACATGGCCGGCCGTGGTACCGATATCATGCTCGGCGGCAATGCGGAGTATATGGCCAAGGACGACATGCGCCGCGCGGGGCTCTCCGACGAGCTGATCGCCGAGGCCACGGGCTATGCCGAGACGGACAATCAGGAGATTCTCGATGCGCGCGCCCTCTTCGCCGCGAAGCTCCGCCAGCATAAGGATGAGATTGCGGGCGAGGCCGAGCAGGTGCGCCAAGCGGGGGGCCTGTTCATCATCGGCACCGAGCGCCACGACTCCCGCCGTATCGACAACCAGCTGCGTGGCCGTGCCGGCCGTCAGGGCGACCCCGGCGAGACGCGGTTCTATATCTCCCTCGAGGACGACCTCATGCGCCTGTTCGGCGGCGACCGCGTCACGAACATGATGGAGCGCATGAACATCGACGAGGACACGCCGATCGAGAACAAGATGCTCTCCCGCGCCATCGAACAGGCACAGACGACCGTTGAGTCCCGCAACTTCCAGTCCCGTAAGGCGGTGCTGGAGTACGACGACGTCATGAACAAGCAGCGCGAGATCATCTACGGCCAGCGCAAGCAGGTGCTCGACGGCATGGACGTCAAGAGTGTCATCATGAACATGATGAACACCTCCATCCGCCATCTGGTGCAGGGTGCCTTCGCGGGCGGCAGTCTCGACAGCGTCTCCATGCGCGAGCTGCTCGGCTCGGTGGAGGGGCTGTACTTCCCGAAGTACGCCGTGCGCTTTGAAGAGACGCAGATCCCCGCGCTGACGGCGGACGAGGTCGCGGACGCCTTCGCGCAGGCCGCCGCGGACTATTATGAGAAGAAGGAGCAGGAGCTCACCAGCCCCGTCATGCGCGAGGTTGAGCGCGTCGTGCTGCTGCGCGTCGTGGATGAGTACTGGATGGATCACATCGACGCGATGCAGGATCTGCGCCAGGGCATCCGCCTGCGCGCCTATGCCCAGACCGACCCGATCATCGCCTATAAGAAGGAGTCCCTCGAGATGTTCGAGGAGATGATCACCGCCATTCAGGAGGAGACGGTGCGCCGCCTGTATTCCGTCCGCGTGAAGAAGGACGAGGAGATCAAGCGCGAGCGCGTGGCCTCCGGCATGACCGAGAACGTCGGCGGCGACGGCACCGTGAAAAAGCAGCCACGCAAGGTCAAGAAGATCGGCCGCAACGATCCATGCCCCTGCGGCTCCGGCAAGAAGTATAAGCAGTGCTGCGGCCGGTAAGCCCCTTCCCCGAAAGGAGAAACTATGTCATTTGAAACAAACCGCAGCGGCGCTCTGCTCTGGCACACGAGCACGCTCTTCGATGCCGGCGCCGTCTGCCACGGCTTTTCCACGCGGCCCGGCGGCGTCAGCCCCGCGCCGTGGGATTCGCTGAACCTCGGCGTCGGCCGGGGCGATACGGCGGAGAACGTGCAGGAGAATTTCCGGCGCTTCTGCGCCGCCGTCGGCGCGGATCCCATGCGCGTCGTGCTCAGCAAGCAGGTACACGAGCCGAATGTCCGCCTTGTGACCGGGGCGGACGCGGGCAAGGGCCTCTGGCGCGAGCGCGACTATCAGAGTGTGGACGCGATGATCTGCAACACGCCGAACCTGCCGCTCGTCGTCTTTTCCGCCGACTGCGGCATCATCCTGCTGCACGACCCGGTACACGCGGCCGTCGGCGCCGTTCACGCCGGGTGGCGCGGCGCGGCGCAGGGGCTGGTTTCCATCGCGCTTCGCCGGATGGGCGAGGTGTTCGGCACCCATCCCGCCGACGTGCGCGCCGCCATCGGCGCGGGCATCGGCCCGTGCTGCTTCGAGACGGATGGGGATGTGCCGCAGGCCATGCGCGCCGCGCTCGGCGCGGCTGCCGAGCCGTATATCGAGCAGCGCGGCGCGAAGTGGCATGTCGATCTCAAGGGCATCAACGCCCACTGGCTCCGCGCGGACGGCGTGGAGCAAATCGACGTCTGCGCGCACTGCACGGCCTGCCGCCCGGATCTGTACTGGTCCCATCGCCGGATGGGCAACGCGCGCGGCGCGCAGATCGCCATGATCGCGCTGCGCTGACAGGAGACTTTCCATGAAACGACGCATCCTTCCGCTGCTGCTGGTGCTGTGCCTGCTCTGGCTCACCGGCTGCAGCTTTGACGACACCAGCGACGAGGACCTTCTGCAGGAGATATACGGGTACTATCAGTCCGGGAAGGACAAGACCGACGCGCCGCTTACGTCGTTCGCACTGCCCGTGCTGCAGGGGCAGACGCTCGACCCGATCACCTGTCCCGACGGGGTGCAGCAGACGATCGGGGCGCTGCTCTATGAGGGGCTGTATGCCCTCGACACGGGCTTCACGCCGCAGCCGATGCTGGCCGAGTCCTGCACCGTGAGCGGCACGACCTGCACCATCACCCTGCGCGGCGGCGTCACGTTCAGCGACGGCTCCGCCGTCACGGCGAGCGACGTGGTGCGCTCGCTGCAGCGGGCGCAGAGCTCCGAGCGCTACGGCGCGCGCCTTGCCGGCGTGAGCCGCATCGCCGCGGGCAGCGGCGGCACGGTTGTGCTCACGCTTGCCTATGAAAATCAGAATATCGCCGCCCTGCTCGACATCCCGATCGTTAAGGCCGGGACGGAGACGGCTACGGCCCCCATCGGCACGGGCCCGTATGTCTACACCGCGGGCGAGGGCGGGAGCGTCTCACTCACGCGGAACAGCTCATGGTGGAAGGGGGAATCCCTCCCGCTGCAGACGATCCCGCTCGAGACGTATAAGGACAGCGACACCATCGCCTACGCGTTCTACGCGCGGGAGATCCAGCTGCTGACGTGCGATCTGACGGCGACGACGCCCTCGAACGTCTCCGGCAGCGGCGCCTACACGGACGCGGACACGACGGTGCTGCAGTATGTGGGCGTGAACACGTCGCGCCCGCTGCTGGCCGACCCGGCGGTGCGCCGGGCGCTCAGTCTCGGTATCGACCGGGCGGGGCTGGTGAAATCGTTCCTGATGGGCCACGCGGCCCCGGCGCAGTTCCCGGTGTCCCCGGTCTCGCCGCTCTATCCGCAGGCGCAGGAGGTTTCGTATTCCCCCGACCACTTCGCAGGCGCGATGGAGGAGGCGGGGCTCCGCACCGGGACGCAGACCCAGACGCTGACGCTGATCGTCAATGAGGAAAACAGCTACAAGGTCTCCATGGCGAGCCGCATCGCTTCGCAGCTGTCGCAGTATGACCTGCGCGTGACGGTCAGGACCATGTCCTGGAGCTCGTATACGCAGGCGCTGCGCAGCGGGAATTACGATTTGTATTACGCCGAGTGTCGCCTGACGGCGGACTGGGATCTCACGCCGCTGCTGGCGGCGGGCGGCGCGCTGAACTACGGCGGCGCGGCGAGCGACGAGATGACGGCGGCGCTGACGCGGTGGCTCACCTGCACGCAGGACGAGCAGACGGAGGCGATGGACTCGCTCTGTCAGGTGTTTCGGGAGCAGTCGCCGATCCTGCCGGTCTGCTTCAAGCGGACGTCGGTGCTCATGACACAGGGCGCGGTCGAGACGATCACCCCCACGGCGGCGAATCCGTTTTACGGTCTGAAGGACTGGAAGATCAATTTTAAGAAATAAGTGGACGGATGCAAAAGAAATCGGACAGACACATTGTCTGTCCGATTTCTTTTTTGTTTTAAACGGCAGTGGGATCTCTCTCGAGCTCGCGGGCCTTTTCAATCAGCATCTCGGCGATGCGCGGGAGAGCCTTGCCGGACTTTGAGATGAAGCCCGCCTGAAATTCAATGGCCGGTTCCAGACGACGCAGGATCAGCCCCGTCTGATGCAGGTGCTGCTCCATATAGGGGTCGCTCGCATTGATGAAGCCGACAAAGTTGCCGAATTTGATGGTGTTGAGCATGCAGAAAATCTGTTCATGCGAGGAGCGGATGTGCGGCACGGCACCCGCCTTCTGCAGCTGCGCCATGACTTTGGTGCGGATGATGGAATATTCGTCGAGCATGACAACCTCTACCCCGGCGAGATCCTTTGCCGTCAGCGCAGCGAGATTGGCGAGAGGATGGTTCGGGCACATGATGGCGCAGATGCGCGTCGTTGTGATGGGCACGAGGTCGAGCCCTAGCGCCTTAGCATCGTCCGGATCAGGCAGCCCGTTGAACGACAGATCCATTAGATCCTGCTTGATCTTGGCTATGTGGTTGTTCATGGAGCCCTCCTCGAGGTAGATCGAGGCCTTCGGATAGGCGCGATGGAGTTCCTCTGTGTAGAGAAAGTGCTGAAACCGGAAGGCAAGCGTCGGCGACAGGCCGAGGTGCAGGGTATAGCTCTTGCTCTCGGAGAGGTCGGCCATCTCCCGCTCGGCGTTCTCACATTCGAGCAGGATGCGCCGCGCGTGCTGCACAAGCTGCTCGCCCTCATAGGTGAAGGCGACGCTCTGCGGCGAACGGACGATCAGCCGGACGCCGAGATCCGCCTCAAGCGACTTGATCGCCATGGAGATGGCGGACTGGGAAACGAACAGCTCCTCGCTGGCGCGGGTGAAATTGTGATAACGGTATACCGCCTCCAGATACTGCAGGCGTTTGATATCCAGCATAAGGACAACTCCTTTCTCCAGCGGAAACAAATATAGACGGATAATATTATCATAGCAAGATCAAAAAAATTGATCTACTTTGCTTATTATAGCAATCTGCCCGCGAATAGTCAATTGGCACTTGTGAAAATTGCTGTTTTTCACAAGAAGGACGTTGTATAAAATGCTGGAGGGTCGGATTTGCGGGAAAAAACGCCATCAATAAAATTGATTTTGCCTTCAACAGCATGAATTTCACAAAAGGCGGATGCGGTTGTATCCTTTGCTCAAGCAAAGAACAAAAGAAAGGAGGCGGCGCCGGACAGACTGGATGTACATCCCCCTGCGAGGTCCGAAAAGTTTAACTTTGTAGAGTGAGGAGAAAGAAGTATGTCAATTCCTATTAAAAAATGGCTCGATAAGGTGCCGGGCGGCATCATTATTGTCCCGCTGTTTCTGGGCTGTATCATCAACACACTGTTCCCGGCGGCGCTGCAGATCGGCAGCTTTACCACCGGCATTGTCAACGGCACCAGCGCGCTGGTCGGCCTGTTCTTCATCTGCATGGGCGCGCAGCTCGATCTGAAATGCGCGCCGCAGGCAATGAAGACTGGCTTTACCATCACGATTGTCAAGTTCGCCGTGAGCGTCGGCATCGGTCTGGCGGCGGCCCACTTCTTCCATGACAACATGTTCGGCCTGAGCGCGCTGGCGATCATCGCGGCGGCATCGAACTCCAACGGAGCTCTGTTCGGCGCGCTGACCAAGACCTACGGATCCGAGGCCGATCAGGGCGCGGTCGCGATCATCTCCCTCAACGACGGCCCGTTCCTGACGATGGTCGCGATGGGTACGGCGGGTCTTGCGAGCATTCCGTATATGATGCTGGTAGCCTCAATTGTCCCGCTGCTGATCGGTATCATCCTCGGCAACCTCGACCCGAACATGCGCAAGTGCCTGAGCGCAGGCGGCGAGGTGACGATCATGGTGCTGGGCTTCGCACTCGGTGCAAACATGAGCCTCCAGCAGGTGATTCAGGGCGGTGTGCCCGGTATCGTCCTCGGCCTGATTACGGTTGTGATCGGCGGCGTGTTCAACATCCTGTTCGATAAGCTGACCGGTGGCTCCGGCATCGCGGGCGCGTCGATCTCCAGCGTCGGCGGCAACGCTGTCGCAACGCCGATGGCGCTGGCGGCCGTGGATAAGTCTCTGGAGGGCGTTGCGGCGATTGCACAGCCGCAGGTGGCCGCTGCTGTGGTCGTAACGGCCATCCTCTGCCCGATGCTGACAAACTGGATCAGCAAGCGCAGCGGCAGCAAGAAAAAGGCAAGCTTCAAAGAGGTTGAGGAACTCGTCTCCAACGAGGACAGCACGGTCTGAACAAACGAACGCACCAGCAAAAGCTGAAAGAATAAAGGAGATAGAACTATGAAAGTCGGTTTTCTGGGTATGGGCGTTATGGGCCTGCCCATGGCGAAGAATCTGGTGAAAAAGGCCGGATGCGAGATTCTGGGCTTTGATGTGGTGGAAAAGCAGCGCGAGGCATTCGCCGCCGCGGGCGGCACGGCCGTGAGCGACGCCGAGGAGATCTATAAGACCTGCGATGTGATCATGCAGATCCTCCCGACGCACGCGATCATCCGCGACTCCGTTGAGAAAGCTATCCGCTTCGGTAAGCCCGGCCGCATCATCGTGGATCTCAGTTCCACCGCGCCGGACATCATTCAGGAGATGTATCAGGACGCGAAGAAGGCGGGCATGTTCCTGCTGGATTCCCCCATCAGCGGCGGTAACCCCATGGCCATCGCCGGGACGCTCGCCATCATGACCGGCGGCGACAAGGAGGCCTTTGAACAGGTCAAGCCCCTCCTTGAGTGCATGGGTCACCCCGTCTACACCGGCGGCGCGGGCAGCGGCAGCGTCACCAAGCTCGTCAACAACATCGTGGCGGGTGCGTACATGGTCGTCATTGCCGAGGCGTATGCCTTCGCGGCCAAGGCCGGCATCGACCTGCAGACAACCTTTGAGGCCACCCGCGGCGGCTTTGCCGGCGGTCCGGTCTATGACAACAAGGTGCCCAAGCTGATCCACCGCGACTATGAGCCCGGCGCGCGCGTTGCCGTCCACCGCAAGGATATTCTCAACGCGAAGCACTTCGCCCACCACATGGGCGTCGACACGCCGATGACCGATGTGGTGCTGATGGTGATGGACTGGATGAACGACAACGGTCACATCAATGAGGATCAGATCGCCATGGTCAAGTATTACGAGGACAAGATGGACGTCAAGGTCGGCAACGAGGACGCTCAGTAAAGCGCCCGCGATGGAACACTTCCCGATTTCCGTCACCCTGCTGGCAAACGCAGGCGTGTGCATCGGCTACCGGGGGATGACGCTCCTGCTCGACGGCATCTTCGGACGGGAGGGAAACCCCTTCAGCCCACTGCCTGCGGACTGCCGGCAGAAAATGTGCCGCGGCGAACCGCCGTTTGAAAAGCTGGACTGCCTGCTGTTCACCCACTTTCACCCGGATCATTTTTCTCCGGAGATGACAATGCAGATCGTGGGGAGCAGACCGGTCAGGGCACTGTTTTTTCCAGAGGACGAGGCGGAGCCGGTGCAGGAACTGGCATATTTCCTGCGGCGCAGGGACATCCCCTTTGTGCAGCTGTCGCACACGACGGATCACACCGTGTGGCGGCTCGGCGAGCACATCCGCCTGCAGGCCTTCCGGACGCAGCACTTGGGGCAGGAGTTTTATGAGGTACCCCATGTGTGCTACCGGATTTCCTTTGACGGGCGGGAGGTGCTGTTCACGGCGGACACGGACTATCTGCACGAGACACTCGCACAGATAAGCGGCACGGCGCTGGAGGCAGCATTTGTCAATCCGCTGTTTTTCCAGGCGCTCTTTGATAAACGCCTGTTTCACGGCGCGCTCGAGGCGAAGTACATCTGTGTGTATCACATCCCCTTCCGGGAGGACGACCGCATGCACATGCGCGAGAGCGTGCGCCGGCGGCTCACCGCTCCGGGGGCAGAGCACCTGCGGGTTCTCCCTCTGAGCGAGCCATATCAGCGGATCAAATTATAGTGGAATGAAAAGAGAGGAGACAGAGCGATGACTGATCGCAGCGATATTCTGGAGATGGCACAGGGCCGTCTTTCAAGAGTGATAGCCGTCCGGCTGCGGCCGGGGACGGACGTGCTGCATGGGTTGGAGGAGGCCTGCCGCCGCAGCGGCATCAACAGCGGCGTGATCCTCAGCGCAATTGGCAGTCTTGACGGCGTGGCGTACTGCAACCCCGTGGAGCTGCCCGACCGGAAGGCGGGCTACGGCTATGGCGAGATCCTGCATCTGACAGGACCGATTGAGCTGACAAGCGGCGCCGGCATTATCTGCCACGACCCGGAGGGCAACACGAACCTGCATGTTCACATGGGACTGAGCGACCGCTACGGCAACGCCCACGGCGGCCACCTCGCAGAGGGCACAAAGGTGCTGCTGACGGTGGACGTCATCATCGCGGAGATCGAGGGGCTGGTCATGGGACGTCAGTTCGACGAGGAGCTGGAGGTTCCCATCTTTAACCCCCGGCAGGCATAAACGATTACAACACGGACAAGAAAGGCGTGAGAACATTGGCTACAAACGAGAAGTATACAAAAGAGCAGCTGATGGAGTTTTACCGGACGATGGTTCGGATCCGTACCTTCGAAGAGAAGGCCGCGGAGTGCTTCACCAAGGGTATGCTCGCGGGCAATATCCACCTGAGCATCGGACAGGAGGCCGCAGAGGCTGGTGCCTTCGCCGCCATCGAGCCGAAGGACTATTTCACCTCCACCCACCGCGGCCACGGCCACGCGATTGCCCGCGGCGCGGATCCCAAGCGCGCCATGGCGGAGCTGTTCGGCAAGAAAACCGGTTACTGCAAGGGCAAGGGCGGCTCCATGCACATCGCCGATATGGAGAAGATGAACCATCTGGGCGCGAATGGCATCGTCGGCGGCGGCCAGCCCATCTCGGCGGGCTCCGCACTCGCCTCGTGGATTCTCGGCGACGACTCCGTGACGGTCGGCTGCTTCGGCGACGGCGCGACGAACGAGGGCTCGTTCCACGAGTCGCTGAACATGGCGGCCGCGTGGAAGCTGCCGATGGTCTGGTTCATTGAGAACAACTGCTACGGCGTCTCCACCGAGATCCACCGCGTGACGAACACGCCGGATCTGGCGAGCCGCGGCGCGGCCTACGGTGTACCTTACACCGTGGTCGACGGGACGAATCCCACCGATGTCTATGAGGCGATGCTCGTTGCAATGGAGCACGCGCGCTCCGGCAAGGGCCCGTACCTCGTCGAAGCGAAGGTTTACCGTTATCAGGGGCACTACTGCGGCGATCCCGCCGTCTACCGCCCGAAGGAGTATATGGAGCATGCCCTCGAAAATGATGGCATCGAGAAGCTTGCAAAGCGCCTGCTGGCGCTGGGTGCATCGCAGGAGGAGCTGGACGCGGTGAAGAAGGCCGCTGATGATGAGATGAACGAGGCGGTGCGCTTTGCCGACGAGTCCGAGTATCCCGATCCGGCGACGGTTCTCGATGACATGTATGTGAGCGACAACGAAAGGTGTGTGGCACGATGAAGAAGATTACAGTCAGCAAGGCGATCGGCGAGGCACTTCACGAGGAGATGCTCCGCGACGATAAAGTGTTTATTATGGGCGAGGACATGGCCGTTATGGGCAATGTCTTTGCCATCACGAAGGGCTTTCTGGAGGAGTTTGGCCCGAAGCGCGTGATTGATACCCCCATCTCCGAGGAGGGCTTCGTGGGTATGGCTGTCGGCGCGGCGATGCGCGGTATGCGGCCTGTGGTAGAGCTGATGTACGACGACTTCGCCACCGAGTGCGCAGACCCGCTGTTCAATCAGGCGGCGAAGATCCGCTATATGACGGGCGGTCAGTGCCATGTGCCGATGGTTCTCCGCGCGCCGATGGGTGCCGGCCGCCGCAATGCGGGCCAACACTCCCAGTCCCTTGAGAACTTCTTCTGCCACTTCCCCGGCCTGAAGGTCGTGGCGCCCTGCACGGCGCAGGACGCGAAGGGGCTGCTGAAGTCCGCCATCCGCGACGATGACCCCGTCATCTTCCTCGAGCACAAGCTGCTCTACGCGCACAAGGAGCAGATCCCCGAAGAGGAGTATACCATCCCTCTGGGACAGGCCGACATCAAGCGCGAGGGCAAGGACATCACCATCATCACCTGGAGCCGCGAGGTCAACTTCTCGCTCGAGGCTGCCAAGACGCTGGCCGAGCAGGGAATCGACGCAGAAGTGCTGGATCTGCGCACGCTGGTGCCGCTGGATTGGGACGCGATTGTGCAGTCCGTCTCCAAGACCCACAACGCCATCATCGTCTCCGAGGAGGTCAAGCGCGGCAGCTTTGCCGGTGAGCTCTCCGCCCAGATCGCGGAGGAGCTGTTCGATGAGCTGGATGCGCCCGTGGAGCGTGTGTGCGGCCTGAATATCTGCTCTCCCTTCAGCCCGGTGCTGGAGGACGAGAACTTCCCCCACCCGGAGACGATTGTCGCCGCGGCGAAGCGAGTTCTGAACAAGTGAGGAGGAACTGACATGGCTTATGAAGTTTTGATGCCCCAGTTGGGCCTGACGATGGAGGAGGGGACCGTCTCCTCGTGGGTCAAGCATGAGGGCGATGCGGTCAAGGCCGGTGACGTGCTGCTGGAGATCACCACCGACAAGCTGACCAACGAGGTAACGAGCGAGCACGACGGCGTGCTGCTGAAGATCGTGGCGCAGGAGGGGGAGGACATCCCCGTCAAGGGTTTGCTGGGCTATGTCGGTGAGGCCGGCGAGGTCGTCGGCGACGCCGCGCCTGCGGCACCTGCAGCGGCAGCACCTGCCGAGGAGGCACCTGCCGCACCTGCCGTACCCGCTCCGGCTCCCGTGGCGGACGGCAAGCGCATCCGCATCTCCCCGCTCGCGCGCAAGACGGCGCAGAAGCTGGGCGTAGACTATACCGCCATCGCCGGCAGCGGCCCGAGCGGCCGCATCCGTCAGGCGGACATTCTGACGGCGGCCGAGGCGCAGAAGAGTGCGCCTGCCCCGGCTGCTCCCGCTCCCGCGGCAGCACCTGCCACACCGAAGGCGGCTCCCGCAGAGCTGGCAGACGGCGACACGGCCGAGAAGCTCTCCGGTATGCGCAAGGTCGTGGCGCAGCGTATGCTGCAGTCCCACACGGAGATTCCGCCCGTTACGCAGAACACCCGCGTCGATGTGACGGAGCTGATGATGTTCCGTAAGATGCTGCAGTCCGAGACGGGTAATAAGTATTCCGTGAATGACCTGATCCTCAAGGCCGTGGCCAAGTGCCTGCGTAAGCACCCGGAGATGCTCGTCAGCTTCGACGGTGACCGGATCATCCAGCGCGCGCACGTCAATCTGGGCATGGCCGTCGCGCTTGATGCCGGGCTGATCGTGCCCGTTATCCGTGACGCCGACAAGATGGGGCTCGATGATCTCTCCGCGTACGCGAAGGATCTGGCCACCCGCGCCAAGACAAACAAGCTCACCCCGGAAGACTATCAGGGCTCGACGTTCACCGTTTCGAACCTCGGTATGTTCGGCGTGGACAGCTTCACACCCATCGTCAACCAGCCGAACGCCGCCATTCTCGGCGTGTGCGCCAGCCATGACGAACTGGTGATGGACGATGAGGGTACGATTACCAAGCATCAGATCATGCAGCTCTGCCTGACCTATGACCACCGCCTGATGGACGGCGCCGTGGCCGCGCGGTTCGGCATGGATATGCGTGATATTCTGGAAAAGCCCATGGGCATTATCCTGTGACGGAGGGAAACAAGCAATGGCTTTTGAACTGAAAATGCCTCAGCTGGGCCTGACGATGGAGGAGGGAACCGTCTCCAAATGGGTCAAGCACGAGGGTGATTCCGTAAAGGCCGGCGACGTGGTGGCGGAGATTACCACGGACAAGCTGACCAATGAACTGACCAGCGAGGTGGATGGCACCCTGCTGAAGATTGTGGCGCAGGAGATATCGCCCGTGATGTTCAGGCAGGTGCGGCCCATGTCGAAAAGA
>OLGF01000602.1_pt1 | contig 41610 bp, 40 predicted proteins | sample 1604971 | NCBI WGS metagenome assembly OLGF01 (sample SAMEA3888902, study PRJEB22519) | human gut metagenome | biome: human gut; feature: human-associated habitat; material: faeces | place: Denmark | collected 2011 | reverse complement strand
ACAACCGCAGGATCAAGGCAAAACTGAAGGGCTTGCTGCCTGCAATTCACAGACAGCAAGCCCTCTTGGCTGCTTGAACAATTTGTATTGAAAATATTCGTCTAACTTTTTGGGGTCACTTCAAAATCGCTGCGGCTGTTTTTGTCGCGATGCTCTTTGCATCAGTCCTTTTTCTTGGGGCCTGCCTTTTTGCGGGACATGACGAGAATGATGACCACCACAACGACCACGATTGCCGCAAAGCTCAGCAGGAAAATCGTCTGGCTGGAAAGATGGATGCCTACGCTCGTCTGCGCGGGCTGAGCGGTTTCTTCCGTGCTCTCGGTTTCCTGCACGGGGAACAGCTCGCTCTCCGGTGTATCGACCACTTGCTGTACGGTCTTGCTTGCCTTGACGCTCTTGAGATCGTTGACGGTCAGCTCTTCCGGCAGAGTGGTGTTCTGGCCGGAGACTGTGCCGGTGGTGACGATCAAACGGCCCACAGCGGCAAAATCCGTCGGCAGATCAAACGCGATGACGTTGGTGCCGTCCACCAGTTCACCCAATTCCAGCGCTTCGCCGGTATTGCTGTCGAGAATCAGGTTCAGCCAGGGGCAGTCCTTGCCCAGATCGCGGGGCGTGTAGGAGCCGTCGTAGCCGAAGCTCGTCAGCGCGATGTAGTAATTGCAGCCCGCCTCCTGCATTTCATCATAATAGATGTTGGCGATTGCGGAGGGCTTGTAGACATTGCAGCCCTCGGTGATATCAGGATACTGTTCCGCGATATCGGGCGTAATCAGGCCGATGATGCCCACGCGGACATTGCCCACATCGATAACGGCATAGGGATCAAAGAACAGATCGCCGTCCATCTTCAGCCAGTTGGCGCACAGCAGCGGGAAATCCGCCATGGCGCTGAGGCTCTGCAAACGGTCAACGCCCAGCGCCGCGTCGCGCGTGCCGATGGCCGCCGCAGTATACCCTGCCGCATTCATGACCTTGATGTTTTTGCCGCCATCGCCGGTCAGCGCGTTGCCGCTGTCCAGCAGCAGGGTTTCATAATCCTCTACCGTCTGGTCGGCCAAGCCCGCAACCTTGGCAAAGCCCACCGCGCCGTCCTTATTTTCCATCACGCCGTTGGTATCGCCGGTATGGATCACGGCAAAGGTCGTGGCCATGCTGTTTTGCAGAATATTTTCCGCCGCCTGCTGGTTTTCACCCGCCGCCAGCGCCACGACCGGCGTCAGCATCACAAAGCACAACAGCAGACAGAATATTGCCTTTTTCTTCATCCTTTTCTCTCATCCTTTCCAAGTGACGATCGATTTTATTATAACGGATTCCGCAAAAGTTTCAAGTGAAGGTTTTATGAATGGTTTTTTTCGGCCTTTTTTCTGAATCCGGCACATTAGGAGATTCCTGTACTTCCATGCGCCTGCGTCAAGGCGTTTTGCTCAGTTTTCTCTATGTCGTCTTTCGGTTTGCGGCAAGCATTTGCTATTCTTCCATCTGATTTCCGGCGATTGCGCTGTATGATCTGGCGCCGGGCAGCCTGCGGCTCTATCTGATTCGCTGTTTTCGCGGTCAAACGCTGCCGAAAGAGGCTCGCTATTACCGCCGCACGGGCTCATTGCTCTTTTTACTGAATCTCCCCATGGGTGGCATGATCCTGCCGACGGCGCGCACCAACTCCTGCTTTTCCTATCCGGGGCACATCGTCTATGTCTCGGCGCTTTCTGCGTTTTACGCTTTCATCCAATCCATCCGCGGTCTGGTTCGTTTCCGCGTCCTGATGAACGCCCCGACCGGCGGCGGCATCTGGTGCACCATGGTGCTGCCGGTTGTATTCATGCTGCTGCGCAGCAGAAAACTGATTGCGGCGCAAACTTCTTCCATTTCCAAGCATTTTCGTTAGCTCTTTGTAAAGTGTGAAACCTATGCCTGCCTTTTACGTCCAAGAAATGTGTGAAAGCTCACACCGCAACAAAAATCTTGGAGGAACAACATGAAAAACGCAAAAATGCTGATGATCGCCCTTGCCGCCGTGCTGGCGCTTTCTCTGGTTGGCTGCTCTTCCGCGCCCGCCGCTTCCGCCTCCCCTGAAGTCTCTGCTTCCGCAGAGGCAACACCCGTGCCCACGCCGGAAATCACCATGACCGCGCAGGAAATTGCCGACGATCTGATGAACATTGACGACCTGTTCAGTTCAATGGACCATAGCGAGCAGGACCTTTTTGCCGAGATGTGCGGCCTGGATCTTTCGATGTTGGAGGATTATTCCCTCAATGATGCGATGATGAATGTCAAATCGCACACCCTTTATATCGCCAAGGTCAAGGACGCGGCGGACATGGACGCGGTCAAGACGGCTTTCCAGACCCGCAAGGAGCAGATGGAGCAAAGCTTTGAGCGCTATCTGGAAGATCAGTATGAAATCGCCAAAGCCGGACAGATCGTCACCTCCGGCAACTGGGTGATGCTGGTGATCTGTGAGGATTCCCCGAAGGTTGTGGATCGCTTCAACGAACTGATGGGCGCGTAAAAGAACCCGTGCTGAAGGGAGGAAGGGCTTGTTCCTTTCTCCCTTTTTTCGTATGATGAATGAAGATGAAAATCCAACCACGGAGGTGTTTTCCGCGCATGGTGTTTTCCAGCCTGAGTTTTTTGCTGCTCTTTTTGCCCGCCGCGCTGCTGATCTATTTTCTCTCGCCGCGCCGGGCGCGCAACGCCGTTTTGTTTATCATCAGCCTGGTGTTTTACGCCTGGGGTGAACCGGTCTATGTGGTGCTGATGCTGTTTTCGACGCTGACGGATTATACCATCGGCCGCCTGATGGAGCGCTGGGACGCGCGGCCCGGACTGCGGCGCGCCGCGCTGATCGCCTCGCTGACCATCAACTTTGGGCTGCTCGGCTTTTTCAAGTATTCCGGACTGTTGATGGAAACGGTCAACGGACTGTTCTCGCTCTCCCTGCCCGTGCCACGGATCGCACTGCCCATCGGCATCTCGTTTTACACCTTTCAGACCCTTTCCTATTCCATCGACGTTTACCGCCGCAACTGCCCCGCGCAGCGGAACATCATCTCCTTCGGCTGTTATGTGGCAATGTTCCCGCAGCTCATCGCGGGGCCGATCGTGCGGTACATCGACGTATGCGATGCACTGGAGCGCCGCCGCGAAACCTGGGAGGGCTTTTACTCGGGTACGGGGCGCTTCCTGTGCGGCATGGTCAAAAAGGTGCTGTTGGCCAACGGCATCGGACAACTGTGGGAGCAGGCGGCAGCGATTTCGCCAGCTTCCCTGTCCGCGCTGACGGCATGGCTGGGCGCTTTTGCCTATGCCTTCCAGATCTACTTTGATTTTTCCGGCTATTCGGACATGGCGATTGGTCTTGGCAGGATGTTCGGCTTCACCTTCCCGGAAAACTTCAACTATCCGTATATTTCCCGCTCGGTCACAGATTTCTGGCGGCGCTGGCACATCACGCTGTCCACCTGGTTCCGCGAATATCTCTATATCCCGCTGGGCGGCAACCGCGTCTCCCCGGTGCGCAAGGTTGTCAACCTTCTCATCGTCTGGCTGGCCACGGGGCTTTGGCACGGTGCAAGCTGGAATTTTCTTGCCTGGGGCGGCTATTTCGGCATTCTGCTGGTGCTGGAAAAGTACGCCTTCCGCGGCGCCATCGAAAAGCTGCCCGCCTGGCTGGGGCGGGTGCTGACGGGGCTGCTTGTGCTCGTGGGCTGGGTGTTTTTCGCGCACGACTCGCTGGCGGACGGCGCGCAGTATCTCCTGGCCATGCTGGGCGGCGGCGGGAGCTTTGTCTCCGGCGGAACGCAGCGCCTGCTGCTGGACTATCTGCCACTGCTGTTGCTATGCGCCCTGGCCGCCACGCCGCTGGGTAAAACCGCCTTCACCTGCCTGACCGCATCCCGCCCGCGTTTGCGCAGTGCATTGACCGCGCTTTTGATGCTGCTTGGCTTTGCGCTGATGCTGACCTATGTGGTCAATGCGGGCTACAATCCCTTCCTCTATTTCCGCTTTTAAGGAGGTGCGCCGATGAAAAAGACAATATCCCTGTTATTCGCGGGCATACTCGCGGCTTTGCTGTTGGCAGTCTGCCTGCTCCCCCAGCGCACCTTTTCCGATATGGAAAACCGCAGTTTGCAGCAATTCCCCGCACCGACACTGAACGGCGTGCGCAGTAGAGAATGGATGGATCAGATGGAATCCTGGCTGGCGGATCAATTCCCCGGCCGCACCTTCTTCGTCCGCACGAAGGCGAGTCTGGATTATCTGCTGGGCAAGCGCGATCTCCACGATGCCTATATTGGCAGAGACGGACGACTCTTCGAGGTATTCGACGCACAGCCGGACGAAGCGCAGCTGAACAAGAACATCGGTTATTTGCAGGATTTTCTGTCCGGCACACAGCGCACCGCCTATTTTCTGCCGGTCTATTCGGCGTTTACGATCTATCCCGAGCAGCTGCCTGCCGGTGCGCAGGAGCCGGATGAGCGCTCGATTCTGACCGCGCTGAACCTGCCGAAGAGCACGATTCTCGCCGATCCCTACGATGCGCTTCTGGCAAACAGGGACGACGATCTGTACTTCCGCACCGACCACCACTGGACGCAGCGCGGCGCTTACGAGGCCTACCTCGCCTTTTGCCGTGCAGCAGGATTTGCGCCTGTGACGGAGTATCAACAGACTCAAAGCCCCAATCCGTTCTACGGCTCGCTGTTCTCACAAGCGCCGCTTTGGGGAACGAAGCCCGACGAAATGTCGCTGTATGAAATTCCGGTTTCGGTCAAAGTGACCTATGACGGAGAAAAAGAAACGTCCAGCCTCTACGAGCCGGACGCATTGAACAAAAAGGATCAATACACTGCTTTCCTGGACGGCAATCATGCGCTGGTGCGCATCGAAAGCAACGCGGGCACCGGCAAAGAACTGATCCTATTCAAGGATTCCTTTGCGCACGCGCTGGTTCCGTTTCTGTCGCAGCATTATGACGTGATCACGATGGTAGACCTTCGCTATTACAACCGTCCGCTCAACCAACTGCTGGCGGAACAGCCGGACGCAGAGCTGTTGCTGACCTACAACCTGAGCTGGATGGCCAAGGATACCAACCTCATCAAGCTCAAGACGGCTGCTGTTCGATGACCTCCACCTCGCGGCAGAGATTCAGAAAATCCTCTGCCGCCGGAGTCAGGAACTTGCTGCGGTGCCAGGCCAGATGGTTTTCGCGCCGCAGCGCCGTTCCGGTCAGCGCTCGTGCGCAGACGTGTCCCGCGTCGATATCGCGCTGCACCAACATCCGCGGCAGCAGCGAGATGCCCAGCCCTTTGCTCACCGCCTCAACCAGCGCATGGGTGCTGGCGCTTTCCCAAAGAGGCTGCGGCTTCAGACCCTGTTCTTCAAATACGCCCGCCAGATAGGCGCGGCTGGCGCTGCCCCGCTCGCGCAGCAACAGATCGTATTCCATCAGATCCTTCAGCCGCACCTCTTTTTTTTCGGTCAGCGGATGCCCCGGCGCAAGGATCAGCACCAGTTCGTCGCGGGCAAATACTTCTTCCGTCAGATCCGCTTCTTCCACGCCGCCCTCAATCAGTGCCAGATCCAGCTCGTTGTCAAGCAACGCACGGCAGAGCGACTCGCCGTTTTCGATCATCACCTGCACACGAATGCCGGGATGATCTTTTTTGAACCTCAAAATCAAATCCGGCAGCAGCATATTCCCCAGCATGATGGTCGCGCCCACGCGCAGCACGCCCAGTGCATCCCAGTTGCGCAAACTCGTCTCCATGTTGTCAAACAAATCAACAATATGCACCGCCTGACTGTAAAAGCGTTTGCCGACCTCCGTCACCGGCAGCCGCCGTCCCATGCGTTCAAAGAGCTTCACGCCGTAATAGCTTTCCAACTCCTGAATGGCGCGGGTCACGGCGGGCTGTGTCATGTGCAGCTGCTGCGCCGCGCTCGTAATGCCTCCGCAGCGGTAAACCGCCAGAAAGATCCTCATGTGCCGAACTGTCATGCCGCCCTCCTCCATTCATAATAAAAATGATATGCGTTTCATAGAATAATAGCATTTGCATTATAAATGCACAAGGCATAAGATATAGGAACATGAAAGCACTTTTCTGGAGGAAAAAGAGCCTGCGCCCTACAGCAAAGACGCTGTGGCAACTGTTTCTCAGCACGCTGTACATCAGCGCGTTCACCTTTGGCGGCGGTTTTGTCATCGTCACCTTTATGAAAAAGAAATTTGTCGATGAGCTGCATTGGATTGACGAGGACGAAATGCTCGACCTGACGGCGATTGCACAGTCCTCTCCCGGCTCGATCGCGGTCAACGCGGCGATCCTGGTGGGCTGGCGCATCGGCGGTGCGCTGGGCATTGCGATAGCCGTGCTGGGCACACTGCTTCCCCCGATGCTGATCCTGTCAATGATCTCGTTTTTCTATGCAGCGTTCGCCTCCAACCGATACGTCGCGCTGACGCTGCGCGGCATGCAGGCGGGCGTTGCGGCGGTGATCCTCGACGTGGTATGCGGCCTGGGCAGCAAGGTCGTCAAGGAGCATAGTGTGCTCTCCGTTGCGTTGATGCTTTGCGCTTTTGCAGCGACATTCTTTTTCAAGATCAATGTGGTGTTCATACTGCTGGCTGCGGCATTGGTGGGCGCTGTTAAATTGCTGGTGATTCGCCTAAAGGAGGTGCGGGCATGACGTTGCTGCATTTGCTTTGGAGCTTTTTCCAGATTGGGCTGTTCAGTATAGGCGGCGGATATGCCGCAATGCCGCTGATTCAAAGCCAAGTGGTCGATCAATACGGATGGTTGACGATGCGGGAATTTACCGACTTGATCACCATTGCCGAGATGACGCCCGGCCCGATCGCCGTCAATTCCGCAACGTTTGTGGGGATCCGCATTGCGGGCTTTCCGGGTGCGCTCATCGCAACGCTGGGCTGCATTCTTCCTTCGCTGATTGTGGTGACGATTCTTGCACACGTCTATTATAAATACAAGGGCGCAAAAGCGCTGGATACCGTGCTGGCGTGTCTGCGGCCGGTGGTGGTCGCACTGATTGCGGCCGCAGGGCTGAACATCCTGCGGCATGTCCTCTTCGGGGATAGTGCGCTGGCGCTCTCCGCCATCGACTGGATCGGCGCTGTGCTGTTCGCCGGAGCGTTCTTCGCCCTGCGCAAGTTCAAAACCAATCCGATCCTGACCATGGCGCTGTGCGGCGCAGGCGGTCTGATCGCGGGTCTGATCTTCCGCATCACCCCCTGACAATGCAGAAATGCCCGTTTCCACCGAAAAGGATGGAAACGGGCATTTTTTACTCGTCTTTCTCTTTTTCCCTGCTCTTTTCAAACCACGCACGGAACCCTTGGCGTCAGCCTGTCATCCGGATACTCAATCGGCCGAGATGCGGACTCGATGATCTGCCGGCCGCTCTTCGTCTTTCGCAGCGCTTCATAGGTCGGCCCCGACGGATCGCCGTATTTTTCCGCCGTCGCCGCATCAATGTTTTTCCGGAACAACGGCGGCGCAGCCCACTCATTTTTTGCGCGTATTCCTGCCGTAAACAGCTCTCCTTCAAGCCGAACTACTGAAGGATGCGCCATTCTCTTTCAAATTCGGCTTCGTTCATTTCAGGCTTCCGCCTCGCCGATATAGATGATGTCACTCAGCGAGCGCTCCTTATTGGCGGTGCCGCAGGGCGTGGAGATCACACTGCCGTTGAAATACATGCAGCTGGTCATGCCGCCGTCGAGGTTATAGGCTTCCACACAGCCCAGATCCTTCATGTACTGCGCCAGCTCCTGAATGGTCATGCCTTCGCTGTAACCGGAGAGGCGGCCGTCCACCACCACCGCAACATAGCTTCCGTCGGCGCGCTGGCCGAGCGCCGTGCGGGGGTTTTTCCCCTTGACGTCGGTATGGAAGGTTTCGGCAACATTGCCTCCGCTGACGAGCAGCGGCCCAAAGGACCAGGTATCGCACAGACCCTGATTGTCGATCATGTCCTGCGCGTTCATGTTGCTCTCGGTCATCACGCGCAGGGAGCCGTCTGCAAACAGGCAGAGCGCGTCGCGCGTAGCATGGTCGCGATAGAGCACGCCGTCGCGGACGATGATGCCGTCGCTGCGGAAGCCGCAATAATCACCGTTGATTGCGAAAACCGCGCTTACCGACGCCGCAATATCGCGCGTGCGGGCCCGGATGTTTGCACCGTAAGCGCCGTCGGCAAAGGCCGTGTAGATCACGGGCGCATCGGTCTTGGGCGTGATAACGGCGACCGTGGCGACAACCATGTTCAGCGGCTGCTCACGGTTGATGTCGATGCGCACGGCTTCATCCTCATAGAGCCACTTGCCGTTTTCGCTGTCCTCGGTCAAAACCGTGGCAAAGGGCGTAGCTTCCGGGGTCGCCTCGGTCGTCTCCGTGCCGGAAATTGTCGCAATGTTTGCAGGCGCGGGCGTTTCCAGCGGCGTGGCGGAAGCCGTCTGCTTCGGTGCGGCGTCGGTCGGTGCGGCCTCTGCCTGCACCACGCGCCCGGTCATCATGTATTTGAGGCCGAAGGTGCAGAACGCAATCACCATGCCCACGCAAAGCAGGAAGGCCATAAACCTTTGCCACACGATTTTCGGCTTTTTCTTTTTCCCCTGTGGGGTATATCTCGTATCCGCCATTTCGTCTTTTCTCCTCCGGTTTCTGTTTCATCGTTACTCATAATAGCATATTTTGTCTATAAGGAGTATCAAGAATCGGTTTCCAAATTGTAACAGATCCGTCAAGGGCACTGTTAAATCTCGCCTTGCCCCTTGACTTTATGCTGCCTATGATCTACTCTAAGATAGAAAACCGATTGCGTAACGACCCGGAATGAGTACTTTTCCTGAAGAACGCAGCAAAGAGAGCCGGCGGCAGGTGTGAGCCGGCAGCGCGGGAAAACGAAGGCGCCCGGAGAGCGCACAGCCAAATCAAGGCGGGCGGAGAGGTTCTCCGTCAAATTGGGTGGAACCGCGGAAGCAATGACCTTTCGTCCCAATCTCATTTGGGAACGATGGGTCTGTTTTTTTATATCTTAAGGAGGAAAAACAATCATGGCAGCACCTTCGATGGACAAACTGGTCGCTCTGTGCAAAGGGCGCGGATTCATTTTCGCAGGCTCCGAAATTTATGGCGGCCTGGCAAACACCTGGGACTATGGCCCGCTGGGCGTGGAGTTCAAAAACAACGTCAAGCGTGCCTGGTGGCAGAAGTTCGTACAGGAGAGCAAGTACAACGTGGGCGTGGACTGCGCGATCCTGATGAACCGCGAGGTCTGGGTGGCTTCCGGCCACGTCGGCAGCTTCAACGACCCGCTGATCGACTGCAAGGCCTGTAAGAGCCGTTACCGCGCGGATCAGCTCATCGAGCAGGTGGACGGCGTGGATGCAGACGGTTGGAGCGACGAAAAGCTCGAAGCGTACATCGCGGAGCACCACGTTGCCTGCCCGCAGTGCGGCAAGAGTGACTTCACCTCCATCCGCAAGTTCAACATGATGTTCAAGACCTTCCAGGGCGTGACCGAGGACAGCCAGAACGAGATCTATCTGCGTCCCGAAACCGCACAGGGCATCTTCGTCAACTTCAAGAATGTCGCCCGCACCACGCGCAAGCGCGTGCCCTTCGGCATCGCACAGGTCGGCAAATCCTTCCGCAACGAGATCACTCCCGGCAACTTCACCTTCCGCACCCGCGAGTTCGAGCAGATGGAGCTGGAGTTCTTCTGCAAGCCCGGCGAAGATCTGGAATGGTTTGAATACTGGCGCGCCTTCTGCCGCGACTGGCTGCTGAGCCTGGGCATGACCGAGGATCACCTGCGTCTGCGCGACCACGCCAAGGAAGAGCTGGCTTTCTATTCCAAGGCGACGACCGACTTTGAATACCTCTTCCCGTTCGGATGGGGCGAGCTGTGGGGCGTGGCGGACCGCACCGATTACGACCTCAAGCAGCATCAGGAGCACTCCGGCCAGCCGATGGAATACATCGACCCCGTGACCAATGAGCGCTATCTGCCCTACGTCATTGAGCCCTCTCTGGGTGCAGACCGCGCAGCGCTGGCCTTCCTGGCCGACGCTTACGAGGAGGAAACCCTCACCGACGCCAAGGGCAATCCTGACACCCGCATCGTGCTGCATCTGCACCCGGCGCTGGCGCCCTTCAAGGCTGCCGTGCTGCCCTTGCAGAAGAACAAGCTGGGCGAGGCCGCGACCGAGCTTTACGACAGCCTGCGCAAGAAGTTCTCCGTCGATTACGACGAGACCGGCTCCATCGGCAAGCGCTACCGCCGTCAGGACGAAATCGGCACCCCGCTGTGCATCACCGTGGACTTTGACACTGCCACCGACGGCTGCGTCACCGTTCGCGACCGCGACACCATGCAGCAGGAGCGCATCGCCATTGCAGACCTGGAGGACTACATCGCCAAGCGCCTTGTGTTCTGATTTTCACTGAAATAAAAAGGATCTTCCGCAGGAAACGCTCCTGCGGAAGGTCCTTTTTTGCGTTGTTTTTCTTATTCTCCGACAAGGGCGGTCCAAAGCGCTATCATTTCGGCACAATCGTCCTTGGACACAGTCACGGCAGCGCTGCCGTTCTTTTCCACCGTGTAGTTGTTGATGCTGGCGTCGAGATAGCGCACGACATAGAGCTCTTCTTCGCCCGCAAAGGCATAAGTCAGCGTCAGCGCGGCCTCCGCGCCCTCTTCCTTTCCGTCCGCAAAGCCGTTGATGGGCACGATGTTCATGGCCTGGAACGCCGTTTTGAAGGCCTCTGCATCCATTGCCACACCATCGCGGAAATAGGCGGGATCGTCGCCGCTGCGGTCAATCGTAAACACCGCGGTTTTTCCGTTCATCTCTACCGTCAGGCTTTCCACACTGTTGATGGCGACAATGTTGGCAAATTCGTTGGCAAGGTTTCGGAAGGTCAAACCGTCCAGGCATTCCAGACTCTCGCCCTTGACGAGATAGACATCGCTGCTGCCGTCAAAGGCCGCATAGACATTGCCGACGCTGTCCGTATCGCCCAGCGCCATGACGAACTGCGTGCCGTCAGCATATTCGAGCGTCAGCGTGCGCTCCGGGTTATCCAAACCATAATCGCCCAATTCTCGCGCGGTTTTGACAAAGGAATTCAGGCGAATCTGCTCAAGCTGTGCAATCAACTCCTCGGTCTTTACGTTGTCCACGTTATCTCGCTCCGGGCTTTCGATCTGCCACTGCGTAAACACCGCGCCGCCGATCTTGTCATAATGGCGGAGCGTGAACGTCTCGCCCCCCTGCTCAAAGCTCAATGCGGCAAGGTTTTCGCTCGTGACGGCAAAGCCGGAGATATCGCGGTAAGCCGAAATACCCGCAGAATACATATCGACGATCAGCTTGCGCATCAAATAGACGGTATCGCCGCCGTCAATGCGGACATAGTAGTGCTGCGAGGCGGGCGCAAGATCGCCGATTTCCAGCAGCATCTCCTTATCCGTATAGGTAATATTGACGGTCGCCATCGGATCGTCCAGGCCAAAGTCGGTAAAATCGGTAACTTTTTCCGCTGCAATACCTTCAGCCAGCAAAGTCGCCGCATTGGCAAAGGCGGACTGGCAGGCAGACTGCGATGTAACGGCAGGCGTCAGCTCGCGGACGGAATAGGTATCGCCCCTGCGCGTGATGGTGACGGCGGTCTTGCCCTTGATCTCGATGGCTTTCACCTGATCCTCCGTCGTATCGGTCAAGTGAATGGTATGGTCGGTATTCAGCTCCACATAGGTTTTAATCTGCTTCGTCAGCCAAATCGCGCCGAAAACCAGCGCCGTCAGCACGACAATTCCGGCCAGCGCAATCAGCAGCAGCCGGCCAAGACGCGCATCTCCGTGGCGGACGGGCTTTTTCAGCTCGTCAGACGGTTGCAGCTTGATCGGATCTTCCCTTTCTTCGTTCATAGTTCCTCCATTTTTCTGCTCAATAGACTTCAAGCCGGGGAGGGCGTTACGCGCCTTCCCCGGCTTGAAGGTTACACGGAAATGCCGCTTTCGTAAAGAGGATTTTAGCCCTTGACCGCTCCAAGGGTCATGCCCTTGACGAAGTACTTCTGAAGGAAGGGGTAGACGCACGCGATCGGGACGACCGAAATCACGGTCATCGCAGCGCGGATGGTCTGGGTGGTGACGCGGCCGGAGCCTTCAGACGCAGAGCTTGCCGCAGCGTCGGCGGAGACCGAGTCTCCCGTCATGGAGCTTGCGGTATCGAGGATCTGCTTCAGCTTGAACTGCAGGGTAAGCAGGTTCTTTTTAGAAGAGCAGTAGAGCATGGTATCGAACCATTGGTTCCACTGGCTGACACAGACGAACAGGCCGATGGTGGCGATAACCGGCATCGACAACGGGAAGATGATGCCGAAGAGGATGCGGTATTCGCTTGCGCCGTCGATCTTGGCCGACTCGATCAATTCATAGGGCAAGCCCTGAATGAACGAGCGCATGACCAGAACGTTGAAGGCGGAGATTGCGGTGGGCAGCACATAGACCAGGAAGTTGTTCATCAGGCCGTATGCGCGGTAGGTCAGGAAGGTCGGGATCAGGCCGCCGCTGACATACATCGTAAACAGCACGATCTTGGTCACGGCAGAGCGCAGCACGAAGTCTTTGCGGCTCATGACAAAGGCGAGCATCATCGACAGCGGAATACTGATCAAGGTGCCGATGACGGCGCGCAGCGCGGAGATCATAGCCGAGTGCGGCACATCGGAGCTCTTGAGCAGGATGGTTTCATAGCTCCTGGTAGAGAATACGCGGGGCCAGAGGTAGATTCCGCCGTAGACAGCGTCAGTGGAATCGTTAAACGAAATGGCCAGCGTGTTGAGGAAGGGATACAGCGTAATGATGCAGACCAACACAAGCAGGATGGCATTGATGGTATCGAAGATGGCGTTTTCCGCCTTGGTGGACAGAAGACCGAGCTTCTGCTTTCCGGGTGCAGCGGTTTTTGCAGTCATGTCATTCAACTCCTTTCCCTTATCCGTTACATGATGCCCTCGCCGTCCATGCGCTTGACCAACATGTTGCAGCCAACGATCAGAACGACGGAGACAATGGAGTTGAAGATGGACATCGCGGAACCTTTGGACCAGAGTCCATACTTCATGGCGTAATCATAGATGTAAACCTCAAGGGTGGTTGCGGTCTCGGTGGTAGAAGCAGACTTCAAAACATAGACCTGCTCAAAACCGACAGAGAGCAGACGGCCGATGGAGAGCACCAGCAGGATCTTAATGGTGGGCATGATCGAGGGCAGCGTGATGTTCCAGATCTTGGAGAAACGGCCCGCGCCGTCGATATCCGCAGATTCATAAAGCGAGGGGTCGATTGAGGTCATCGCCGCCAAGTAAACGATGGCGGAATAACCGGCACTCTTCCAAACCTCAGTCAGCGCCACGATCAGCCAGAAGAGGTTGGGCTTACCCATGAAGGAAATGGGGTTATCCACAATGCCGAGCTTAAGCAGAATCTCATTGACGATACCGCTGTCAGGAGACAAAGTGACGAACACGAGGTTCGCGGCAACAACCCAGGAGACGAAGTGCGGCAGGTAAGAAACCGTTTGCACCGTGCGTTTGAACCAGGTCACCTTGACCTCATTGATCATGACGGCCAGCAAAAGTGAAAAGACGTAGGAGAAGGCAATCTTCAGCACGCCGATGCCCAGCGAGTTTTTCAGTCCGCGCCAGAAATATGCGTCGGTAAAGAGCTCCTGAAAGCTCTGCAAGCCGATCCAATCATTGGCAAAGACGTTCAGCCCCGTCGTAGGCTTGTAGTTGAAGAACACAAACGACCAGCCCCACAGCGGGACATAGGAAAAGATGATCACCATCAGCACCGGCAAGGAGAGCACCACCAGCTGACGCTGACGCCACACTTTCTGCCAAAAGCCAAGTTCCTTGGTTTTGCGCTTGGTTACCGCACTGCTTTGTACGCTCACGGGAAATCCCCCTTCTCTAAAAGACTCTCACGGTCTTTTTTATAGTCTCGTGTTGTTTTTGCCCTTTCGCCAAGCGGAATCTTCCCCCCGCGCCTATGTAAAAAAGGTGGGCAGCGCTTCGGACCGGAGCCTTCTTCACCGCCCAACGCAGGAGGCAATTTTGAAAAGTGCTGCAAAAATCGTCCAGCACATGCCCGTCGCACCTGCTCTGAGCACAATTCCATCTTAAACAATTTTCCATAAAAAATCAATACTTTCTTCGCTGCTTTTTTACATTTTCCCGCATTGCGAAACACGTATTTCTTTTGATTCGCACGGTTCATCGCTGAATTGCTGCGCTCAGAAGCCCTGAATTCAGAGCAAAAGCTGGAAATTTACATGTATCTCCTGCATCATCGGCACATTCTCTTTTTTCTATCAAAAAAGACCCATGGGCGCATCGTGCGCCACACGGGTCTTAACCTTTTTCAGTAAAACTTTACTTTTGCTTGTAGTTCTCTGCACCGGCCTGAAGCATCTCAGTCGCCAGAGCTTCGTACTCGCGCAAGGGCAGGTCAGCCAACTTGCCGGCAAACTCATTCCAAACGTTGTCGAACTCCTCAGGCTTGCACTGAGCCAGCTTCGGCACGTACTCCAGGGTGATCTCCAGAGCGGTCTCACCGGCGATCTTTCTGGGGTCGGTGGTGTCGATGCGCTGGCGGATGGAGTAGCCGGGCTCGTACATCGCGTCGTAGGACGGGTTGAACCAATCGCAGAAGGTCTTGGCGTTGTAATGCGTCAGGAACTCCTTCTCGTAGTCTTCATAAGCGACAGAAGCGAACTCCGCAGTATTGGAGGGCGACAGGATGGTGCCGCTGGTGGGCAGCGCCTCCAGACCGGGACGGAAGTAGAACCAGCTCATCTGCTCGATGCCGGAAGACTGCTTGTAGTTGATGTCGTTGTACTGCTTCCACTGGTCGTCGGTCTTCACCAGGGCGCCATCCTCGCCAACGCTGTAATCGGTGCCTTCGACACCCCAGCGCAGCACAATCTGGCAATCCTCAGAAGCCAGATCATCCAGGAACTGGAACGCACGATCGGGATTCTTGCAGGAAACAGAAATGCCGAAGCCGTTACCGCCGATGAAGTTTCGGGGACCGCGGTAACGCTCGGTGGTCACGCCCTCGAGCACCACGGGGAAGGCAACCAGCATACGGCTGGGATCAGCAGCTTCCAGAGCATCCAAACCAACCTGGATCGAGGAGCGACCGTCGTACAGACCCGCAATACGGCCGGAGCCGATCTTGGCCTGATACTGCTCATCCGTCTGCATGAACATTTCGGGGTCCGCGATGCCCAGGTTCCACATGGTATTGAGCATCTTGCAGAACTCTTTCTGGAAATCCTGATCCATGATGATCTTTGCTTCCAGAGTGTCGGGGTTGACAATCGTCAAACCGTCGTTCTGATAGCCTACCAGGAAACGGGAGCCGCCGTACTGGACAGCGGAAGCACGCCAGGCCTCAGTGGGCTCGGACACACCGATGGTGGACTGGCCGTTATAGGTCGGGTTCGCCGCGACGTAGTCGATGATCAGCTGCTGCCACTGGTCAAAGTACTTGACCTCGGGGTAATCAGCCTGCTTGAGCAGATCCATGTTCAGGTAATAACCGGCAGAGGGATACACCGCGTTCTCAGTAGCGTGAGAGCCGAACCAGTAGATGTTGCCATCTTCCTGCGTCATCAGCTTCATCTGAGAATTGGTGAAGCAATCCTTCATGTTGGTCGAATTGGCAATGTAATCATTCAGCGGAATGAAAGCGCCGGCCGCCTTGAAGTCGCCGGAAGCATCCGCAGTGGTCATCATGTCGGGATATTCACCGGCGGCGATGAGCAGGGAAGCCTTCTGACGGACGTCGGAACCGACCAGATACTCGATCTCCAGATCGACATTGGTCTTCTCCGCCAGGTACTTGCCGACGGGAGTATCCTTCCAGGGGTCAATCGTAGTGGTCGCGGCAGACATGTTCAGCAGGGAGAACGTAGCGTGCTCTCTCTCGGCGGACGTTTCTCCGTCAGGAGTCTTGTCGGCGGAAGTTTCAGCGTTCCCCTCCACAGACGCGGGAGCCTTGGTCGCCTCGCCGGGGGTATTCGTCTTGGTGGACGAGCAACCGGCCAGCGCAGACAGCACCATCATCAGCACGATGATGAGTGCAACGCTCTTCTTCGTGGTCATTTGCGATTCCTCCTTAGTAGGTTTCTATATGGCTTAGATGACATCCAAACCTTTAAGCTAATTTTACACATTATTTTCAAAAAATTCAATACTTTTTCATGCGTTTTTCGCTAGTTTTCCGCATTATGAAACATTTTTTATTTTTGAATTCGATATTCATTGTTTTGTTCTCTCTTTTTTGCTCAGGATTAGCAGCAATACGCATCCCCTTAACATTCTCTATTTCGCTGTACATCCCCTTGTGCCTCTGTTATAATGACTAAGAAAAAATGATGGCAGAAAGGAAAAGCCGCCATGATGGATTTTTCTGCTCTGGAAATCGCGTATCTATGCAATTTTTGTTCGGCAGAATCCGTCGGGCATGATGTTCGGCTGCGCGATTCTGCTCTCCGCGATATGTATTCCCACAATCTGACCTATCTGACGCAGCCATGTTCGGATAAGGACTTTTTATCGCTGTTGCAGACCGAAGCTGAGATCCGCCGCACCGAAAAGATGCCTTTTTTAAACCTGACGCTGGAATTCGAGCCGACGGAGGCGATGCTGACCCGACTGCGGCAAGCCGCCGGAGAGCACGCCGTATACGATTACTATGTCTTTGGCGGCAATTCTCCCGTTGCGCGGCCAGACTGCGCCGCATCGCCCATGACCATCGAAACTGCGCCTGCTGCCCTGGCGTTCGACTTGCGTTGTAACGGAAAGGACTTCGGCACAGACTTTATCCGGCGTCGCTTTTACCGCCGGGCGCAGGTTTATCTTGGCGGCGAGATTCTGCATATGCTTTGCTGGCACGCAGGACGTATCGTAGGAACTTGCGATTTCTTTTTGTATGGCAATGTGTTGAAACTAGAGGATTTCGACGTCGCGCCGGAATGGCAGCGCCAGGGATTCGGCACGGCGGTGCTGCGCCAGCTCATTGCCCGCGGGCAGAATCTCGGCGCAAAAGCCGTTTACCTCATCACCGACGCAAGCGATACAGCCGGGGAAATGTATCAGAAATGCGGCTTTCTCCGTGTCGGACGCAAGCATGAGCTGCTCTTCCCCGTATGAAAAAGCGGAAAGCCCCGTTGCCGGGATTTTCCGCTTTCTTTTTATATTGGATATGCTTTCAGATGAATCATCTCGTGGGGTCGCAAAACGTCTCGATACAGCGCTTCCGCGTCGCGGGCAGCCTGCGCCGCATCCGGATGCTCCGGCGCGCTCAGCGGTTTGTAGAACAGGTGCATCTCCACGCCGTAGATGGAGTAATACAATCCTTCTACACGGCGGAAGCCAAGTTTTTCGTAAAACGCAATGCGGTTCAGCCGGGTTTGCTTATCTTTTTCGCTACGGGCATGCTCGACCATTTCCACCTCGGCATATAAACCGTCCTGCGCGGCATAGTTCGCCAGCAGCTCCCGCAGGAACTCGCTGCCCACGCCCTGCCCGCGCATCTCCGGCTCTACGGCATAGAGATAGAGCATGGCGCGCGGCGTGTTCCCCGACCGCAGCACAAAGGCATATCCCGCCTGCGCGTCCTCTTCTTCATAAAGGTGCCCGTGCATTACGCCGCAGCGAATATGCCGGTGCAGCTTGTAAAGCGGCGGCCGCTCGATGGGCGGAAAATCGCGCATCACGCGCAGATAGACGCGGTTCACCTCCCGTTTTTTCAGGGGACGAATGGCTCGCATAAACGTTATTTCCTCCTCATTGGGGATAAAGCGGAGAACCCGCTCAAAGGGGTCCTCCGCTTTCCTCATTCTTCCCATGTACCGCGCACAAAGAGCTGATCGGTCGATCCGTAGACTGTCCGGTAGTCGCCCAGCTTCACAAAGCCGTATTTTTCGTACAGGCCGATCTCCCCGCTCATCAGGTAGATCTTCTCCCAGCCGTTCCGCCCCGCCCAGTTCAGCGCCGTGCGGATTAGCTTTTCCGAAAGCCGATGCCCGCGGAAGCCTTCCTCCACAAACACAAAGCCGATAAAGGGCGTGAAATCATACCCTTCCGGCAGCTCGTCCTTTTCCGCCACCGTGCAGAAGCCCGCAATTTTACCGTCGATTTCGGCGCAGAGCACGCGCTCGTTTTCCGTGAAATCCTTCCGGCACATCTTGTCAGCCAGCTGCGGTCCCGCGCGCCAGGAGCAGGTTTTCGCGCAGCGGATCGTCGCCTCCCAGCGCGGATGCTGCTGCGTCATGACGTGAATGGTTGTTTTCGTCATTCCCACTCCACCAGGCCGGACTGCTCCATGTACTCCTCCTGGAGGTCCATGTAGTCGTCCACCAGCGCGCAGATGCGCATCGCGGTTTCATCGTTTCCGCCGAACACCTTGCAAAGGTTATCGGAGATGTATTCAAAGGCCTCGTCATCGTCATAGAAGCTGTCTCCCGCTTCGCCCTCCGGGCCGATGACGCCATTTTCCTTCATATACTGAAGGTCGTATTCCACCGCCTTGCGCAGCAGCGAATCAATCTGCGAGGGCGAAAAGCCCTTGTGCGCCGAACGGTCAATCTTGCCGGTGATATAGCGCACCGCCGCTTCCTGATCGTATCCCTGCATAAGACTTATTCCTCCATCAGCTTTTCGAGCTGCGCCAGCGTCTCTTCAAAGGTGCGCAGGCACTCTTCGACGGTTTCGGGGTCTTCCATATCGACGCCCGCCTTGCGCAGCGTCTCCAACGGGGGCTGAGAGCCGCCCGCAGCCAGGAAGCCCAGATACTGCTGTTTTTTCTCCTCGTCGCCCGAAAGCACACGGCGCGAGAACGCCACCGCGGCAGAGAAGCCCGTCGCATACTGATAGACATAGAACGCGCGGTAGAAATGCGGGATGCGCATCCATTCGATGGCAATGTCGTCGTCCACTTCCGCGCCGGCGTAGTAGCGCTCGTTCAGCTCACGGTAGACCTGCGTCAGCTTTTCGCCCGTCAGTGCTTCACCGCGGGTCGCCAGGCCGTGCACCTCGCGCTCAAATTCCGCAAACAGCGTCTGGCGGTACACCGTGCCGCGGATCTGCTCCAACTGATAGTTGCACAGCGCCATCAGCTCTTCCTTGCGGGCGGTGGTCTTTTTCAGGCCTTCCAGCAGAATCGCCTCGTTCGTGGTCGAAGCGATTTCGGCCAGGAACAGCGGATATTCGCTGTTGACAAAGGTCTGATTCTTATTGGAATAGAAGGTGTGCATCGAGTGCCCCAATTCATGGGCGAGGGTAAAGATGTTGTCCAGTGTCTTTTCGTAGTTGAGCAGCACAAACGGGTGCATTCCGTAGGCGCCCCAGGAGTACGCGCCGGAGGTCTTGCCCTGGTTTTCGTAGACATCAATCCAGCCGTCGGTAAAAGCGTGCTTGAGGTCCTCAACATACTGTTCACCCAGGGGCTTGAGGTTCTCAACCACGATCTTGCAGGCGGCTTCATAATCCACGCCCATGTCCACATCGGGCACAATCGGGACATAGATATCATAGAAATGCAGCTTGTCCACACCCAGCGCCTTCTTGCGCAGCGCCAGATAGCGGTGCATGGCGGGCAGGTGACGGTGCACCGCCTCGATCAGCGCGTCATAGACGCTTTCGGGAATCTCGTTTTCAAACAGGCTCATCTCCCGCGCGCCGGAATAACCGCGCGTCCGTGCAAAGAAGGCGTCCTTCTTGACCGAAGCGGCGTAGGTCGCGGCAATGGTGTTGGAAAACTCGTGATACTTTTTGTAATAGGCTTCGTAAGCATCACGGCGCACACGGCGATCCTTGCTCTCCAGCAGCGGGATGAATCGGCCGCTGGTCAGGGTCACGGGCTTGCCGTCCTCGTCCTCGATCTCACCGAAGGTAAAGTCCGCATCGGTGAGCATGGAATAGATAGTGTCGGGCGCGCTGGCCATCTCGCCTGCCTCAGCCAGCAGCTTTTCCTCTTCCGGCGAAAGCGTATGCGCTTCCAGGCGCAGCACGCTTTCCAGCTCGCGGCGATAGCGCTCCAGCTCCGGCAGTTCGGCAAAAAACTTTTCCACCTTCTCATGACCGACGCGGATCAATTCAGGATTGAAGAACGCGGTGGCGGACATCAGCTTCACCAGCAGCGACTGTGCGCGGTCCGCCAGCGCCTGATAGGTGGTGTTGCCGTTGTCCTCATCGCGGCGCATCCGCGCATAGCTGTACAGACGGATACAAACGAGACTTGCTTCCTCCTGACGGGTGCAGGTAGTCAGAAGACCCTCCGCCGTATCCATGGAGCCCGCGCATTCCGCAACGCGCGCAATCAGGCGGCCCGCCTTGGCATAGTCCTCTTCCCACTTTTCATTGTCGGCGTAGATATCTTCCAATTTCCACTGCCAGCGGGGATCCATTTCTGATCTTACTCGATTTTCCATTTTCAAGCACACCTCATTTTCGATTGACAGTCAGTTGGATGCGGCGGGAAACGTCCCCGCGGATGCCGCGGAGCATTTCCGCCGGACGGCAGTCGCCCTCGGTTTCGGGCAGCAGCCCCAGCAGCCCCAGTGACACCGCAAAGCGCAGTGCCGCCGAAAGCAGAAATACCAGATGATATTGATTGAGCTTAAACCCGCAAAACATCAGGTTCAAGTTCTGCGAAAGGGGCAGAAATACATTATCCACCAGCCAGCCGCCCGCCGCGAACGACAGCGCCACGCCCACAATCTGCGTCACGCAGAAATAAATGGCGAAGTACATCGAGCGGTTGCGCTCCGGCGCCTGATAGAGATACATATTCTGCACGGAAAGGTCAATGGCCGGCAGGATCATGCCCGAGAGGAACTGCACGACCGGCACCATCCAGATCACACGATAGCCGGTAAACAGCCACAGCAGCGGAATCAGTCCGGCAAGGAGCGTAAACACCCGTGTGAACGCCTTGTTGCCGTAGCGGTCCATCACCCCGCCCCAGACCGACGCCAGGAGGAGCGTGGCCACGTTGCTGACGATAGTGGCCAGGAAGTTGATCTCGGTATAGCTCATGGCCATGGGGCCCAGCATCTGGACGTTGTAAAAGGGCGTGGAGATATTCACCGCAAAGATCCAGATCGTGATCAGAGCAATCAGCTTCATATAACTGCGGTTGGAAAGCACCTCCCGCATCATGTGAGGGAAGCTTTCCTTTTTCTGCCCCGGATGCGGCTCCGGCATCGGCGGCCAGCTGACCCAGAAGAAGCAGGCGATATCCCCTGCGCCGAAGATTCCCGCGAGTATGAACACAATGGTATACCCCGCCAATGACCCATCAGCAGTAAAGTGGTCGAGCAGCCAGCTCATCACCACGCCCGCCACAATGCCGGAGATCATCGTCATGCGCTGGCGCGCGGAGAAATACCGCCCGCGGATGCGCATCGGCACAATATCGGCAATGAGCGAGGTAAAGGATGTGTCAATGAACGCACCCATGCAGGAGAGCAGCAGCACCAGGATCAGGATCGACCAGATGCGCACCGTCTGTGCCTGCATCGGCACAAAATACGGCACGAGGGCGACCAAAATCCAGCTCAGACGCGAGGCCAGGCCAAAGATCAGCATCAGCTCCCGGCGCTTGCGCGTGCGCTCCACGATATAGGAGGTGATCAGCTGCATGAACTTGGCGATATAGGGCACCGCCAGCAGCACCGCATAGACAAAGTCCGTCGCGCCCAGCGCCTTGACGTAGCCTGTCAGCGCCGTGCCGCCGGTAATGGTGAAACTGAAGTTGCCGATGACCACGCCGAGGATCACCAGCCGCAGGTTTTTCCGCACCGTGGCGGAAAGCCCCCGCGTATCATACAGGCTGAAGCGCGCAAGCCATGCTTTGGCCTTATCCCGCATACCCGTTCCCACCCATTTTTATTTATTTTGCCGGATCGTTCTGTGGATATCTGTCTCTTATTTAATTACGCAGGCTGTGGATCGGCGCGGGGATACGTCCGCCGCGGTCGATAAACGCCTTGCTGGATTCCTTGTGCACGGGGATGATGGGCGCTTCGCCCAACAGTCCGCCGAATACGACCTGATCGCCCACGCCTTTGCCGGGTGCGGGGATGATGCGCACGGCGGTGGTCTTCTGGTTGATCATGCCGATGGCCGCCTCATCCGCGATGATGGCGGAGATGGTTTCGGCCGGCGTGTCGCCGGGGATGGCGATCATGTCCAACCCCACCGAGCAGACGCAGGTCATCGCTTCGAGCTTTTCCAGCGTCAGGGTGCCGCGGTTGGCGGCGTTGATCATGCCGATATCTTCGGACACGGGAATGAACGCGCCGGACAGGCCGCCCACATGGGAGGACGCCATCACGCCGCCTTTTTTCACCGCGTCGTTGAGCAGCGCCAGCGCCGCGGTAGTGCCGTGCGTGCCGGTGACTTCCAGCCCCATCTCTTCCAGAATGTGCGCCACGGAATCGCCCATGGTGGGCGTGGGGGCAAGCGAAAGATCGACAATGCCGAAGGGGACATTTAGGCGACGGCTGGCCTCCTGTGCGACAAGCTGACCCACGCGGGTGATCTTGAATGCCGTGCGCTTGATGGTCTCCGCAACCACGTCAAAGGGCTCTCCCCTGCACTCCTCCAGCGCGGCCTTCACCACGCCGGGGCCGGAAACGCCGACATTGATCGCCGCATCGCCCTCGCCCACACCGTGGAACGCGCCCGCCATAAAGGGGTTATCCTCCACCGCGTTGGCAAACACAACGAGCTTGGCACACGCGCCGCCGTCGCTGTCCGCTGTGCGCTGTGCAGCTTCTTTAATGACCTGCCCCATGAGCTTGACCGCGTCCATGTTCAGTCCCGCCTTCGTCGTGCCGACGTTGACCGAGGAGCAGACCACGTCGGTCGTGGCCAGCGCTTCGGGAATGGCGCGGATCAGCCGCTCATCGGCTCTGGTCATGGCCTTGTGCACCAGTGCGGAGAAACCGCCCAGAAAGTTGACGCCCACAGCCTTGGCTGCGCGGTCGAGCGTCTGGGCCAGCTTCACCGGATCCGCACCCGCACAGATCAGCGCGACGGGCGTGATGGAAATGCGCTTGTTGACGATCGGGATACCGAACTCGCGCTCGATGGCTTCGCCCGTTGGCACGAGGTTTTCGGCCTGACGGGTGATGCGGTCATAGACGCGGTCGTAAAGTCCATCCACAGGCCCGGGGGCACACTCCAAGAGGCTGATGCCCATGGTGATGGTGCGCACATCCAGCTTGTTCTGGTCTATCATGCGCAGGGTCTGCAAAATCTCATTGGAATTGAGCATATTTTCTTCTCCTTTTGTCCTGCGCAGGGATTAAATGCGGTGCATTGCGTCGAAGATATCGCTGCGCTGCATGCGGATTTCCAGATTCATCTTTTCCGCCAGCGCCAGCAGGTCATTGCGCACCTGATCGTACTGCGAATCCTGCCCAAGCTCCACGAGCATAATCATCGTGAACATCCCGGAGAGGATGGTCTGGCTGATATCCAGTATGTTTACGCCCTTCAGATACAAAAGATGAGAAACCTCGGCGATGATGCCGGTGCGATCCTTGCCCAGCACGGTGACGACTGCTTTCATAGGTATTCGTTCCTCCCAAAGTTTGATTGATAAGTCTCCTTGCCGCCTTCTGTGCTGATTTACAGCCCATACAAACGGCGCAGCGCGTAGAGATAGACCAGCATACAACTGGAATACCACGGCGAGCTTTGCGAAGGTTCGCCAGTCAAGGGATGCAGCTCCTGTCCGAAGGGCGTTTCGCTCCGCGTCCAGGCCGCAACCCATTTTTCTAAAAGCTGATTCAGCTCCGCACCCTTTCCATAGGCCTCCATCCAGCGAAGGCTGCGCAGCGCGGTCAGGCCCTGACTGTAATATCCCCAGGAGTTTCCCGGCAGGTTCTGCCGCCAGGTGGGATCCCCTGCCGACACTGCCGGAAACGGGTACGGCGTCCAGAACTCTTTAGGATTGTGCAGCCAGCGTTCAAAGATTTCACCGCCCAGCGCTTCATCCACCACGCGCTCGGTGAGCACGTTGGTAATGGAGATCGAGCGGATTTTGCGCTTGCGGCCGCATTGATCCACATCGTAAAAAAACTCATCTTCCTTGTCATAGCAGATTTCAAAGAGCGCGTTTTTGACCTGCTTCGCCTTTTCACGCCAATCTGCCGCTTCCTCCGGTCTGCCCAGGCGCTCGGCCATTTCCGCCAGCGCCATGCGGTCGCCGTAGAACACCGCGTTCATGTCCGGCGCGAGCACCGACAAAAGTTCGTCGTCCTTGGGCGGAACCGCCGCATCTTCGCAGATGTTGTTCGGATATTTCATGCCGTCCAAACGGCTGGAGTTATCGTGACCGGTATCAAATCCGCAGAACATTTCGATCAGCCCGGTTTTGCGCGTCATGCGATGCTGACACAACCATGCGTCCCACTTTTTGCAGCCCTCGTAGGCATCGGCAAGCAGGGCCGCATCCTGCGGGTTCTGCTCCGCCGCTTCGATGCACAGCCGCCCGAAAGAGACGCATTCCTGAATCTGCGAATAGCCGATTTTGTCCTTCCAGATATAGCAGGGCAGCTGCCCATCCGGCTTCTGCCGGGACAAAAACAGCCGAACCTGACTGCGCGATACGTCGTGCTGCTCCGGCTCATATCCCGCCCAAGCAATCGCATCAAAGGTATGTTCCAGCCATAAGCCTGGATAGGTATCGGAGATAAAGAAGGTGTTCCCCACCGATCCGCACCACGGGCGCAGATGGTAGGTATAAATCCTGTCCAGCGCCTGCTGCTTTTTCGCCCGCAGCAGCGCACGGTTCGGCTCATTCATGCGTCTGCCCCTCCACGCGGCATTCCGGCGCGTAACCGCCGTACTTGCGCTGGTCGTAATAGACCGACGTGACCATGGCCAGATAGAGCGCCGCCGCGCAGGCGTTCAGCAGGACATTGAGCACCGGTGGGAACATCGCATACACCGCCAACGCCGCATCCGCCAGCACGAAGAGCACCTGGCAGCCGCCGCAGATCAATCCCGTCACCGCCAGCACCGCAGCATACATTCCGTCGGTAAAGAAGCGCTTAAACGCTTCACCCAGCGCCGAAAAGCCCCAAACATCCTCGTTCAGCGCAATCAGGAACATCAAATAGGCAACGCCCGAAACCGCCACGCCGACCACCCAGCTCAGCGGCAGGCTCAGCGCCGAAAGGAACGGAATCGCCGTCAACACCGTCATCACCGTGCTGGAAGCCAAGACCAAAAGGATCGTCAGCAGCCCCAGCACGACGAGCTTTCCGTAGCGGCTTTTCACCGAATCAAACGCCTGGCGGAAGGAGAGCTTCACGCCGTGCCAGGCACGGGACTGTGCTTGCGCCGCCGCGCCCATGGCCCAAGGTGCAAGGAAAATCTGCGCGCCCAGCAGCAGCGGCAGAAGGCCCAGCATAACCAGCAATCCGCCCATCGCTCCGAAAAGCATGCTTTCCGCATTCATGCCGGTCAGTTGGCCCATCGCGCCGTTGACCGCCTGCCCAATCGCCCATTCATCCAAACCGTATTCCAGAATCGTTTGCAACACCGTGCGCAGCAGGCCGATCACAGGCTGGAACACAGCCAGCAACACATAGTAGCTCACTGCCGCCACAATCACGCCCGGCAGACCCTGACAGAGCAGCAGCCCACCCAGCCCTGCGTCCGCCGTGCGGCCGAAGAGCTTCCATCCGCGGCCGAACAGCGTACCGAAGGACGCTTTATTTCTTTCTGTCTGCATTTTTCTTCCTCCTTCGGGGCATAAACTCCGCCCGAAAGCTTTACGGGTGCATCATTCTGTGTCGGAACACGAAGAAATCCACGATGTTGAAAATGCCCAGCAGCACCAGATACACGCCCATGAGCACCGTGAAAATCGCATTGAGATTGACCGTGCCGGTCAGAATCAGGATGCCCATCAAAATGCCCAGCGCCGCGGGGATGATCTGCACCCACCAGTTGCGCACGCGTGCCGCGGCATACTGCACCGCGACCACGGTTTTGACCATACCCAGCACCAGCGCCCAAACGCCGATGCAGAAGGGCACGACCTCGGTCGCCTGCTTGCGGAAGATCAGCAGCACAATGCCGCCCACAGCCAGCAGCACCGGCATACTCAGAAAAAGGCTGCTCTGTTCTTTGCGGATGAACGCGCGCACGATGCAGGCCGCGCCGCCCGCCGTCATCAGAAGGCCGAGCAGCGTCGTGATGTGCACCAGCGCCTGCTGCTTTAAGCAGATAAAATAAACGCCCAGCAGCACCAATACCACCTGCGTCAGCAGATCCAGGCCGTCTCTTTTCCGCATATCCCACATTTCCCACATGATCTTTCACCCTTTCTGTGAAACAATGGCCGGACGCGCCTGCGTCCGTGATTCTAGTATAACACAGCGCCCCCGTTTTGTACTATATGAAAATGTGCCTGTGTGCCCGCCTATGGCGCTTTTTTACAGCTCGTACATATCTTATTGACAAGTAATATTATACGTCATATAATATCAACCGTCAAACAGCATTTGCAAGGAGGGATCACAGTCTTGCTGCTACCTGTCAACGCGGCGATGATGGACGCCTGCGTGCTGGCCGCTCTGGAAAAAGGCGATACCTATGGCTACCGCATCACGCAGGAGCTGGCGCACGGCATCGGTGCCTCGGAATCCTCGCTTTACCCGGTGCTGCGGCGGCTGCTCAAGGACGGCTGCCTGGAAACCTACGATGTAGCCATTTCCGGCCGAAACCGGAGATATTATCGGCTGACCGGTATCGGGCGGCAAACGCTCGCCGCCTACCGTGCGGAATGGATTGAATACAAACGACGCATCGACGGCATATTGGCCGCCTCGCCCGAACCTAAGGAGGAAGAATATGACGCGGAATGAATTTCTGACCGCGCTGCGCGGCAGGCTGAGCGCGCTGCCCAAAGAGGAGCAGGACGCCGCGCTGAAATATTATGAAGAATACTTTGACGAGGCGGAATCGGAAGAAGATGCCGCCCGTCAGCTCGGCTCGCCCGATTCCATTGCGGAAAAAATCCTCGCAGATTACGCCCCGCCCCCTGCGGCGATGCCTGCGCCCTCGCCCGCACCCGAAGCCCCAGCCAAGCCGAGGCATTCGGCGTGGTACTATGTCGGCATCGTGACGCTGTGCGTACTGGCTTCGCCCATGCTGATCGGGCTTGGCGCGGCGGCATTGGGCATTGTCCTTGCGATGCTGGTCGTGCTGCTGGCGGTGCTGATCTGCATCGTCGCGCCGTTTTTCGCGCTGTCGGCGGCGCTTCTGGCCAGCGGCGGCTATGTGCTCGCACTCGCCTTCGGCGCGGCTCCGGTCTTTCTGCCGGGCGGTGTGACGCTGTTCGGCACAGGGCTTCTGCTGCTCTCGCTGGGGCTGCTCTGCAGCGTCTTTACCGGCTATCTTTGCTATTGGATCGGCCTGCTGTTTAAGAAAATTTTCTCTTCCGGCAAACGGAAAAAGGCTGTGAAAGGAGCGGCTGTATGAAGAAATTTGTCAGGGTTTTGCTCATTCTTGCGGCGTGTCTGGCCTGCCTGGGCGTGGTGCTGACGGCGGTCGGCGGCTTCTGGAGCGCGCGGGTTTACAACCGCCTGATTCCGGAAGAGGCTGTCAGCATCAGCTTTCCGCTGAATGCCGATACGCTCTCCTCGCTGACATTGAATGTGGGTGTGGGCGAAGTTCGCTTTGCCGAAGCTCCTTCTCCCGAGGCCGCACGCATAGATACCGAAGGCTTTTCGGAAGGAGATTTCACTTTTTCGGAAAACAGGCAGGGAGAGGTTGTGCTGTGCAGCCGGAGCATGCTGGGCGGCGAATCCATCTTCAATCTGGGTTTTCTGCGCATGGATTGGCTGGGCCGTCTGCACACAGGCACCCTTGCCCGGCGCATTGTGACGGTCTATCTGCCCGCCGGGCAGCTGGATCGGCTCCGCATCGAGGGCGGCACAGGCGATATCGGCGGCACGCTGCCCGTCTCTGCTCGCGAACTTTCCATCTCCTGCGGCACGGGCAACGTCAAACTCAGCGGCCTTCGCGCCGATGATATTTCTATTGAAGCGGGAATGGGGAACATCACGCTGGATCAGCTTATCTGCAAAAAGCTGATGGTTTCCGGCGGCACCGGCGGATTGACACTGCGCGATGGGGAAGCGTCGGAATCCGCGGTATTTGAGCTGGGCACCGGCACGACCCAGCTGCATCGCGTAGCGCTGCACAAACTGGACCTAAGCGCGGGTGTGGGCAGCCTTTCTCTCTCCGGCACGCTGCGCGGCGACTGTGAAATCGAATTGGGCGTTGGCAGCTCAGATATCCACCTTCTTGAACCTTCGGCGCATTACAGCGCGGAGATCGAACGCGGGTTGGGCAACCTTTCGGTCTCCGGTGCAAACGTCCTGCGTTTGGACGATGAAACCGAAGCCATTTCTCCCGACGGGAACGCGGATTGCCAGCTCAAAATCCAGATGGGAATGGGCAGCCTGGCGCTCTCCTTCGACCCGTAAATCCGAAAAAGAGGACCTATCATGCAGATCCTGAAACGTTTTTCTTCGCTCCGTGTGTTCCGTCAAACCTGACGGCAGGCAATCGCGCTTCAGCGCAGACAAAATAAGATTGCCCGCCGCCGGGCCGGGATTGCTCTACCTTCCCAACGAAGAGGCCCGCAAGCCCTGGGGCACGAAAACCTGCGCGCGGCAGGACATCGCCCGGTGCAACGCGGAGATCTCCGCTGCACACAGGCGCGGCAAATCGGTTCCTTCGCTGGCGGAGCGGTGTCGTCTCGCCCCCTCGACCCTGCGCACCATTCTGCGCAAAAACCGATGAACAAATCTCTGAGCCTTTTCAAGCCTCCTTTTTTCCGCTATGCTGAAAGCAGGAAAAAGGAGGCTTGCTTTATGGACATTCGATTGGCCGACGCGCAGGACTTTGCCCTGCTGGCGAAATACGACCAACACATCTCTCCCGAAGAGCTGCGGCGCAAACTCGACCGAAACGAAGTGATGATTGCGATGGAAAACGGCATTTTTGCCGGCTGGATGCGCTGGAACTTTTTCTGGGATGAAATTCCCTTTCTCAATATGTTGTACCTGCTGGAACCCTACCGCGGCAAAGGCCACGGCCGCGCGATGATGGATGCTTGGGAGAACCGGATGCGCGCCGAAGGACACGAACGCGTCATGACCTCGACGCAGACCGACGAATGCGCGCAGTTTTTTTATCGGAAGCTCGGCTATGTCGGGATCGGGGCGTTCGCCTGTCCGGGGGACGAACTGGAACTGATACTTTATAAGGCGCTGTGACGCACCCAAAAAACACAAGGGCCGTCTCCCTTGCTCAAGGGGAGGCGGCTTTGTGTTTACGAATATGAGGAAGGCAGGCGACGGATTGTGGAATGGAGAGGAGGAGTCATTAGGGGTTGTTTTATTACTGCATGCCATCTTGCCTGCCGGGGGTGATCTGAAAGGATCATCGGGAGATTCATCTCCTTTTGATGGATACAGTATAACAGTCAAGTGTGTTCAAACAATGTCGCGACTTTGAAAGATTTATGAACAGGGGTTTTCCTTTTTGTTTCCGCTCCGATGTGAAAACAATTGCACACGCAAAACAAAAAGAGTATACTGAGAACACTGTCTCTTTTTTGATCTTGTCTTCGGAGGTTGTTTTTATGCGCACGTCCTTTTTCCCAAAGGATTTTTTGAAGGAGACCTTCACCCTGGCGCTGCCCATCGCGTTTCAGGCGCTCATCAACAGTGCCGTCAATCTGATCGACGTGGTGATGCTGGGCAAACTGGGCGATGCGGATATTGCCGCGGCCGGATGCGCCAACCAAATCTTTTTTCTGCTGACGATGGTGCTGTTCGGCACCTGCACAGGCGCTTCGGTTTTTATGGCGCAGTTCTGGGGCAAGCGGGACGTAGACGGCGTGCACCGCACGATGGGCATGATGGGCCTGATCTCGCTGGCAGCCTCGCTGCTGTTCACGCTGGGTGCGATGATCTGCCCCCGCCCGCTGATCGAAATGTATTCCGGCGACGAGGAGGTCATCGCCAAGGGCGCGGAATACCTGCGCATCGTGGGCGCTTCGTATATCGTCACAGCGCTGTCGTTTGCGATGGGCTATGCCTGCCGCGCCACGGGCAGCGTGCGCCTGCCGATGCTGACCAGTCTGCTTTCGGTCTTTACCAACACCTCGCTCAACCTCGTGCTGATCTTCGGCCTGCTCGGCTTCCCGGCGCTGGGACTGCGCGGCGCGGCGATTGCAACGAGCATCGCGCGCTATGTGGAATTCCTCGTGCTCTTTGCCGTGGTCTATATCCAGCGCACGCCGGTGGCGGCGAGCTTCAAGCAGTTGTTCTGCCATCTGGACCGTGCCTTTGCCGCGCGCTATTTCAAAACCGCGCTGCCGGTTTTCATCAATGAGACGCTCTGGTCCATCGGCATCTCGCTCAACACCGTGGCCTACGGTATGCTGGGCACGTCGGCGCTTGCCGCGGTGCAGATCGGCGACACGGTCTCCAAGCTCTTCATGGTGCTCACGCGCGGCCTTTCCGACGCCTGCGCCATCCGCACCGGCCACCTGATCGGCGCGGGCGACAACGAAGGCGCACTGCGCGACAGCACGCGCTTCCTCGTACTGATCCCGCTGATGAGCACGGTGATGTGCGCGCTGCTGTATCTGTTCCGCCCGCAGATTCTCACCTTTTTCGATGTCACGCCGGAGACGCGGGTGCAGGCGATGGAGATGCTGGCGCTGCAGGCACTCCGCCAGATCCCTTGCGCATTCAACAACACCATCATTGTGGGGCTTTGCCGCAGCGGCGGCGACACGGTTTTCGCCTGCATACTGGACACCGCGACGGTGTGGCTGGTGGGCGTGCCGCTGTCGTTCCTTGGCGTTTATCTCGGCTTTCCGCTATGGGGCGTTTGCCTGTGCGTCATGATGGGCGATCTTGTCAAGTCCGTCATCGGCCTGCCGCGCATCCTTTCCAAGAAGTGGCTGCACAACGTTGTGGCCGATCCCGCCTGACGATTTTCTCTTGCACAAAACCCGCCGAAACGACACTGCGTTTCGACGGGTTTTCTTTTCATTTTTCTGCAACCTCCACAACCGTGAGCACCCCGTTTTCCACGGTAAAGCGCACGTCAAAGCCGGCAAAGGCCATGCCGTATCGCCGCCCCGGCTCATCCTGATAGCCCGGCCGCGGATCCTGCCGCAGCACGTCGCAAAGCCCCTGCCGCAGTTCTTCCGGCACGCGGGCCAACAGCGCTTCCGGGAACACGATGCGCAGCGCCCCCTCCTTTTCCTGCAAGGCAAAGCCGCCCAGCGCCTCCGGATGCGCGTCGGCATAGGGCAGGTAAGGCTTGATGTCGAAGATCGGGCTGCCGTCAAGCAGATCTGCGCCGCGCACCCAGATCACGGGTCCCTCGGGCGTTTGCGGCTCGATGTGATCCAGCCTGACGCAGGATAAGCCGATGGCGTTGGGACGGAAGGGCGAGCGCGTGGCGAACACCCCCATGCGCGCGTTGCCGCCCAGCCGCGGCGGACGCACCGTGGGCGACCAGTTTTTCCGAACGGCCTGCGAAAACTGCCAGATCAGCCAGATGTGCGAAAAGCCCTCCAGCCCGCGCACGGCCTCCGCCGCGCGGAACTCCGGCTCAAACACGATCTTCGCCCGCAGCGAATCCACCAACCCGCTCTGGCGAGGAATCCCGAACTTCTCGTCAAAATCGCTGTGAATGCGCGCGATGATCTTCATCTGTACCGTCTGGATCATGGTCGTTCCCCCTTTTTGATTCCGAATCAGTATACCACGCATTGCCCCGGCTGTCATGTCCATGCGGCAAATGGAGGCTTAACATCTGCGTCCGGTTATCGTATAATCAGAAAAGAGAACAATGCATCCATAAAGGAGGCTGTACCTATGAACCGTTTTTTCACTGATAAGCAGGGTAATCCGCTGCTGCTGACCGGCTTGCAGGCACACAATTCATCCACCGGAACCAATATGCTGGACAAGGCGATCCATGCCGTGAAGCTCTACGGCGGCAACGTGCTGGAAACGCCCATCTATTGGTACGCCATTGAGCCGGAAAAGGATCATTACGATATGAGCCTGATCCGCGAGACCATCGACCGCACGCGCAAGGCGGGGCTCTATCTGATCCTTCTGTGGTTCGGCACGAGCAAAAACGGCCACCCGAACTATGTTCCCGAATACATCAAGCTGGACCCGGCGACCTACCGCCCGGCCATCAACGATTCCGGCTCCCCGCTGGTCGCGCTGACGCCCCATTGTGCCGCTACGCTGGAGCGCGACGCGCTGGCCTTTGAGCGCGTGATGGCATTCCTGAAGGAATACGACGGCGAGACCGGCACGGTCATCGGCGTACAGGTGGAAAACGAGATGGGCATCGGCTACACCGACCGCGACTATTCCACTCTTGCCAACCGCGACTACGAAAAACCGCTGCCGGAAGAGCTGCGGGATGTGGAACTGGAGGACTGCGGCGAGCGCGACGGCTCCAACACCTGGGTGGGGCAGTTCGGCCGCCACGCGCATGAGGCGTTCAACGCCTGGTATCACGCGCTCTACATCGGTCAGATTGCCCGCCGCGGTCGTGCGCAGTACGACTTCCCGGTGCTCTACACCAATGTCATGATCGGCGAAACCGGCTATGAAGAGCCCGGCAAATGCTACAACAGCGGCGCTGCGGTGGGCCGCGTGCTCGATATCTGGAAGAAGGGCGCGCCCGCGCTCGACCTGATCGCTCCGGATATCTACAATCCCGAGCTGAGCGTTTACAGCCGCATCTGTTCCCGCTATGCCCGTCCCGACAACGCGCTGTTTATCCCCGAAACCTCGCCCACCGGCGAGGCGTTTGCGATGGATCTGATCCGTGCGGCGGCGGATTACGGCGCCATCGGCCTGTGCGGCTTCGGTGCGGAGAGCGCACTGACCAACAACGGCGAGCTTTCCGAGGACGCCTATCCCGTGATGGTTTCGATGCGCACAATCCAGAACCTTGCGCCGCTGCTCATCCGCTACCGCGGCACCGGGCGCATCCACTGCTTCCTGCAGGAAGAGTTCGCCATAAAGCAGTATCTCAAGCTCCCGAAGTATCATGTTGTCGCCAATTACCTGCGCGGTTCTTCGCTGCGCCACGGGCTGGGTTCCCGCATCAATCTGCGCGACCCGGAGAACGAGAAGCATCTCAATGCCCGCGGCCGCGGCATCCTGATCCAGACCGGCGAGGACGAATTCTTCCTGGCCGGCGCAGGACTGGCGCTGGATTTCATCCATCGTCCCGAGGTTGGCGACCCGCGCCCCTACGCGCATCTTTCCACGCGCGCGGGCGATCAGCTGAACTTCCTCTCCGTTGAGGAAGGACATTTCGAGGGCGACAAGTGGGTGGTGGATTACATCCGCAACGGCGACGAGAGCAATTTCTGCCTCTACTCCCATGAAGGACAGGCCGTCCGCATTCGACTCAATCCCAATACCGGCATGGATCTGAACTGAACTCGGTTACAAAAAAAGGAAAGTGTCCCATAAACAGACACTTTTCTTTTTTTGTCGGTCGCGCGGATTTTCTTTCTTCGTTATACTGAATAAAAAGAACGGCATGGGATCGGTTTGTTAAACATATATAAGTAAATAGGAAACTGTGCGTAAAGTATAGAAAGAATAATATAGGTTTATTTGATCCATTTTGTTGAACGAACCGCTCCCCGCTGCCCAAAGTAAGGAGATATTGATTCATTATGAACCTGCTCTTCACGATCGATCGGGCGTATCTTGCGCAGATGGAGATCTGCCTAAAGTCCATTCTCCGCTTTCCCTGCCCGGACGGTTACGACGTTTATGTGATGCACACGGGGCTTGAGGATGCAGACTTTGCAGCGCTGCGGCAGCGTTTGGGCGGCAAGGCGGAATTCCACCCCATCGCGGTGAATCCGGATACCTTCCGGGACTTCCCGGAATCCAGCCGCTATCCGCAGATGATGTATTACCGCATCTTTGCGGCGCGGTTCCTGCCGCAGGACATGGAGCGCGTGCTATATCTTGATCCGGACATCATCGTCATCCGCTCGCTGGAAACGCTGTATTCCCTGCACTTTGATGGCGCGCTGTTCTGCGCCTGCACCCATGCGCGGGAGTTCCTCACGCGCGTCAATCAGCTGCGTCTGGGCCTTGGACAGGCGGTGCCCTATATCAACACGGGCGTGTTGCTGATGAACCTTGCGGCGCTGCGGCAGGAGCAGGACGAGCAAGCAGTGATCGACTACGCGAAGGATCGCGGGCAATGGTTCATGCTGCCCGACCAGGACATCATCACGGCGCTCTACGGCAGCCGCATCCGCTTGCTGGACACGATGATCTATAACCTCAGCGACCGGATGCTGGCCACCTACAACGCCAACCCGCTCAACGAGAAGCGGCCGCTCTCCTGGGTCAAGGAGAACGCCGCCATCATCCATTACTGCGGATCGAATAAACCTTGGAAGAAGAACTACATCGGCGTGCTCGACTGCTTCTATCACGAAGTGGCGGACGCGCAATAGGTCGTTTTTTCTTCCTGCACAAGTGAGAATGAAAAATAGGAGGCGTAAGGATCCGACACAGAAAAGGAGGAAAGCCATTGAGTCGAGAACTGAAAGAGAAGATCAAGGAGTCCCTCTCGGCTGTACTGCCCATCACAGCCATTGTGCTGCTGTTGTGCAGTACAATCACCCCTATGCCCCTTGCACCGATGATGCTGTTCCTAATGGGTGCATTTCTGCTCATCATCGGCATGGGTTTCTTTACCCTGGGAGCGGATATGGCCATGATGCCCATTGGCGAAAAGGTCGGCGCGCGGCTGGCCAAGTCAAATAAGCTGGGCATTATCGCCATCTCCTGCTTTATCATCGGCGTGATCATCACCATCGCCGAGCCGGATCTATCGGTTCTGGCGGGACAGACGCCGGGCGTGCCGGATCTGGTGCTGATTCTGTCGGTTGCCATCGGCGTCGGCCTGTTTCTGGTGCTGGCGTTCTTGCGCAACCTGTTCGGCTGGAGCCTGAACAGAATCCTGATCGGCTTTTATCTGCTGGTGTTCGTGTTGGCGTTTCTCGTGCCGCGCAGCTTTGTGGCCGTTGCGTTCGATTCCGGCGGCGTGACCACCGGCCCCATCACCGTGCCGTTCATCATGGCGCTGGGTATCGGTCTTTCCGCCGTGGGCAAAGGTAAATCCGACGGAGACGACAATTTCGGCCTGATTGCGCTTTGTTCGATCGGACCGATCCTCTCTGTGCTGATTCTGGGTCTGGTTTTCCATTCTTCCTCCGGCTCCTACACGCCGTTGGACATACCGGATGTCACCAGCACGCGCGAACTTTGGATGCAATTCCAGAATGCCTTTCTGGATTATGCCATCGAAGTTCTCACCGCGCTGGGACCGATTCTCGCTTTCTTTTTGATTTTCCAAATTTTCTTCCTTCATCTGCGTAAAAAACAGCTGATCAAGATACTGGTGGGTATTCTCTACACCTTCATCGGTCTGACGCTGTTTTTGACGGGCGTCAACGTCGGCTTCATGCCGGCGGGCAACTATCTGGGCACGCAGCTGGCTCAGCTCCCCTACAACTGGATTCTGGTGCCGCTGGCGATGGTGATCGGCTATTTCATCGTCAAGGCGGAGCCGGCTGTCATCGTGCTCAACAAGCAGGTGTCAGATGTGACCGAAGGCACCATCTCCGAAAAAATGATGATGACCGGTCTCTCTCTCGGCATGGCGATCTCGCTGGGGCTGGATATGGTGCGCGTATTGACGGGCATATCCATCTTCTGGTTCCTGATTCCGGGTTACGTCATCGCACTTGGTCTTTCCTTCGTCGTGCCCAAGATTTTTACCGCCATCGCCTTCGACTCCGGCGGCGTGGCTTCCGGCCCCATGACGGCAACCTTTCTGCTGCCGTTTGCCATGGGCGTTTGCGAAGCCGTTGGCGGCGATATTCTCACCGATGCATTCGGCATCGTGGCGATGGTCGCCATGACGCCGCTGATCACCATCCAGCTCGTCGGTCTTGCCTTCAAGATCAAGACCGACGCGCAGAAAAAACATCAGAAGCTGGCCGAGCCTTTCGCCGAAGAGGAAATTCTCGACCTTAGCAAGGAGGACTAGCTCATGAACCCTATGCAGATGAAATGGCTCATCTCCATCGTTTCCCGCGGCAAAGGCGAGGAACTAGCCAAGCTCTATGCCAAATCGCAGATCGGGGCACACCTGATCGTTCAGGGCCGCGGTACCGCCAGCTCGGATATCCTTCACTATCTGGGTCTTGGTTCCCCGGAAAAGGACATTCTTCTGTCTCTCTCCCCTGCGGATCTTCTGGCGCACAAGCTGCCTCGGCTCCGCGAGTTACCCGTCTTTTCCCGCGCCGGTCACGGCATTGCCTTCACCATCCCTCTTTCCGGCATCAGTCTTGCCGCCGTGCGCAGCATACAGGCAGACATACTGCTTCCCGATTACAGCAAGGAGGAACCTGTCATGTCCCAAGAGATTACGCACGACCTCATCATCGCCGTTGTGGACGACGATAATACCGATATTGTGTTTGACGCCGCCAAGGCTGCGGGCTGCCGAGGAGGCACCATCGCCCGTGCGCGCGAAGTTTTCCCGCAGGAAGCCCGCAAGATTTTCGGCATCACCATTCAGCCCGAAAAGGATCTGGTCATGATTCTCGTTCCCCGCGCTGACAAGCAGGCGATCCTCAAGGCAATTTGCAACAAAATCCTCGCAGAAACCGGTGAGCACGGCCTCGTGTTCTCCCTGCCCGTCTCCGATGTAGTCGGGCTCAAAAAGCCCACTCCCACCGAGATCTGATTTTCCCCGTCTTTTAGTCAAATAAAAGGCTCCGCAGTTCACAGAACTGCAGAGCTTCTTTTTTGCTTTTACCGGTCTTCGCGGAAATAGGACAGGCCGAGGCTTTCCGGAGGCTGATTTTCGCGGCGGTTGCGGATCGAGAGCACGATCAGCACCACAATCGTCACAACATAGGGCAGCATCTTGAAGATCTCCTGCGAGCTGCGGGAAAGGCCCGGAATGTAGAGATAGACAATATACAAGCCGCCGAAGAGGATAGAGCCGAGAATGCTGTATTTCGGCTTCCACAGCGCGAAAATGACGAGCGCAATCGCCAGCCAGCCGCGGTCGCCGAAGCCGCCGTTCGTCCACGCGCCGCCGATGTAGTCCATGATGAAATACAGGCCGCCCAGACCCGCAATGGCCGCGCCGATGCAGGTGGCCAGATACTTGTACTTGGTCACGTTGATGCCTGCCGCATCCGCCGTAGCCGGGCTTTCGCCCACGGCGCGCAGGCTCAGACCCGCGCGGGTGCGGTTCAGGAACCAGGAGCAGAGCAGCGCAATGACAATCGCCAGATAGGCCAGGAATCCAAACGACAGGAAGGTATCGCCGAACAGCCCCAGCTTGCTGGCAAAGGGCAGCGTCGCCTTAAAGCATGCGCCGGTGCGAATCAGCGAAATCGAACCGCCCTCGCCAAACAGGCTGGACAGCGATCCGCCGAAGAAGTTGCCCACGCCCACGCCGAAGGTGGTCAGCGCAAGGCCGGTCACGTTCTGGTTGGCGCGCAGCGTCACGGTCAGGAAGCAGTAAATCAGCGCCATTAGGACGGAGCCCAAAATGGAGCACAGCAGCGGGATCATCACGCACAGGAAGGGGTTGATGTCCACGACGGCCTTTTCGTAGAAATACGCACCGATAACGCCCGAAATACCGCCGATATACATGATGCCGGGAATACCCAGATTGAGATTTCCGCTCTTTTCGGTTAGGATTTCGCCCGTAGAACCGTAGAGCAGCGGAATGCCTTGAATGATGGCCTGCTTGATGAAAGAAGCGATGATCTCCAGCATATTACTTGCCCTCCTTATGCATCGGGCGGAAGTTGACCTTATAGTTGACAAAGAACTCGCAGCCGATGATGAAAAACAGAATGATGCCCGTCAGGATGTCGGACACGCTTTCATTCAGGCGGAAAGCGGTGGCAATTTCGCCCGCGCCGCGGCCCAGGAAGATCAACAGAAAGGAAGTCAGCGCCATCACCAAGGGGTTAAACTTGGCGAGCCACGACACCATGATTGCAGTAAACCCCTGCCCGCCGACGGTGTTGGTGGAGATGGTGTGGTCGGTGCCGGCCACCAGCAGCAGCCCCGCCAGCCCACAGAGCGCACCGGAGAGCGCCACCGTGCGGACGATGACCTTTTTGACGTTGATACCGATATAGCGCGCGGTGTTCTGGCTCTCGCCCACAACGGCAATTTCGTAACCATGCTTGCTGTACTTGAGGTAGATGTACATCAGAATCGTAATCAGCGCCACGACGAGGATGTTGAGCAGGTATTTCTGACCGAACAGCGAGGGCAGCCAACCGCCGGAAGTGGCGGAATTGATGATGCCGACGGTGTTGGAGCCGATGGGGTTTTCCCAGAAGGTGATACAATAGGAGACGATCTGCATCGCCACATAGTTCATCATCAGGGTAAAGAGCGATTCGTTCGTGCCCCATTTGGCACGGCAGACCGCGGGGATCAGCGCCCAGATGGTGCCCGCCGCAACGGCCGCAATCAGCATCACGGGGATGAGCAGACCGATGGGCATTTTATTGCCCCAGGCCAGCATGCAGCCAGCGGTAGCGCAGGCGCCCATCAGCACCTGACCCTCCGCGCCCAGGTTCCAGAACTTCATCTTGAAGGCCGGGGTCACGGCCAGCGAGATGCAGAGCAGCAGTGCCGTTTTCTGCATGGTGATCCAAACCTTGCGGGTAGAACCGAAGCTGCCCTTGAACATCGAAACGTAAACCTCAATGGGGTTATAACCGGTGATGAGCACGATCAGTCCCGCGCAGACCAACATGGCCAGCACGATGGCCGCCAGACGGATGAGCCAGGCCTTCCACCAGATCAGATCGCCCCGCTTGGAGATGCGAACCAGCGGTTCGCGGTGCTGTTTGCTGTGATTCGTGGTTGCCGTCATTGCTGTTCCGCCTCCGTCTTGGTCGTCGTCATCAACAGGCCGATCTGCTCCTTGGTCGCGCTGCGCGCATCAACAATGCCCGTCACGCGGCCGCCGCCGATGACCAGGATGCGATCGCACAGCTCGAGCAGCACGTCGAGATCCTCGCCCACGAAGATCACCGCCACGCCGTTTTCCTTCTGCTGGCTGAGCAGATTGTAAATCATGTAGGAAGAGTTGATATCCAGTCCGCGCACGGGATAGGCCGCCATCAGCACGGTGGGCGCTGCGGCAATTTCACGGCCGACGAGCACCTTCTGCACGTTTCCGCCCGAAAGCCTGCGCACGGGAGTGTTGGCATTGGGGGTGACGACCTCCAGTTCGCTGATGATGCGCTGCGCCAGATCCTTTGGCTCCTTGCGCTGCACAAAGAGCGAATGGCCGCCGCGGTAGGAACGAAGCATCATGTTGTCCACAATATCCATGCTGCCGACCAGACCCATGCCGAGGCGATCCTCCGGCACAAAGGAGAGGCGCACGCCCAATTCGCGGATCTGCATCGGGGTCTTGTCGCGAAGGTTATCTACGCCCTTGGTCTTGGGGTTATTGTAAAGGATTTCGCCCTTATCCAGATGCTGCAAGCCCGCGATGGCTTCCAGCAGTTCGCGCTGGCCGCTGCCGGCGATGCCGGCGATGCCCAGAATTTCGCCCGATCTTGCGGTAAAGGTAATATCGTCCAGGAGCTTGACGCCCTCGCGGCTGATGCAGCTGATGCCGCGCACCACCAGGCGTTCCTCGGGGTTTTGAGGTTCCTTGCGGGCGATGTTGAGGCTGATTTTTTTACCTACCATCATTTCGGTGAGCATGGCCTCGTCAGCCTTTGTGGTTTCGATCTCGCCGACGTATTCGCCGCGGCGCAGCACTGCCACGCGATCGGAGAGCGACAGCACTTCGTGCAGTTTATGGGTGATGATGATAATGGACTTACCATCGTCGCGCATACGGCGCAGCACGTCGAAAAGCTTCTTGGTTTCCTGCGGGGTCAGCACGGCGGTGGGCTCATCCAGAATCAGTATATCCGCGCCGCGATAGAGCACCTTGACGATTTCCACGGTCTGCTTTTCGGAAACAGACATTTCATGGATCTTCTTGTTGGGGTCGATATCAAAGCCATAGCGCTCGCTGATCTCGCGGACGCGCTGGGCCACCTTGCGGATGTCATAGCGACCCTTCTCATCCAACCCCAGCACGATGTTTTCCGCAGCAGAAAACACATCCACGAGCTTAAAGTGCTGATGAATCATGCCGATGCCCAGGTCAAACGCATCTCTGGGCGAACGGATGACGGCTTCCTGACCCCGAACGTAGACATGTCCTTCATCCGGGAAGTAAATGCCGGCAATCATATTCATCAAGGTGGTCTTGCCGCTGCCGTTTTCTCCCAGAATAGAGAGGATTTCGCCCTCGTAGACCTTGAGGTTCACGCCCTTGTTGGCCACGATGCTGCCGAATCGTTTCGTGATATTTTTCAGTTCAATCGCTGTGCTACCGGCCACGATGCTGCCTCCCGCCTTTTTTACAGAATAGTCTTGACCCTCAAGGCTAAGGCGGCGGGCAAGCGCCGCTTCAGGGATTGAGGGTCAAGGAAAATGCAAAATCAGGCGGGGCCGCTGGGGACCCCGCCCTTTGTTCCGTGTGGAATTACTTGGTGGTAATGCCGTCGATGTCCAGATCGAAGTAAGGAGCAGCACGGTATTCGGACTCGTGGAAGTAGCCGTCGGAGATCGCCTCGGTGTCGGGAGTGAAGTCCGCATCGGTATCCACATCCGCCTTGTAAGAGGTCAGCGTCTGGCCGCCGACGGTGAAGGCGGCGGTGTCAAAGACGTGCAGCTCGCCGCTTTCCAGCTTAGCCTTGGCCGCCTCAATGGCTTCCTCGGTGCCCTCCGCAGCGCAGGCAGGATTGAGTTCGGTCAGGATGACGCCGCCGTCCTTGAGAGTCATGGTGTAGTCGGTCTCGATCTCGGTGCCGTTGATGGCGCACTCGATGATGTGCTTCATGTAGGGCTTCCAGGAGATCGCGGAGGAAATCAGCGCGGTGTTGGGCGCGATGGAGATGGTGCTGATGTTGTAGGCAACATTGGGCACGTTGTTCTCTTCGCAAGCCTTGGGAGCGCCTTCGGAGTCAGCATGCTGGGAGATCAGCACGCAGCCGTCCTGAATCAGCGCAGTCGCAGCTTCCTTCTCCTTGGCGATATCGAACCAGGAATTGGTGTACTTGACGTCCATGGTCACAGAGGGGCAAACAGAACGAGCGCCCAGGAAGAAGGAGGTCAGGCCGGACTTGACTTCCGCGTAGGGGAAGGCGCCGACGTAACCCATCTTGGCCTGCTCGGCGGTGATGGCGCTCTCGCGCTCGTCCATTTCAGAAAGCGTCGAGCGCAGGGCCGCGACC
>OLGF01000587.1_pt1 | contig 42391 bp, 39 predicted proteins | sample 1604971 | NCBI WGS metagenome assembly OLGF01 (sample SAMEA3888902, study PRJEB22519) | human gut metagenome | biome: human gut; feature: human-associated habitat; material: faeces | place: Denmark | collected 2011 | reverse complement strand
CCCCCTCACACTCCCCCTTCCTTGCGATATGCGAGGGTGCGAACAACAAAACCTGTGGGTAATCACATAAATCACCACCCAAATGGGTGGTGATTTTTTCGCGTGCTCCTCGGCGCTCACCGTTGTGTCAGCCGGCTCCCAGCCGCTGCCGCGGCCGGCAGTCGGGACACTTCCTCGAAACCGCCTCGCTTCTTCCGCAGCAGGCGGCGCTTCGGCGCTTTCCTCGTCGGAGAGGGCTTCCTGACAGACAGGACACACGCTGGCGACCTGCGCCAATGGCGCACTCAATGTGGTGCCTGTGGCGTTCAAGGACGTGACGGCCGAAAGCAAGCTGGTTCTCGGTGATGTGTTTCTGGACACCACGCCGGAGAAGGTCATCGTCGCCGCCCCCCGGCGCGGACAACAAGAAGGAGCTTTGAGACCATAAGCGGGTAGACCATAAGCGGGTAGACCATAAGCGGGTGTAAAAACACCCGCTTATAAATTTCATAGTGACTTGAAAGTGCCTGCATATCCCACTATAATAAAGAAGACACAGGAGGTGTGGATATGTACCAGAGAAAGCTGGAAAAGGGCGCTTCCGTGGTGCCGATCCTGCAGAGCATCTGCCAGTGGGCGGGTGTGTTTTATAAAGACGCGGGTGAAACATCCATGATACAGTGTCAGAAATGCGACCATCACTGAAAAAGAAAGGAGCAACCACAATGACCTACAACTTTGACGAGATCATCGACCGCCGCCACACCAATGCACTGAATACCGACGGCTTCCGGGGCTATATCTTCCATGCCGGCCCGGAGAAGGTGTTCCCCTACAAGGATGAGGAGTTCGTCCGCATGTGGGTGGCTGACATGGAGTTCGGCGTGGCCCCGGAGATTCTGGACGCTCTCCGCGACCGTATCGACCGCCGTATCTTCGGCTATACCGGCCTGTATAACGATGAATATTACAATGCTTTCTCCAAATGGTGCAGAAACCACTACGATTGGAGCTTCCCTGAAGAGCAGCTGTGCGTGACGCCGGGCATCATTCCCGCCCTGTACCAGCTGACGGAGACGCTGTGTACCAAGGATGAAAAGGTGCTGGTGAACACCCCGGCCTACGGCTACTTTCTCCACGCGGCGGAGTACGCCGGTGTGGGCGTGCTGACCTCCCCGCTCCATAAAAAGGCCGACGGCACCTTTGAGATGGACTTCGAGGACTTTGAGAAGAAGTGCGCCGATCCCGCCTGCAAGCTGGTATTCTGGTGCAATCCCCAGAACCCCACCGGCCGCATGTGGACGGAGGAGGAGCTGCGCCGCGCCGGTGAGATCATGCGGAAGTATAACCTCTGGGTGGTGTCCGACGAGATCCACTGCGACCTGATCCGCTGCGGCCGCCGCCATATCCCTATGGCCAGGGTGATGGAGGACTACCCCAAGCTCATCACCTGTATGGCTCCCAGCAAGACCTTCAATCTGGCAGGCCTGGCCTTCTCCAATATCATCATCCGCGACGCGGCACTGCGGGCGCGGTTCAAGGAGCGAGACAAGCTGTTTGGCGCGGTGAACCCCATGTCCCTGACGGCGGCCAAGGCGGCCTATGAGCTGGGCGGCGCGTGGCACGAGGCGCTGAAGGAATATCTGGACGGGAACTTCGCCTTTGTGAAGGAGTTCCTGACCCGTGAGCTGCCGGAGGCGGTGATGTATATCCCGGAGGCTACCTATCTGGCATGGGTCAATCTGGGCAAATGCCTGCCGGAGGACACGGACCTGCCGGACTTCTTCGCCAACAAGGCGGGCGTGCTGCTGGAGGGCGGCAACGGCCTGTTCGTGGGCAACGCCGCCGGTTACGTGCGGCTGAATCTGGCCATGCCCCGCAGCATCATCGAGACCGGACTGACCCGCATGGTGGAGGCCATCCGCAAGGAACGGGAGTAAATCAGAAATCGTATGCAAACCATTAGAAAACATCTCCCCGGCATGGCGGTGTGCCTTGCCATCGCCGTGCCCTCGTGGCTGCTGGGCAAGCTGGTGCCGGTCATCGGCGGTCCGGTGTTCTCCATCGTCATCGGCATGGTCATCGCCCTGCTCTGGACGCCCGGCGCAGCCTGCAAGCCGGGCGTGGGCTTCACCTCAAAGAAAATTCTCCAGACCGCCGTGGTGCTGCTGGGCTTCGGCCTGAATCTGAACGTGGTGCTGCAAACCGGAAAGCAGTCCCTGCCCATCATCATCTGCACCATCGCCACGTCGCTGCTGGTGGCCTTTGCCCTTCACAAGCTGCTGCATATCGACGGCAATATCAGCACCCTCATCGGCGTAGGCTCCTCCATCTGCGGCGGCAGCGCCATCGCCGCCACCGCGCCGGTGATCCACGCCGACGACGAGGAGGTGGCGCAGGCCATCTCGGTCATCTTCTTTTTCAATGTACTGGCGGCGCTGCTGTTCCCGCTGCTGGGACAGGCCATCGGGTTTGATACTGCCTCCGGCGAGTCCTTCGGCATCTTCGCCGGTACGGCGGTGAACGATACCTCCTCCGTCACGGCGGCGGCCTCCACGTGGGACAGCATGTGGGAGCTGGGCAGCCAGACGCTGGACAAGGCGGTGACCGTCAAGCTGACCCGCACGCTGGCCATCATCCCCATCACACTGGTGCTGTCGCTGATGCAGGCGTAGAAGGCGGGAACGGGGCAGGGCGGCTTCCGGCTGAAGAACGCGTTCCCCCTATTCATCCTGTGGTTCGTCTGCGCGTCGGTAGTCACCACCATCTGCACGTCCCTGGGCGTACCTTCGGCGATGTTTCAGCCGCTGAAGGAGCTGAGCAAGTTCTTCATCATCATGGCTATGGCGGCCGTCGGACTGAACAGCAACGTGGTCAAGCTGGTAAAGAGCGGGGGAAAACCTCTGCTGTTGGGAGCCTGCTGCTGGGCGGGCATCACCGCCGTCAGTCTGCTGATGCAGCGTGTGATGGGGCTGTGGTAATGAAATGAACTCCGTTTTTCGGGCATTCTTGCCGAAAAGCGGAGTTCTTCTCATCTGCAAAGCCTTGATATGGCAAGGCTTTTTTCTTTTACTGCTTGTGAGTATGCACAGCAAAACCATCAAAATGCGGAACGATCATTATTGTACAAGGCTGCTATTTGAACACGGTTTTCTCACAAATTCTTACCATCAGGTGACAAGGGCGAACACGCCCGTCAGTGCGCCTTTCCGGCGCATTTCTGCCCGTCAAAACCGTGGCTGTCCTTGTCGACTGATGGCATGGTAAGCGGATTCAAAGGCATGTGGAGTCTTTATGCCATTGTGATAGCATCATACAAATGGACTGATGCATGTATCGCGTGTCAGCTTTGCAGCAGCCGTATGAATTCCTGGCACAGCAGAGAGGTTCGGCCCTCGCCGCGATGCACCAACAGAATCTGGCGGGCAGGGATGGGTTCTGTATCGAGTGCGAAAAAGCCCTCCTGCGCCAGAAGGATCTGCGCGAACAGAGATGGCAGAATGCCGATGGCCAGCCCCTGCTCCACAAACGGGATAACGGTGGAGGAGGTACGCACGGAGTAGTTGGGCAAAAACGTGATCCCCTGTTCGGCAAACCATGTGTCCAGATTGCCCCGGGCACTGGTGCCGGACTCCACCGCCACGATGGGGAACCGGAATATCTCATCGTAAGACAAATGCCGTCCGGCCAGCGATTTGAATCTGGGCCCGGCCACAAACACGTCACGAAAAGAGGCAAGCTCAGTCACGGACAAGTCCTCCACATCTGTCAGCGGAGAAACCGCCAGCACTACGTCCGCCTGCTCTGCGCGGAGCATCTGGATCGTCTCATGTGTGGAGCTGCCCTGCACCTGAAGCGTCACATTGGGATGCATCTCCCGAAACTGTCCCAGCTTCGGCAGCAGGAAATGGTACAGCGGCGTCTCCGTAGCGCCGATGATCAGCGTACCTGCTTCAAAAGCGGCCAGCCGCTTCAGCTCACGTTCGCCGTTGGACAGAGATTTGAAAGCGCTGTCCACATGGGAAAAAAGCGCCGTGCCTTCCACGGTGAGCCGCACGCCGCGGGAAACGCGGGTAAACAACTTGCAGCCAAGAGACTCCTCCAGCCGGTGGATGGAGCGGGTTACGGCGGGCTGGGACAGGCACAGCAGCTCGGCGGCCTTTGTGACATTGCCGGTCTGTGCCACCGTATAAAAGGCGCGGTAATATTCCAGATTGAAGGATTCCATGGGCAACTCCCTTGTGATATGCTTTTAGCTGATGAAATATATAAATATAAGTGATTTGAATTATATCAGTTCCGCCCATATAATGCAATCATCGAAAATGCATTTTCAGAAATTTTGGACAAATGAGGTGGCGGAGATGAAAACGGTCAGAATCTCTGCGGGCGCCGGTTATGCCGGTGACCGCATTGAGCCGGCGCTGGAAAACATCCGCAGAGGCAACATCGATTACATCATGTTTGAATGCCTGGCGGAACGGACCATCGCGTTGGCGCAGAAAGATCGTGCGGCGGATCCGCAGAAGGGATACAACCGACTTCTGGAGTATCGCATGGAGCGGGTGCTGCCGCTGCTGCGGGAGCATCCGGTGAAGATCATCACCAACATGGGGGCGGCCAATCCCGTCGCCGCGGCCGAAAAGGTGCGGGAAATGGCGGCACAGTACGACCTGACTGATCTGAAGATCGCGGCTGTTATCGGCGACGAGGTAACGGAACGGATACCGGCATACGGCGATCTTACGATTATGGAGACGGGTGAGCCGCTGCACACGCTGGCGGATAAGATCGTTTCCGCCAACGCCTACATCGGCGGGCGGCAGATCTCGCAGGCATTGGCGAACGGCGCGGATATCGTCATTACCGGACGGGTGGCTGACCCGGCGCTGGCCGTCGGTCCGCTGATGTACGAATTCGGCAAAGATTACGATGCCGACGTGGATTTTCTCGGCAAGGCCACAGTGGCAGGGCATCTGCTGGAGTGCGGCGCGCAGGTCACAGGCGGTTATTTCGCGGATCCCGGTGTCAAGGATGTGCCGGAGCTATGGGATCTGGGATTCCCTATCCTGACATTTACGGAGGACGAGCGCATCCTGCTGGAGAAGCTGCCCCAGACCGGCGGCAGACTGGATCGCCAGACGGTGACGGAACAGCTGCTGTATGAAATTCAGGATCCCGCCAATTACTTCACTCCCGATGTGATCGCGGATTTCTCCCGGCTCTCCGTGGAGGAGCTATCCGACGGGCGGGTCGAGGTCAAGGGTGCCGCGGGAAAAAAGCGCACCGGCACGTTGAAGGTCAGCGTGGGCTATCAGGACGGCTACATCGGTGAGGGCCAAATCAGCTATGGCGGGCGGAATTGTGTGGCGCGCGCGAAGCTGGCAGCGGAGGTCATCCAAAAGCGTCTTGTCCTGCTGAACAAGCATTACAGTGAAACGCGCACCGATCTGATCGGCGTCAACAGTCTGTACGGTGCGGAACAGGAGAAGGTGTTTCCCGCCTTGCAGCTCAGCGAGGTGCGGCTGCGGGTAGCCGTGCGTGCGGGAAAAAAAGAGGACGCGGAGGTCATTGGCCGGGAGATCGAGGCGCTGTATGTCAATGGCCCGGCCGGAGGCGGCGGCGCCCGCAGCAGCGTGGAGTCGGTGCTCTCCATCGCCTCAGTGCTTATCCCGGAGGAAGACGTTCACCCCACGGTCTGCTGGGAAAGGGGTGAGTGAATATGCGTGTATACGACATCGCGCACTCCCGCACGGGAGACAAGGGCAACATCTCCACTATTTCCGCCTGTGCTTACCGCCAGGAGGATTATGCCATTCTGGCAGAGAAACTGACGGCGGAGAAGGTCATGGAGCAGTTCGCTCCGCTGGGCGTGACCCATGTGGACCGGTATGAGCTTCCGACACTGTACGCGCTGAATTTTGTGATCTTCGGCAGCCTCGGCGGCGGCGTGACCCGCTCTCTGGCGCTGGACAAGCACGGTAAGTCCCTGTGCAGCCTGCTGCTGGAAATCGAACTGTAATTCCTTTTTGCCCCTCAATGAGAGGTATCCTTATTACATCAAAAACATTAGGAGGAGAAAACTATGGCAGCGATTTATGCATTGACGATCTGCCTTGTGCTGTATGCTATCGGCGATATCGTCTCCGTCAAGACAAAAGGACTTCTTTCTTTGGTATTTGTTCTGTGCGTCGTGATGCTCATCGGCTTCTGGTGCGGCCTGCCCACGGATATCGTGACCACCGCCGGCATCGCGCCCCTGGGCAAGGTCAGCGCCAGTCTGCTGGTCGTCGGTGTCGGCACCACTATGAACACGAAGGAACTGATTCGCCAGTGGAAAACGGTCATCGCCAGCTTCTGCTGCTGCGCCGCGGGCGTGCTGCTCATCGTATTTGTGGGACGGTTCATCATCGGCACGGATGCCGCCATTGCCGGCGCTCCTATCTTCGCCGGTGCGTCCGTAGCGCTGATGATCGTCAACGAGGCGCTGGAAAACGTCGGGCTGACTGATACACTGGGCGTGGTGGTGATCCTGATTTTCGCGTTGCAGAAGTTCATCGGTGTGCCCCTGTGTTCCTTCTGCCTGAACCGTGAGGCCCGGGCTTTCCTGAAGGATCGGGAAAAGATGCAGAAGTACCTGGCTGTCACGACGGAGGATGCCGCCAGCGAGAAAAAGCGTCCGCTGTCCTTCTTCAGCAAGACCAATAAACCCGTTTACAACTTCACCAAGGTGGCGCTGGTGGCCAGCCTCAGTACGGCGCTGTCCGCGCTGACGCAGGACAAGATCAACGTGTACATCATCTGTCTGGTGATGGGCGTGTTGTTCACGGAGCTGGGCTTCCTGCCCCGCAACGCGCTGTCTAAGCTCGATTCCTATTTCCTGCTGCTGTTCTCCATCCTGATGACCATTTTCTCTTCCCTGGCAAAGGTCACGCCCCAGACACTGGTGCAGTCCTTCATCCCCGTGCTGGTAGTCCTGCTGCTGGGTGCCGCCGGTGTGGTGGTGTTCGCGTTCCTGCTGTCCAAGGTGCTGAAGCAGAGCACCTGGCTGAACATCGCGTTGGGCATCACCTGCACTTTCGGCTTCCCCACCACAGTGATGCTGTCTGAGGAGATCGCCAATGGCGTGGGTACGACGGATGAGGAAAAGGCCGCACTGCGCAACTATTTGCTGCCGCAGATGACGGTGGCCGGTTTCATCACCGTAACCATCGGTTCCGTGATCCTTGCCGGTATCATTGTTCCCATGCTGGGGTGATCGCGGGTAACAGGAGGTACTTATGAGCACGAATGTATTGTGTGGGCTGGAGCCGCAAAGCGTATTTTCCTATTTTGAGCAGTTGACCCGCATTCCGCGGGGCAGCGGCAATGAAAAAGCGGTCAGCGATTACATCATTGCCTACGCGGAGCAGCACGGCTACCGTTGGGAGCGTGACGAAGCCAACAACGTAAAGCTGTACGCCCCGGCAACGCCTGGCTATGAAAATCGCAAGAGCATCGTACTACAGGCGCATCTGGATATGGTGTGCGCCAAGGATCCGGATGTGGCGTTTGACTTCAAGACGCAGCCCATCGACATCTATGTGGAGGACGGCTTCGTAAAGGCTCACGGCACCACGCTGGGCGCGGATGACGGCGCCGGTGTGGCCATGATCTTGGCGCTGCTGGACAACAGGACGCTTCCGCATCCGCCGGTGCAGGCGATTTTCACCACCGGTGAGGAGATCCTGTTCGTGGGCGCAGAGGCGATGGATGCCCATTGGCTGGACGGCGACTATTACATCGGACTGGATTACTCCAACAACAAGAAGATCCTGGTCTCCGCCGCGGGTGTCAGCGTGCTGCAGTGTACGCTGACGCTGGAGCGGACACCGGTGCCTGTGGGCTGGACGGCATTTGACGTGACTATCAGCGGCATGCAGGGCGGACACAGCGGGAATACCATCCACATGGATCGCGGCAACGCCGTCAAAGTCATGGAGGAGATTCTGGCGGGATTGCCTGCCGGACTGGCAAGCCTTGCTGACATCTCGGCAGGCGCGCTGATCAATATCATCCCGGCGCACGCGGAGGCGGTCGTGGTGTGCCCGCCGGAGCACGCGGATACCGTCCGGACAGCGCTGGATGCGCGTATTGCCCTTTTGAAAGAGGTATACCGTCACACTGAGCCGCAGCTTACTGTCACAGTGAGCCAGCGATCCGCCGGGGACGGCATGACGGCGCTGACACCGGCGTGTGCGGAGAAGCTGCTGCGCTTTGTCCGGCTGTGCTATGTGGGCGCATGGCGCATGGCGGACGATACCTACTCCCGGGCGGAGTGCTCTGCCAATCCGGCGATACTGCGTCTGGAACAGACCGAGGCAAAATTTACTCTTTCTGCCCGCAGCAATTCCGAATATCTGCACGATCAGATCATTGCCCATCAGTCGGAGCTGGCTGCCCTGTGCGGCTGGAAGGCTGAACTGGAGAGCCGCGCAGGCGCCTGGGAGTACAACGCGGCGTCTCAGCTGCTGCCGCAGGTCATTCCCATCTTCCGGGAGGTCACCGGACGCGAGCCGGAGATTGCGCAGATCCATGCCGGTGTAGAGGGCGGCGTTTTCGACACCAAGGCCCGTGAGATCGGGCGCAGGCTGGATATGGTGAATCTTGGCGTCATGAATTACGATGTCCATACCCCGCGGGAGCGGATGGAGATCGACTCCGTGAAGCCGCTGTATGAAATGCTGCGGCAGATCCTGATGACGGTGGAGTAAGCACATAAACGGACTCCGCTTTTCGAACTTTTTTGTCGAAAAGCGGAGTCCTTCTTATATACTTCTCGGCGGGTAGGAACTCATTCGCTGTGCTTTGCTATATTTGGAACAAAGACAATGACTGGGAGAGGCCGCAATATGAAGGAAGGAGAATATGCTGACTCGTGACCACACCCTGCTTTTTCATCTGTTGTTAGGTATTGCACTTTTTGTCTATATGCAGTATAATTGAGCGATAAAAATGGCTTAATTCAAACGTTTTTTCGGGTGGGAAGCAGCAATATGCCAGATCGATGAACTTGCATATTGCTGCATGCCATAGTGGCAGAAAGACATGACGCGGATTCACTATACTTTTGAACACGACCAACATGCCCGACAGAAGCATACTTTGGCATCCGTTGGACAAAAAACACAGGAGCGGAAAATGGATAAACGACTTTTGCTGGCCAGCCCGCATATGTCGGGGGAGGGCTATGAACTGGAGTACATTAACGACGCATTTCGGAAGAACTGGATCGCGCCGCTGGGCGAGAATGTTAACGAATTTGAAAAAGCGATGGGTACCTACATGGGCAAGGGCTATCCTGTCGCTCTGTCTGCCGGCACGGCGGCGCTGCATCTGGCGATGATCCTCGCGGGCGTGAAGCGCGGCGATGCGGTGTTCTGCCAGAGCCTGACCTTCTCCGCTTCGGCCAACCCTGTCGTCTACTGCGGCGCGAAGCCGGTGTTCATTGACTCCGAGCAAGAGACATGGAATATGGATCCCGCTGCTCTTCGCCATGCCTTTGAACTATACGGTGTGCCCAAGGCGGTGGTCGCGGTGCATCTATACGGCAACCCGGCCAAGCTGGATGAAATCATCGCCATCTGCCATGAGCACAACGTTCCCCTGATTGAGGATGCCGCCGAGGCGCTGGGTTCTACATACAACGGCCAGAAGTGCGGCACCTTTGGCGACTTTGGCGCGCTTTCCTTCAACGGCAATAAAATTATCACCACCTCCGGCGGCGGTATGCTGCTGTGCCAGACGGAAGAGGAAGCCAAGCATGCCCTGAAGCTGGCAACGCAGGCCCGCGAGAACGCGCCGTGGTACCAGCACGAGGAAATCGGCTACAACTACCGCATGAGCAACATCTCCGCCGGTATAGGCCGCGGCCAGATGAAGGTGCTGCCGCTGCGCGTGGAGCAGAAGCGGGCTATCTTTGCCCGCTACTCCGAAAACCTGAAAGATCTGCCGCTGACCATGCAGCCGAAGCTGGACTGCGCGGAATCGAACCGCTGGCTGTCTGTCGCTTTGCTGGACGAGGGCTGCGGCGTGACGCCCGGCGAAATGCTGGCAAAGCTGAACGAGGCTGGCATTGAGGGGCGCTACCTCTGGAAGCCCATGCATTTGCAGCCTGTCTTTGCGGATTACCCCTTTGTCCGCGTCAGCGAAAAGACGGTGTGCGACGATCTGTTTGCACGCGGCGTGTGCCTGCCCAGCGACACGAAAATGAGCATGGACGACGTTGACCGCGTGTGCAATGTCATCCGGGGGATGTTCTGATGCGGCACAAGGCGGGGTTTTACGAGAAGTTCGTCAAGCGATTCCTTGACATTTTTCTCTCCGGAATGGCGCTGATTATTTTGTCTCCGATACTTTTCGTGACGGCGATATTGGTGCGCGTGAAGCTGGGCAGTCCTGTGATCTTCTGCCAGGAGCGTCCGGGAAGGGATGAGAAAATTTTCAAACTCCATAAGTTCCGCAGTATGAGCGATGCACGGGATGAAAACGGCAACCTGCTGCCAGACGAAATCCGGTTAGGGAAGTTTGGCCGCAATTTGAGAGCAACAAGCCTGGATGAGCTGCCGGAGCTGTGGGATATTTTCCGCGGCAAGATGAGCATCGTGGGGCCGAGACCGCTGCTGGTAAAGTACCTGCCGCTGTATAACGACGAGCAGCATCGCCGCCACGATGTACGCCCCGGCCTTACCGGCTGGGCGCAGGTGCATGGCCGCAATCTCGCGTCATGGGAAGAGAAGTTTGTCTATGATGTGGACTATGTAGACCATATCAGCTTTGCACTGGACGTGAAGATTATCTTTATGACTGTCCGCTGTGTTTTGGCCCGCGAGGGGATCAGCGCGGAAGGCAGCGCAACAATGGAAGATTTCGTTGGAAACAGACTGGAATAAATGCCTGGATGTAAGCATGGGGTGTTTTATGGAAGATATTATACTCATTGGTGGCGGCCAGCATTGTGGCGTTGTTATGTACAATGTCGAATCACAAAGGAGATACCATGTAATTGGTGTGTTGGATGGCGATGTGGCCAAAAAAGGAACGATTTCTCATGGTGTCGAAATTTTGGGGGACTATTCTCCTGCTAAGTTAGATGCAATACAAAGGCAATACAAAACGAATAAATTCTTTATTGCTTTCGGTGCAATGAAATATCGCAGGAATACATTTAAATATATGATTAACCGGGGTTGGGAACCCGTTAATATTATTCATCCCAATGCAGTCATTTCGCCCCGCGCGAAAATAGGCAAAGGTGTTTTGATAGAATGCGGTTGCTTGATTACGCCGAATCCTGTTATTGGCGACAACGTGGTGGTTAATACCGGCTCACAAGTGAACCATGATAATGTTATAGGCGACCATGTTTATATCGCCTCGGGAGTAGTGTTGTCCGGCGGTGTTAGCATTGGCGAAAATACTCTGCTGGATGACGGTGTAGTTGTTACTCTTGGGAAGCGAGTTGGAGAAAATTGCTTAATAGGCGCTGGTGCTATTGTTACAAAGGATATTCCCTCCAATAAAGTGGCCTACGGAAATCCCTGCCGATTTATTCGAGATAACAAATGAAAAAAATTGCAATACTGGCCAATCACAGCGGCGGCCTTTACGATTTCCGCAAGGACTTGATCTCAGAACTGAAAAAACACGCGAATGTTACGGTTGCGGTCCCACATAACGACCGCTGGGAGGAACTTCATAAGTTGGTGGACGAGGTGATTGAACTTCCCGTTGACCGCCGAGGAATGAACCCCATCCATGACAGCAAACTCTTCCGGCAGTACAGGGCCATGCTGAAAGAGGTCAAGCCGGATTTGGTTCTGACATACACCATCAAGCCCAACATCTACGGCGGCCTTGCCTGCCGGATGGCGCACATCCCCTATGCCGTGAACATCACGGGACTTGGCAGCGCCATCGAAAACGGCGGCTGGCTCAAGAAGTTTGTGCTGGCGCTCTACAAACCGGCGTTGCAGGGCGCGAGGGTCGTTTTTTTTGAGAATGCCGGGAACCGGGATACCCTTGCCGCCACTGGCGTTGTGCCGAAGGGGCGCGACGTGGTGCTCAACGGCGCGGGCGTCAATTTAGAAGATTATCCCTATCAGCCCTACCCGCAGGAGGGGCCGGTACGGTTTCTTTTTGTGGGTCGCGTCATGCGCGAAAAGGGTGTGGACGAGCTGTTTGCCGCCGCAAAGCGAATGAAGCAGGAATACGGCGACGGCGTGGAGTTTCATATCGTCGGCTCATTTGAAGAGGAATATAAGCCCCTCATGGATAAATTGGAGCAGGCTGGCGTGGTCAAGTATCACGGCTATCAGTCGGATATGAAGCGCTTTTACGCCATGGCGAGCTGCGTCGTGCTGCCATCGTACCATGAGGGCATGTCCAATGTTCTATTGGAGGGTGCCGCCACTGGCCGTGCCCTCATCACCAGCGATATCCCCGGCTGCCGCGAGGCGGTGGAGGACGGTGTCAGCGGATATCTGTGCCCGACAAAGGATGCAGACGCGCTTTGCGACGCGATGCGACGCTTTGCAGAGCTGCCGGAGAATCGGCAGGCTGAAATGGGTCGCCGCGGTCGGACGCGGATGGAGCAAAAATTCAGTAAAACCGCCGTTGTGGCGGAGACGATCAAACACTTGGAGATCTGAAATGCGAGAGTTAGTCATCCTCATGCTCATAACGGCTGCACTGGCGTGGTGTGCGGATCATGTTACGATGGGACCGATGAACCATGCCCAACGGCACAGACTGGTTTTCTGCACCCTGCTGATCATCATCCTGCTGGCAGGCTTTGCGGGACTGCGGACACAGTGCAATGACACGGAGGCGTATCGCCACGCTTATGAGCTGATCACAGAAGGCTCGTGGAAAAGGACAGACAAGAGTGTAGGCGCGAACCCTCTCTTCAACTGGATCAACTACCAGCTGAAAATATGCGGTGTATCCACACAGAATTTTCTGATGTTCTGGGCTTTCCTGACGGTTGGCTGCTACTTTATTTTTGCGCACAGATATTCTGTAGATTATCCGCTGACGGTTTTCCTGCTGTTTACCACCGGCTGTTATACGTTTGTTTTCGCGGGTATCAAGCAGGCCGCCGCCGTCGGTATTGCAGTCATTGCAGTAACGTTTGCGCTTAAAAGGAAGTGGGTTTTCTTTATAGCGGGCGTCCTGATCGCGTCGCTGATCCACCCTTATTCGCTGATGTATCTGCTGGTGCCGTTCATGGAGTTTCGTCCGTGGACAAAGAGGACCTACTGGATGCTGGCATTTTTCCTTGCGGCGGGATTTTTCCTCCGCCCGCTGCTTGGCATGATCGTCAATATCACAACACGATTGGGAGAGGGATACACGATTTCTGAGTTTACAGGCGAGGGCGTTAATATTTTCCGTGTACTCGTCTGCAATGTGCCGCTGGTGCTGTCATGTATTTACCGCAAGAAGCTGTTCGCAGACAGCTCTGAAACGGAGAACCTCATGGTGAACCTGACCATGCTCAATGGCGCCATTATGTTTGTGGGCCTGTTCGGCACGGCAAATTATTTTGCGCGGCTGGCAAACTATTTCCTGATTTTTCAGTCGCTGTCGCTTCCGTGGATGTTAAAGAAGATCGGCGGCAGAGACGGGAGAACATTGAAAATTTTGATGGCAGCGGGTTATCTTGTGTATTTCTGTTATGAAAATATGATTGCAATTCCATTCGATTCGGATTTTGCACGGTTAAGCTTGTCGGAATATCTCAATCTAGCAGGAGGATGATTCAATATGGAACAGACACCAATGGTAAGCATCATCGTACCTGTTTACAATGTTGAGCGATACATTAGACAGTGCTTGGACAGCTTAATTAATCAGACTTATCAAAATATTGAAATTATTTGTGTCAACGATGGATCAGCGGACCGCAGTGGAGAAATATTAAACCAATATGGAAAGTCTGACGCGCGGATTTCGGTGTTCCATGTGGAAAATGCGGGTGTTTCATCCGCGCGAAATAAAGCGCTTTCATATGCATCGGGCAAATACATCATGTATGTAGATAGCGATGACTGGATTGATGTACGCACTTGCGAAAAGGCGGTTTTTAAGGCGGAAGAGCATGCTGCTGACTTGGTGATGTGGCCCTATGTCCGAGAATTTCCAGATCATAGTGATCCAAAAGCCATTTTTTCAGAGGAAAAAACCTTTCATGCAGCGGAATGCCGAGAACTCCAACGTAGAATGATAGGCATCTTGGGAACAGAACTTGCACATCCTGAAAATGCAGATGCGCTTTGTACGGTGTGGGGAAAGCTCTACCTTCGTGAGCTTATTGCGCAAAACGACATTCATTTTACAGATTTGCAGCGCATTGGGACTTATGAGGATGGGCTATTTAATCTCCACTATCTCGCGCATGTGAAAAACGCCACCTACATTCCTGACTATTTGAGCCATTACCGCAAAAATTCCGGAATGACCTCTAAGTATAGGAAGGAACTGGCGGCTCAGTGGAAGAACCTGTTTTCCGATATGCGTAGTTACATTGAGCTGGAAAAGTGCGGCAGTGATTTTGAAGCCGCACTCAACAGCCGCATTAGCCTGAGTATCATCGGCTTAGGGCTAAATGCGCTGGCACTTCCAAACCGTGAAGCCTTGAGGGAAATCAGAGGTATCCTGTCGGAGAAAGAATATCGTGCGGCAATCAAAACGCTGCCCATGCGATATTTTCCTCCGCATTGGTGGGCGTTTTTCGCCTGCTGTAAGCTGAATTTTGCGGTGGGAGTATTTTCCCTTTTGAAGTGTATGGAGAGAATAAAGGGTTAAGCGCCGCTGCATGCCACTATAGGCTATAAGCCATGTGAGCAGTTTCTTAAATAGATCTGCAAAGGAGAATGGATATGCCAAAAGTTTCTATCATTATGGGCATCTTTAACTGTGCCGAGACACTGCCGGAAGCCATTGATTCTGTCCTCGCGCAGACATTTTCAGATTGGCAGCTCATTTTATGTGATGATGGCTCAAAGGATAATACCTATGGCATTGCAAAAGAGTATCAGGGGAGGTTTCCTGAGAAAATTTTACTGCTCCAGAACGAGCGGAATATGGGCTTGAACCATACGCTGAATCGCTGCTTGCAGGTGGTCTCCGGCGAATATGTGGCCCGGATGGATGGCGATGACATTTCGCTTCCTACACGGCTAGAAAAAGAAGCTGCTTTCCTAGACGCGCACCCTGAATATGCCATTGTCAGCACGCCGATGATCTTCTTTGACGAGCATGGTGACTGGGGGCGAAGCTATGCGATCGAAGAGCCTACCAAGCGCGACTTTATCAAGCACAGTCCAGTCCATTGCCACGCTCCTTGTATGATCCGCAGAGAGGCGTATCTGGCAGTGGGAGGCTATACGGAAGATAGGCGGATGCTTCGCTTTGAAGATGTTAACCTTTGGTACAAACTTTACGCCAAGGGGTACGCTGGATATAATTTGGACGAGCCGCTCTATAAAATGCGCGATGACCACGCCGCCGCTAGTCGCAGAAGCTTGAAGTCACGCATGAATGCTGCACATGTGATGAGAGATGGCTTTTCTCTTTTTCATTTTCCAAGATATCTATATGGATATATTTATATTGATTTAGCAAAGCATTTTGTCAAAAGTATTATGCCAGAAAAACTCTATGTACTTTTGCACAAACGGTCGATGGAGAGAAAAAAGCAGAGATGAAACCATCTGTTCTCATCTTCTCCCAGGCCATGGAGCTTGGGGGCGTGGAGCGCAGCCTTCTGGGGCTGCTGGATTCCATCGACTATGACCGCTATGACGTTGACCTCTTTCTGATGCGGCACAGCGGCGAGCTGATGCCATATCTGAATCCCAAGGCAAATCTTCTGCCGGAGATTCCGCAGTATGCGTCGCTGGCCGTGCCGATGGCGTCGCTTATCAAAAGCGGTCAATTCGGCGTACTTTGTGGGCGGCTGCAAGGAAAGCTTGCGGCGCGGCGTTTTGACAAGCAGCATCCCGGCGAGAAGCCCTCCGTTGCAGCGCTGACGTATAGCCACAGGTACACGCTGCGCTCTATGCCGCAGATTTCCGACAAAACCTATGATCTTGCCATCAGTTTTCTGACGCCGCACTACTTTGCACGGGAACGGGTGAGGGCGAAGAAATACGCAGCGTGGATTCACACGGACTACACGGCGCTGACCTTCGACCGCTCGACGGAGCTTGCCATGTGGAACAGATTTGACACAATTTGCGGCGTGTCGGAGCAAGTGACTGCTGCATTCGATACAGAGTTTCCTGAACTCTCGCATTTGACAGCAACAGTGGAGAATATTCTTCCCCAAAATCTGATCGAACGCCAATCCAATAATCCGCAGGGCGAAATGCAAAAAGAAAAACCGTTTAAATTATTGTCTGTTGGCCGCTTTTCAGAACAGAAAAACTTCGACAATGTGCCGGATATCTGCCGCCGCTTGATAGCGGACGGCCTTGACGTAACGTGGTATCTCATCGGCTATGGCGGTGACGAGATGCTGATTCGCCAGAAAATTGCCGAAGCCGGTATGCAGGATCGCGTCATCATCCTCGGCAAGAAAGACAACCCCTACCCCTATATGCGCGCCTGCGACCTGTATGTGCAGCCCTCTCGCTATGAGGGCAAGGCCGTCACCGTGCGGGAGGCGCAGCTTCTCGGAAAGCCTGTCGTCATCACGGACTACGCTACCTCCGGCAGCCAGCTGGAGGACGGTGTGGATGGCCTGATCGTCCCCATGGACAATGCGGGCTGCGCCGCCGGAATTGCCGCGCTGCTGCGCGACCCTGCCCGGATGCAGCGGCTGTCGGAGAACTGCGCAAAGCGAGACTATACGAACAGCGCGGAGGTCGAGAAGATCTATGCGCTGATGGAGGGGTGACCCATGATCCCGAAAATCATCCATTACTGCTGGTTTGGCCACGGTGAAAAGCCGGAGCTTGCCAAAAAGTGCATCGCCAGCTGGAAGAAGTTCTGCCCGGATTTTGAGATCCGCGAGTGGAACGAGGACAACTGCGATTACCTCGCCATGCCCTTCATGGCGGAGGCGTATGCCGCGAAAAAATACGCCTTCGTGTCCGACGTCATGCGCCTGATCGTGCTGGAGCAGTACGGCGGCGTGTATTTCGACACCGATGTGGAGGTTGTGCGGGACATTTCGCCATTGCTGAATGACGAGGGATTTATTGGATTTGAAAATAACCGGTTTGTCAACAGCGGGCAGGTTATGGCGGCCGTGCCGCATCAGCCCATTGTGCAGGCCATGATCGATGAATACAAAAAGCTGCACTATATGCAGCCAGATAGCAGCGTTATGCCGGTAGGGTGTCCACGCCTGAACAGCGATGTGTTGGAACGCTTTGGACTTATCCGTAATGGGCAGGAACAGATCGTCGCAGGTATCCATGTCTATCCGGATGATTACTTCAACCCTATGGACAGTACAACTGGGAAACTGGCGAAAACAGAGAATACATATTCGATCCACTGGTACTCCATGAGTTGGCTTCCGAAACGCACGCAGATGAAGGCAAAGCTGGGTCGGATTGTGAGAAGGATTATGGAAAAAGGCAAGCCATGAAAATTTGTACAATTACTTGCCACGACGTATACAATGTCGGTGCATCCTTACAGGCTTACGCCCTGCAAACCTATTTGAAGTTGCTGGGGCATGATGTGAAGATCATCGACTATAAACCGGATTATCTATCGAAGCATTACCGGCTGGATATCGTCGGAAACCCCAAATACGACAAGCCTTTTCTGAAACAGGCGTACCTGCTGGCGAAGCTTCCGGGCAGATTACATATGCTGCCGCGCAAAAAGGCGTTTGACAGCTTTACGGCCAAGTACCTTGATCTCACAAAACGATACACCTCCAACGAGGAACTGAAAAAGGAGCCGCCGGAGGCGGATGCGTTTTTCGCTGGGAGCGACCAGATCTGGAATCCGCTGTTTCCCAACGGGAAAGATCCGGCCTTCTATCTGGATTTTGCGCTGCATGGCATTCGCGCATCCTACGCGGCCAGCTTTGCGGTGGATGAGTTTCCGCAGGAGCTGCGGGAGGTGACGGCGCAGTATCTCAAACGTTTTGACCATATTGCTGTGCGCGAAAAGTCCGGCCTTTCTGTGTTGAAGACGCTGGGGATCACGAACGCTGTAACCGTCCTTGATCCGGTATTCCTGCTTGACCGGGCACAGTGGGAGGCGATGGCTGAGAGACCGGAGGGGTGCGAGGCTCCCTACCTGTTGGTATATGACTTTGATAATAGCCCTGCTGTCCGCAAGTTGGCGGGGAGAATTGCGGCGGAACGAGGCTTGCATATCTACTCGGTCTTCAAGATTCCGTATGCCGAGCGCTGCTTCTCACTCTGCGGACCGGAGAATTTCCTTGGATTGGTACAGGGCGCAGACTTTGTCCTGTCCAACTCCTTCCATGCAACGGCATTTTCGGTGATATTCGAGAGGGAATTCGCCGTTGTGGAGCGCACGGAGAAAATCAATACGCGGATGCGCGACTTTACCACCATGCTGGGGCTATCTGACCACATGGTAACAACGGAGACGGAGATCCCGGCTGGCACGGACTGGACAGCCGTGCGCCGCTGCCTGAAAGATGAGATCGACCACGCAAAAGCATATATAGACGAAGTGCTGAGGGATGTGGAGAGATGATTGATAAGGTTTCGGTTCAAGAATGTGCGATCTGCGGCGCTTGCATAAATGCTTGCCCGGTAGATGCGATCAGCTTGGACAAGGTTCATCTGGATTTTAGATATCCTCAGATCAATGAAGACATTTGCATTCATTGCAGCCAATGTGAAAAGGCTTGTCCAATTTTGGGGAACAAAGGAAAGCCTGATGAGGGGTATCCTGTAGCCTTTGCAGCCAAAAGCGAGAATGACCCTATGCGGATGCGCAGCAGCTCGGGCGGTGTTTTTTATGAGCTTGCCGACCAAATGCTCCGCGATGGCGGATACGTATGCGGTGCAGTGTTTGATGACGAGTTTCATGTCAAGCACATCCTTTCCTATGCCAAGGAAGATATGCTGCGGATGATGGGCTCCAAGTATGCCCAAAGCGATGTGGGGTATTGCTATCGGGAAGTCAAAGACGTGCTGGAAAAGGGATGTAAGGTTTTATTCAGCGGGTGCCCCTGCCAGGTCGCGGGACTGCGCACATTTCTTGGAAAAGAGTATCCGAATCTGGTCCTTGTGGAGTTGATCTGCCATGGGATTCCCAGCGACCATATGCTGCAAACGTATATTGGTATGCAGGAAAGGAAATATGGCGCAAGGCTTACAAGGATGGAGTTTCGTAACAAGAAGAAGGGTTGGCATAATAGCTCTGTGAGAATGGAGTTTGCAAATGGAAAAGTCCATTCGGAACCCATGACGTTTGATACATATATGCAAGGCTATTTTCGGGGCGTGACCCTAAAAGAAAGCTGTTTTTCTTGCCAGTTTCGGGCTTTTAAAAGTGGCAGCGACCTGACAATTGGCGACCTTTGGGGTGCAGAGATTTCGATACCGGATATGGATGACAACAATGGCCTTTCGGCGGTCATTGTAAATTCAGAAAAAGGAACTCTCTTTTTGAACAGAAGCGAGATTGTTCGTCGTCAGTTTGAAATTGATAAAATCCTGAAATACAATCAAAGTTTACTTACATCTTTTGATGAAGGGGCGCAGAGAGCGGCGTTTTATGCCTATACAGAGAGGTGTGATTTAGAAAGAGCAATTGAGACTTTTTTTCAGGAGACGCTGCTGCAAAAGGCAAAGCGCAAATTCAGGTTTTTCTTGCGCCATGCTTGGTATACCCTGCAAGGAAAAGGAAAGCCGCTTTATTAGGAAATTTGGAGATTGACTCAATGGGAAACAGCCGTTTGAAGAATTCTGCACTTAACTTGGCAACGGGCTTGCTGGGAAGAATGCTCACAATTATTCTTAATTTTGCGGTTAGAACTATTTTCATTCACTGCTTGGATGAAGCCTACCTTAGTGTGAATGGGTTATACAGTAACATTCTGACGGTTCTTTCCCTTGCGGAATTAGGCTTTGGCTCAGCGATGGTTTATCACATGTACGAGCCGATGGCTAAAAAGAATTATCAGAAAGTTGCGGAACTTCTTTATTTCTATAAAAAAGCGTACTTTGCGGTGGGAATGGCAATTGTGGGGATAGGCGTTTGTATTATCCCTTTCATGGATGTCATCATCAAAGATAAGCCAGATGTCCCATGGCTAACACTGTACTATATAATTTTCCTTTTGAACTCCGGTTTGTCATATTGCTTTGCGGCCTGCAAGGGGACACTTTTTTTAGCAGATCAAAAAGAATATGTGCAAACGAATGCCCGGAATACCATTGCGATTATTCAAACGGCACTGCAAGTTTTATTGCTCCTGCTGTTTAGAGCCTACTTGAGTTATCTTCTAATTCAACTTGCGGGAACGCTTTGTGTCAATGCCTATGTAGCACATTTGGCAGAAAGACAATATCCGGAAATATCGAAATATAAGGATGATAGGTTGAATGGAGGTGAAAAACGGCAGCTATTGAAAGATACAGGTGCCCTTTTTCTGACAAAAGTCGGTCATGTTGCGCTGAATGGAACGGATAACATTATCATTTCTGCCGTTGTCGGCGTTTTATGGGTCGGGCGACTGTCAAACTATACGCTCATATGCGATTCCGTAACCAGTGTGCTTTGCCAGATCACAGCAGCCATTACGGGAAGCCTCGGAAATTTCTTCGCAACGGAAGATAAACATGCGGGCTATGCACTATTCAAGAAAGTTGAATTCCTGAATTTTTGGTTGTATGGCTTCAGCTTTATTGCGCTGGTTACATTATTAGATCCGTTTGTACAGATATGGGCTGGCGAGCGCTTTGTACTGGGGCTTCCCATATCGATTGCCATTGCGATCAATTTCTTCGTGGCAGGTTACATGAATACGCTTTGGGTGTTCCGCTCGACCATAGGGTTATTTAAGCAAGGAAAGTTTCGGCCAATTTTGGTGGCGATTCTAAATATTATTCTTTCAATCTTTCTCGGAAAGCTATGGGGAGTCTTTGGCGTTCTGTTCGCCACATTTTTATCGCGGGCAGCGATCAGCCTGTGGTATGATCCGCTTATTCTCCATAGGTATGGGTTTGAAGTCTCATGTAAGCCTTTCTTTGCCCGTTATTTCAGGAGAGTTCTCCTGCTCACAACTATTTTGATTGTCATGCTGACGATCCGATATGTAGTTCTATCTTCTGCAACAACGGTCTTGCGTTTTGCAGTCATGACAATGTTCACGGCGATTGTACCGAATGCCATATTTTGGCTGGCATATCACCGTTGTGAAGAATATGCCTACTTCCGCAGCATTGTAAAAGACCGCGTAATTGCACCGATCCGAGGAAAATTGCATTGATGCTTCACTACATCTATAGTCGTTCATTTATCACCTTTATGGTGCTGGCTCTTGCTGCTTGGGGCGCGATGCCTGCCTTCGTGGGAGCGAGACGCTGGCGGTGGGGAAACCTTGCGCTGATGCTCCTGATGACCGCCGCCATCCTCTGCGCAACATTACTGCCATGCCGTTAACACATCGAAACACGTGACAGAAATGGTAGAAGGAGTCTCCGAACCGCGCCGCTTCAGACCTTTCAGCCGGCGGCCTGCTGGCGCTCCACCACGAAGCGGCGGTAAAGCCCGTCCACGGCCACCAGTTCGTCGTGGGTGCCCTGCTGGGCGACGGTATGATGCGCATGCGGATCGTGCGGCTGACGTTTCCCTCCTGGCATCGGAGATACGCAGAAAAGGACGCCCTCCGAGATCTCGGAGGGCGTCCTTTTCTGTCTGGAACAGGGAGCCTTAGCCCGCCAGCGCCTTTCCCATCTCACGGCAGGCGGCCAGAGCGGTGTCGTCCGGCGTCTCGCAGCAGGTGACGCTCTCGCAGGTCAGGGAGATACCGGCATTGCTGCAGTCACTCTCCCAGTCGCGCATCCACTGGCCGTCGCCCCAGCCGAAGGAGCCGAACAGCGCCACGCGCTTGCCGCTGAGCATGTTCTTGCAGGCGTCGAACATGGGCTGGAAGTCCATCTCCTCCAGCACCTCGGAGCCCATGGCGGGGCAGCCGAAGGCGATGGCGCCGTAGCCGCCCAGCTCGCCGGCCTGTACCTGATCGGGCGTCAGCATGGTGACCTCCGCGCCGGCCTCCTTCATGCCCTCTGCCACAGCGTTTGCCATGGCCTCCGTATTGCCGGTGCCGCTCCAGTAAATAACAGCAGTCTTCATAGTATCAGATTCCTTTCTTCTATTTGGCTCCGACCGTCACCGCAGACGGCATGTTCCCGCGCCGCCTGCCGCGGTGGACGTCAGACCGGTGATATGTGGGTGTTTTATGTCCACAGAAAAGTTAGACTACTCTAACCGCCATGGGAGAAAAAACCGCTCACGTGGCGGTTAAAGTAATCTAACTGCATGGTAGCATAGTTCCGACGCATTGTCAATAGGAAAGTCTGCGCCTTTTTCCTCGACTTCCGCACCGCCCAGCAGACCGGCCCCGCACCGCAGGACTATGCACCTCGCATAGGCCTGCGGCGCCGCTATTTTTCGTGTCAGAAGCGGGGGAGAGGAGGATAAAAACGTTTTCAGGTAGAACACTACAAATTAGCGGATTACCGTACATCTCTTGACTTTCTTGGTGAAAAGTGATACGATAACCTCGACTTTCTGCGGGCTGCGGAGGCAGTCTGCAGCGCCAAAATTTCTATGACCAACGGAGTACACATGCTGAAAAAATATACACGCTACCGCTTCCTGTTCGAGGAGCTGGTGAAGCGGGACTTTAAGAAAAAATACAAGCGGACGGTGCTGGGCATGCTGTGGAGCGTGCTGTCGCCCCTTCTGATGCTGCTGGTGATGCGCCTGGTGTTCACCCACTTCTTCGGCCGCCACATCGAGCACTACACCACGTTCCTGTTCTGCGGCAACCTGGTGTATACCTACTTCAACGAATCCACGTCCCAGGGCATGATGTCCCTGATGGGCAACGCATCCATCTTCACCAAGGTCAACGTGCCCAAGTACCTGTTCCTGTTCTCCAAGAACGTGCAGACGCTGATCAACTTCGGCATCACGCTGTGCGTGTTTTTTGTGTTCTGCATCATCGACAACATCACGTTCACCTGGAAGCTGATATTGCTGGTGTACCCCATCGTACTGCTGCTGCTGTTCAACATCGGCGTGGGGCTGATCTTATCGGCGCTGTTTGTGTTCTTCCGCGACATCCAGTACCTGTGGACCGTGTTCCTGCAGCTGCTGATGTATATGTCCGCCATCTTCTACTCCATCGACACCTACGAGCCTATGATCCGGAACCTGTTCCTGCTGAACCCCATCTACCTCTTTATCCGCTATTTCCGGAAGATCGTCATCGAGGCCACCATCCCCAGCGTGTGGTTCCATCTGCTGATGCTGGCGGACGTAGTCATCGTGCTGGGGCTGGGCTGCCTGATCTATAAAAAGTACAACACCAAGTTTTTGTATTACGTGTAACGGGGGCAATATGAGCATTCTGGAAGTAAATCATGTGTCGATCCGCTACATGACCGGCGATTTCAAGGACATCGGCCTGAAGGAGTACGTGATGCGCAAGCTCAAGGGCAACTATCACGTCAACGAGTTCTGGGCCGACCGCGACATCACATTTTCTCTGGACAAGGGGGAGATGATGGGCATCATCGGCACCAACGGCGCGGGAAAATCCACCCTGCTGAAGGCCGTCTCCGGCATCATGGAGCCCACGGAGGGCTACATCCGCCGCAACGGCGAGGTGGCCGCCCTGCTGGAGCTGGCCAGCGGCTTCGACGGCGAGCTGACCGTGCGGGAGAACGCCTATCTCCGCGGCGCCATGCTGGGCTACAGCCGCAAATTCATGGACGAGACGTATGACAGCATCATTGAGTTCGCGGAGCTCAAGAGCTTCGAGGACCGGCCCTTCAAGCAGCTGTCCTCCGGCATGAAGTCCCGCCTGGCGTTTTCCATCGCCAGCCTGGTCCAGCCGGACATCCTGATTCTGGACGAGGTACTCTCCGTGGGCGATGGCGCGTTCCGCAAAAAGAGCGAGGCCAAGATGCGGGAGATCATCCACGGCGGCGCCGCCACCATCCTGGTCTCCCACTCCCTGTCCCAGGTGCGGGAGATGTGCAGCAAAGTGCTTTGGCTCCACAGGGGCCGCCAGATCGATTTCGGCGATACTGCCCCCATCTGCGACCGGTATCAGGCGTATCTGGAGGGCGAGCTGACCTTATAAACGGAAAGGGGAGAGCGGCGGGTGAAACGGATATGCTGCTTCTGCGAGAGCTGGGAGTCCGGCGGCATCGAGTCGTTTCTGGCCAGCGTCTATACCCACGCAGACCTGTCGGAGCTGGAGATCGACATTGTGACCTCCAAGCTGCTGGACAGCGTGTTTACCGCGCGGCTGGAGAAGCTGGGCATCCGGTTTTACCAGCTATCCGGCAGCCAGCGCCGCCTTCTGACGAACCACGCCATGTTCCGCCGCCTGCTGCGGGAGCGGCACTACGATGTGCTGCACATCAACGCGTTCCAGAGTCTTTCTCTATATTACGCCAAGCTGGCGATGCAGGCCGGTGTGCCGGTCCGCATCGCCCACAGCCATAACACCGCCCTGCGGAAAAGCCCGCTGCGCTGGGCGAAGATGCTGCTCCACCGCATGGGGCGACGGTATCTGGGGCGCTATGCCACGGCGCTCTGGGCCTGCTCCCGGGATGCGGCAAGCTTCCTGTTTTCCCAGCGGGACCTGACTGCCAGAGGCTATACATTTATCCCCAACGGCATCGCCCTGTCCCGCTTCCGCTTCGATCCGAAGCAGCGGGAGGCGGCTCGGGCGGAGCTGGGCTGCTCCGGCGGCGTGCTCATCGGCAATGTGGGCCGCCTGTGCTATCAGAAAAATCAGGAATTCCTGCTGGACATCCTCCCCGCCATTCTGACGCGGGAGCCTCGTGCCCGCCTGCTGCTGGTAGGGGAGGGCGCGGACGAAGAAAAGCTCCGGTCCCGCGCCGCCGCGCTGAACATCGCGGACCGCGTCATTTTCTACGGCGTGACTGGGGGCGTGGAGCGGCTGCTGTGGGCCATGGACGTGTTCGCGTTCCCCAGCCGGTTCGAGGGATTGGGGATTGTGGCCATCGAGGCCCAGGCCGCGGGCCTGCCGGTGGTATGCTCGGAGCATATTCCCGTCGAGGCCCTGCTGTCGCCGGAGACACGGCAGGTGCCGCTGTCGGACGCCGCCGGATGGGCGGAGGCCCTGCTGACCGCCGCCGCGTCCGAGACGACCAGGGACAGCGGCCCCGAGGTGTGCCAACGGTTCTCCATCGATGCCGTGGCCGCCATGATCGCATCGTACTATAAGGGGGAACAGCCGTGACAGATCAGCCGCTGCTCAGCGTTATCATACCGGTCTACAAGGCGGAGCGCAGCCTGCGCCGCTGTGTCGACAGCCTGCTGTGCCAGTTGTATACCAATCTGGAGATCTGGCTGGTGGACGATGGCTCGCCCGACAGTTCTCCCGCCATCTGCGATGACTACGCTGCCCGCGACCGGCGGGTGCATGTGATACACCAGCCCAATCAGGGCGCCTTCGCCGCCCGCAACGCGGGGCTGGACGCCGCCGGCGGCGCACTTATCGGCTTCGTGGACGCCGACGACTGGCTGGAGCCCAATATGTACGAGACGCTGTACGCCCTGCTGCGGGATACCGCGGCGGATATCGCCCAGTGCGAGATGGTCAACGACGGCGCGTACCAGCAGATGCGCTCCGTCACCTTGGGCGGCCCCGTGACCTACCGGCGGGAGCAGCTGACGGAAGCCATGTTCCGCAACGAGATCAGCCACAATCTGATGAACAAGCTCTACCGCGCTGAAATATGGAAGGGCTTTCACTTCCAAGAGGGCCTGTACCATCTGGACGCGGCCTTTATGTGCCGCCTGCCGGAGCGCTGCGCCCGCCTGAGCCGCACCGATGCGGCCCTGTACCACTACAACACCGACGGCGGCAGCATCACTCGCGGCCGCCGCAATATGGCCCACGTCCGCAGCATGCAGAACCTGTTTGCCGCGTACTCTCAGGCGGCGGAGTCCGCCCACCCCGACGGCGACTTCTTCGTCTGCCGGGAGATCCCCAGCACCGGCCGGCTCCTGCCGGCCTCCCGCGCTATCCCGCTGCCGGTGTGCATCCGGCACATCCGCCGCATGCACCGCATCTTTAAGCGCCACTGGCCGGCGGCCAGAACGGCGGAGGGCTACCGCACCTCGCCGCGGGCCAAAAAGCTGCTGTGGCACATCTACGCCTGCGCGCCGGTCACGGCGACGGCGCTGGTGTACCTCCGCGCCCGACGGCAGGAGCACGGCCCGCAGCTGCGGTAACGAACCAGACACTTTTCACGCCGGCCATACGCGCCGGGGAATACTATATAACACAGGGGGACCAGAACATGGAACACACCGTCGAACGATATACCGACTGCTTCGAGACATTCCTGCGGGAGCCCAATGAAGCTACGTACACTCAGGTCTGCGCGGAGCGCTACCGCCGGAAGCAGTCCGGCCAGAGCGTGGACCGCAGGGAGGAGCGCAGCCGCTTTTTCCAGCTGCTGCACGCCTACCAGCGGGAGCAGCACCCGCTGTACCTTCAGGCCATGAGCCGCACCGATGCGCGGCTCACGGGCGCCCTGGCGTCCGACACCTATGTGGACATCCTGAAGCTGAAGCGCCGCTGCCCTGACGCGGATCTGCCCGCCCTGCGGGAGGCGTTTTTCCGCAACTGCGCCTTTCCGGAGATGGTGAAGGAGGACGTATACGTCAACCGTCCCCTCCGCAAGGCCGGCAAGCTCTGCGAAAAGCTGCTGAGTCCCGCCAAAAAGGTCGGAGACTTCGCCTATCACCAGTACTGGTACGGCAAACGCGGCTACTCCTCCGGTACGCTGAAGGCATGGAACAGGCAGAAGAAGGCCGACACGCTGGAGAACCCCTACGCCGAACCGCAGCTGATGCGCTGGGCCCACCGCAACGGCTTCCTCTATGACCGCATCGACCAGTACGGCCTGACCGAGGCCAACTGCGGGGATTTCGTGTCCGACCGCGACTATATTTCTCTGGGCTCCGTCAATAACAGCTATAAGAAGTGGATCGAGGACGTACCCTCCCTGCGCTACTGCCTTACCGGCGTGACGCAGTACCTGCCGGAGATGTATTACCACGTGCTGCGCCGCGATGACAAGGCCGTGATCGTCCGGATGCCGGACTGTCCCGCGGGCTATGCCGGCGGCGATGCCCGAGAGCTGCTGCGCCTGCTGCGGGAGAAGGGCCGCCTGCTGTTCCGCCCCGCCTCCTACCACGCCGGTGCGCCGTTTTTCCGCCTGGCCTATGATGGCGTAAACTATATCATGAACCGCCGTCCCGTGACGGAGGAGGCCCTGCTGTACACCCTGCAGAACCGCCGCCATCACTACGTGCTCATGGAGCTGGTGGACATTCTGGACGCGGAGCAGGCGGTCTGCGGCGCCGACATGACGGAGCTGCGCGCCGTCATCCTCAACGAGCAGCTGACGGACCCCCGGATCGTGGACCTGCGCATCGTCTACCGCGATGGCGATACGGTGCAGGCAGACCCCGTCACCGGTGTGTTCGACGACGACAAGCAGCTGCCCCTGTGGCAGTCGGTGTCCGCCCAGATACGGGAGTTTTGCCTGTTCATGCCCCAGCTGGAGTACTACTCCATCCACTTCCGCATCACCGCCAAGGGTCTGTGCGTCATGAGCTGCAACCCCGCACCCGCCCTGCTGCACGATGGTACGATCGACCCGCGGGTGATGGACTACCTCTGCCGCAAGCGGGACGAGCGCTGCTATCCCCGCCCCGTCGTCACGGTGAAGCGCATTCAGGACCGGGGCTGGAAGCTGTTTAAGAAGGTGTGCTGCCGCCCGGGCTATCGGGACTATATGCTCCACGAGTATGTCAATGGCGTTCTCGATGACCTGCGGAACTTCCACAACACCACCCTGCGTCAAAAGCTGTGGAGCTACCGCCGCGGCTATTACTCCTTCCGCATCGATCAGTACCAGCTGACGGAGGACAACTGGCGCGACTTCCTGTCCGACCGCGACTACCACTGGCTGTGCCCCATCAACAATCACTATCAGAAGTGGATCGACGACAAGATGACCTATCGCCACGTCATCGAGCCCTTCAAGGACGCGGCGCCCTGCTACTACTACCACATCATGCAGCGCAATGGCGTCCCCTGCGCCCTGCGCATGGAGGATTGCCCCGCGGAGTACCCCTCCAGCTTTGAGGGCATCGTCTCCCTGCTGGAGCACGAGGGCGCGCTGGCTCTGAAGCAGAGCGCCGGCGAGCACGGCGACGGCTTCTGCAAGCTCTCCTACGCCGACGGCAAGTACTACATCAACCACGACGAGGTGGACCGCGATGCGGTGCTCACCAAGCTCCGGAGCCTGGACCGCTACTACAACGTCACGGAGTTCCTGACCATGCATGAGGCGCTGCGCCCCCTCTACCCGGGCTCCGTCAACACCATCCGCGTCATGGTCCTGAATCCCACCGGCTGCGCCCCCTATATCGCCAACGCCTACATGCGCATCGGCACCGGCTCCACCAAGCTCACCGATAACCTGGGGTATGGCGGCGTGTCTGCTAAGGTGGATGTGGACACCGGCCGCTTCTACGACGGCACCCAGCTGAAGAACCACGTCATCACATCCTGCCCCAACCATCCGGATACCGGTATGCGCATTGAGGGCCAGCTGCCGGAGTGGGACAAGGTGAAGCAGACCCTGACCGACATCTGCAATTACTTCGGCCAGCTGGAGTATCTGGGCTTTGACGTGGCCATCTCGTCCCAGGGCATCCGCATCCTGGAGATCAATAAATATCAGGATCTGAACCGCTGCGCCTACTATGGCGACACGATCCAGAACTACTTCAAGGACAAGATCGCCGCCAAGAACAAGCGGCTGCACCTGCATCCATAACGTATAAAGGAGGAGCTACCATATGAAGATCACGATTCTGGGCGCCGGCAACATGGGCTGCGCCAACGCGGCTGACCTGACACTGAAGGGCCACGAGGTAACGCTGGTCAAAACGTCCCACTCCATGCACAACGAGACGTTCAACTATGTTTGTGCCCACAACAACGAGATCACCCTCTGGCAGGAGGGAGAGGAGCAGACGGCGCGCATCCACGCCATCACCACCGACCTGTCCTCTGTCGCCACGGCGGACCTGGTCTATATCACCACCCAGACCAACGTCCACGAGCAGCTGATCCAGCGCATCGCGCCGCTGCTGCGGAAGGGCCAGGTGGTGCTTATCTCCCCGGGCTACTTCTCCACCGCCTACTTCCTGAAGCACTGCCCCGATAAGGATCTGACCATCATCGAGGGCGAGAGCTCCACCATCGACTGCCGCGTGGACGATACCGGCTTCGTGCGGGTAGGCTTCCGCAACGTCCGCAACCCCGTGGGTGTGTACCCCGTGGAGAACCTGCCCAAGGTCAGGGACATGCTGGAGTCCATGCAGTTCCACTATGTCTACCTGTCCTCCGTGGTGGAGGCCGCCCTGCATAACCCCAACATGATGGTCCACACGGTGGGTGCGGTGATGAGCATCCCCCGCATCGAAAAGACAAAGGGCGACTACTGCATGTACTGGGAGGTCTGGACTCCCAGCGTCTACCGTATTCTGGATCAGCTGGACAAGGAGAAGATGGACGTGCTGGAGCATCTGGGCTACGAGCGCCTGAACTACTTCGACGCCTGCAAGTACCGCAACAGCCTGGACGATTCCATCGACGCCCGCGCCGTGTTCGAGGAGTACGCCGCCTCGCCGTACCGCGCCAAGGGCCCCGTGGTGGTGGACTCCCGCTACATCTCCGAGGACGTGCCCCAGGGTCTGGTGATGCTGGAATCTCTGGGCCGGCACCTGAGCATCCCCACGCCGGTGTGTACCGCCCTCATCGAGATCGCCTCCGCCGCACTGGGCCGCGACCTGCGGGCCGAGGGCCGCTCCATCGAGCGTCTGGGCGCGGAGAACATCCAGAAGGTCTTTGCCAACTGCCACCACACGTTCTGATTTATGAGCTTCCTGACCCGCATTGAGGCCCGCGCCATGTACCTGCTGGCGCCCATCAGCCCCGTGCTGTGCAGCCGCTGGCGCTTCCGCCGTACCTTCGGCCGCCCGCTGGACCTCCGCACACCCCGGACGCTCAACGAAAAGCTGATGTGGCTGAAGCTGCGGCGCTACGGCAGCGACCCGCTGGTGACCCGGTGCGCCGACAAGTACGCCGTCCGCGATTACGTGGAGTCCTGCGGCTGCGGCGACATCCTCAACGAGCTGTACGGCGCGTGGGACCGCCCCCGGGACATCCCGTGGGACGCCCTGCCCCACGCCTTCGTACTGAAATGCAACCACGGCTGCGGCTACAACATCCTCTGCCCCGACAAGTCCGCGCTGGACAGAGAGGCCGCCGTCCGCACGCTGAACAAGTGGCTGCGCCACGATTTCTGGCGGGACTTTGCGGAGCTGCAGTACCGCCCCATCCCCAAAAAGATCGTCTGCGAGCGGTTTCTGGGCCACGGCGACGACCTGCCCGACTACAAAATTTACTGCTTCCACGGCCAGCCCCGCTACATTCTGGTCTGCGAGGGCCGCAGCCATGGCAAGCCGAAATTCTACTTCTTCGACCCCGACTGGCATTTCCTGCCCATCACCCGTGACGGGCAGGCCGCGCCGCCGGACTTCACGCTGCCCCGCCCTGCGGGACTGGCGCACATGCTGTCCGCCGCCGCTCGCCTGTCGCAGCCGTTCTCCTTCGTGCGGGTGGACCTGTACGACGTGGAGGGCCGCGTCTACTTCGGCGAGCTGACGTTCACCCCCGGCGCGGCGCTGGACGCGGCGCGCCTGCCGGAGACGGACCGCCTGTTCGGCAGCCTCCTGACCCTCCCAACGGAGCATACCTGACGCCGCAAGGCAGAAAGGACACACCTATGGCATTCTGGAACACAAAAAAGCCGCAGACGCCGCCGGAGCCGGATATCCGCACCTACGAGGCGGAGCCGCCCCATTACGAACCGGTGGAGCACCCGCCCCGCTTCCGCTACGCCCTGTCCACCGATGGGGTGTACCGCAAGCCCGCCCTCCGGCAGGACAAGGCGCTGATCTCCTGCGTGGGCGACATGCTGGCGGAGGAGAAGCTCTACAAGTCCCATCTCATCGGCGGCCGGACGGATTTCCACGACGTGTTCACCTTCGTCCGACCCTATTTCGCCGCCTCCGACCTCACCGTCGGCAATCTGGAGACCATGCTCTGCGCCGCCGCGCCCTACACCGGCGAGCAGTATAAGGTGGACGGCAAATACCACTGCAACGCGCCCCAGTCGTTTCTGGACGCGGTGCGTCAGGCGGGCTTCGACTTCCTGATGCTGGCCAATAACCACAACTTGGACTGCGGTGCCGCCGGCATTCGGGAGACGCTGAACCGCATCGACGATGCCGGCCTCATGCGCACCGGCCTGTTCGCCGGCCCGGCGGAGCGCCGCTTCGCGCTGGTGGAGGTCAACGGCATTCGCCTTGCCCTGCTGTCCTGGTCCACGTGGTATAACCGCAACGAGACCCGCCTTACCGATGAGGGCCGCCGCGCCCTGCTCAACGAGTACGCGCCGGCCAGGGCGGCGTCGGACATCGCCGCGGCCCGCGCCGCCGGAGCCGAGTTTGTCCTGACCTATATTCACTGGGGCGTGGACGCGGAGTATAAGACCGAGCCCAGCGCCTCCATGCGCCGCATGGCGCAGGAGCTGGCGGATGCCGGAGCCGATTATATTGTTGGCTCTCACACCCATTCCGTCCAGCCCCACGACCTCATCACCGCCTGCGATGGGCGCATCGTTCCTGTGGCGTGGTCCATGGGCAACTTTGTCACCAGCGAGCTGATGTCCGTCAGCCGGTCCACCGGCATCCTGCAAATAGAGCTGACGCGGCAGAACGGCAAGGTCCGCGTGACGGGGGAGACGTTCATCCCCTGCTATATTCCTGACAGCGCCTGCGGCCTGAGCTATCCCGTTCTGCCGGAGCGCAGTATCACAGGGGAGGGAAAACAGGCCATGCAGATGAAAGAGGCCATCAAAAAAGTAAAGGGAATATTCACGAAGAACGGCAACATGACCGGCGAGTGGATATTGACGAAGAAGAATATCTGTGCGGCGCTGGGCCTGCCCGCCCCCGCCGCCGACGAGGTGTATACGAAGCTGAACTTCGCTATGGACGCCCGCCCGGGCTGTGTTGCACTGGTCAGCGACATCACATCCGATAAAAACTACCGCACACCGCGGGAGAAGCTGCCCGAGCTGGCGGAAACGGCCATGCAGAAGGGCGCAAAGCTCCTGCTGGCTACGGAGCAGATTGGAGATTACCCCTGCATGGTGGTGGACGATACGTTTCAGGCGTATGCCAGAATCGTCCGCGCCTGCCGCGCCTGTTACACGCCCAAGACCATCAGCATCACCGGCAGCATCGGTAAGACCACGGCCACGGAACTGATATACACCGTGGTCAGCTCCAAATTCAATACCCATCGGAATACCGGCAGCGCCAACAACTTCCGCTATTGCGGCAGTGTGGTGCAGGACCTGAAGCAGGAGCATCAGGTCTACGTGCAGGAGCTGATGGAGGGGCCGCCCTACGGCGCAGCGGCCAGCATTGCCCAGCTTGTCCGGCCCGACATTGCCGTGATGACGCTGGTGGGCACCTCCCACATGGAGATTTTCGGTTCCCAGCAGCGCATCTGGGAGAGCTGCCTTGGCGTGCAGGAGGGCATGCCCGCCGATGGTGTGCTGATACTCAACGGCGACGATCCGTTCCAGCGGAACGCGGAGATAAAGGATCGCAAAGCCCTCTACTACGGCATCGCCGATGAGCGGGCGGACTACCGCGCCGTCAACATCAAGAATCTGGAAATGGGCATGAGCTTTGATGTGCAGCACGATGGGACAGTGACACCGGTGGTGCTTCACTGCTTTGGCCAGCACAACATTCTCTATGCGCTGGCCGCGTTCGCTGCCGGCAAGCTCATCGGCATGACGGACAAGGAGGTCACGGACGGCATCGCCCGTTACCGCACCAGCGGTATCCGACAGAATCTCGTGTCCTACGGTGGCGTCCGCCTGTATCTGGACTGCTACAACGCATCCGTGGAATCCATGCAGAGCGCCCTGACCACCGTCTCCGCCATTCCCGTCAACGGTCAGGGCCGCCGTATCGCCGTGCTGGCCGACATCAAGGAAGGCGGTGCCGATGTGGTGGAGTACCACCGTCAGGTAGGCCGTGCCGCCGCTGCATCCCAGTTCAACGCCCTGTTCTGCTACGGGGACGATGCCCGCTATATCGCCGAAGAAGCCCGTGCCAATGCGGCGTTGGACGTTCACTATTTCCCCACGAAGGCAGAACTGACAGATGCTCTGCGCGCTTATATCCGTGAACAAGACCTGCTTCTGTTCAAGGGAAGTCACAGCATGGAACTGGAGGACGTGGTGGATAAGCTGTTCGGCACGTGGTATCACGAGGAGTTCGAGCGTTACGACTTTAAGACGCGGGAGTTCAAAACAAAGGATTTGGCCTTCCGCCTCTACACCGACCACGCCGTCGTGACCAAAAAGCTCACCACGGTGGCCGATGTGGAGATACCCGCCTGCGTGGAGGAACTTCCGGTGACGGGCATCGAGCGCAGCGTTTTCAGCGGCAGCAAGTATACGGAGTCCGTCACCTTCCCTGATACTCTGACGAATATCCGGTATTGTGCGTTCTACAAGACGAATAAGCTGAAAACCGTGAGCACCCCCCCCTCCGTCCGAATCATCGACAGAAGCGCCTTCAGTACCTGCGCGAACCTGCGCACCGTCGAGATCGCCGAGGGTTGTACGCATCTGGGCTATCGCGCCTTCGGAAACTGCAAAGCGCTGGAGAAGATCACGATCCCTGCCACCGTCCGCCAGATCGGCGGCGAGTGCTTCCTAAACTGCGAGAAACTGACCATCCACGGCAAGGCGGGTTCCTATGCCCAGCAGTACGCCAGAGGGCATAGTATCCCGTTCTGTGCCGAGTGATAGAATAAAACTGTTACAATGGGAAAGTAGGGGAAATGTATGAGAAACAGCCTGCAAAAGAGAACATGGGCCGAGGTCAGCCTTGACAACATCAGCTACAACTACCGCGCCATCCGCGCCGCCCTGCCGGAGGGCTGCCGGTTTCTGGGCGTGGTCAAGGCCGACGCCTACGGCCACGGCGCCGTGGCGGTGGCCCGCCTGCTGGAGAGCGAGGGCGCGGACTATCTGGCCGTGTCCTGCCTGGACGAGGCCATGGAGCTGCGCAGCGCCGGCATCACCATGCCGCTGCTGATCCTGGGCCACACCCCGTCGGAGTATACCGAGACGCTCATCGACAACGACATCACCCAGACGGTGTCCTGCCTTGCCAAGGCGCAGGAGTTCTCCGCCCGCGCGGCGGCGCTGGGCCGGCAGCTCCGCATCCACATCAAGATCGACACCGGCATGTCCCGTCTGGGCTTCCTCTGCGGCGGCGACAGCTTTGACGAGGGCGTGGCCAACGTCATCGCCTCCTGCCGTCTGCCCGGCCTGCTGCCGGAGGGCATCTACACCCATTTTGCCGTCTCCGATGAGCCGGATGCCGACAGTGAGCGCTACACGCATCAGCAGTTCGACCTGTTCTGCCGCATGATCGACGCGGTGGCCCGGCGCGGCGGCGTGACCTTTGCCATCCGCCACTGCGCCAACACCGGCGCCGTGGTCCACTATCCGGAGATGGCGCTGGACATGGTGCGCCCGGGACTCCTGCTGTACGGCTACGGCGACGACACGGGCCGCTTCGGTCTGCGCCCGTGCATGCGCCTTGTCACCACCATCAGCACCATCAAGACCTACGAGCCGGACACCTGCGTCAGCTACGGACGCCGCTTCCGCACCCAGCGCCGTACCCGTATGGCCGTGCTGGGCATCGGCTACGCCGATGGCCTGTTCCGCACCCTGTCCGGCAAGTGCAGCTTCGCCGTGGCGGGCCATAAGGCCCCCCAGTGCGGCAGCATCTGCATGGATATGTGCATGATCGACGTCACCGACATCCCCGACGCTGCCGTAGGCAGTCAGGTGGAGATCTTCGGCCCCGACAACGACATCACGGCGCTCAGCGACGCGGCGGGCACCATTCCCTACGAGCTGCTGTGCGCCGTGTCCAAGCGCGTCCCGCGGGTCTATCCCCCGCAGAAGCGGCGCTGACGGCGATTTGGGGAGTTTGGGAAAAGCGGAGAAAAGCTGGGAAAAGCTGGGAAAAGCAGAAAGGAAGTAACAGCATGAAAATTGTAGTATTGGGCGGCGGCATCAGCACGGAGCGCAGCGTCTCGCTGGTCACGGCCACCTCCGTGTGCCGCGCCCTGCGTGACGCGGGCCACAAGGCCATTTTTGTGGATATGTTTCTGGGACTGGAGAACTACACCGGCCGTCTGGAGGACGCCTTCGACGCGCCGGACGGCTTCTGCGGCAGCGTCAGCATCTCCGAGACAGCGCCGGATCTGGAGGCCGTGAAAGCCTCCCGCAGGCTGAAAAGCCCCAGCCATCTGGGCGTGGGCGTGCTGGACATCTGTGCTCTGGCCGACTGCGTGTTTCTGGGTCTCCACGGCATCGACGGCGAGGACGGCAAAATTCAGGCCGCGCTGGAGCTGCTGGGCGTGCCCTATACCGGCTCCGGCCCGCTGGGCAGCGCCATGGCCATGGACAAGGCCGTGGCCAAGCGCATCATGGAGAGCGCCGGCATCCTGACCCCCAGGTGGCGTGAGATCACCTATACCGCCGCCGATGTACCCGCCCTTGTGCAGGAGCTGCCTGTGCCCTGCGTGGTGAAGGCGGTGGACGGCGGCTCGTCCATCGGCGTGTCCCTGCCGGACACCCGGGAGCAGTTGGAGCAGGCGCTGTACGATGTCCTGCGCTACGGCCACCGCATCGTGGTGGAGGAGAAGATCGTGGGCCGCGAGTTCACCCAGCCGGTGCTGGGCGACGACTACCTCAGCACCATCCAGATCGTGCCGCCGGAGGGCAGCACCTTCGACTACGTGGCCAAGTACCAGAGCGGCGCCGCTGCGGCCCGGGAGCTCTGCCCCGCCCCCTGCACGGAGGAGGAGCACCGCCTGCTGGGAGAGACGGCTCTGAAACTTCATCATGCACTGGGCCTGTCCGTCTACTCCCGCGCCGACTTCATTTTGGACGCGGAGGGCCGCCCCTGGTGTCTGGAGGTCAACACCCTCCCCGGCATGACCCCCAACAGCCTGATCCCCAAGGCCGCCAAGGTGGCCGGCATGACGTATCAGGAGCTTTGCGAGAAGATCGTGTCCCTGTCTCTGGCAAAATAAGGAAAGCACAGCCCGCATCGGCTGAAGAAAACAAGAGACGCCCTCTCGGGCGTCTCTTGTTTACGTTTCCTCCGGTGTATCCGGCGTTTCTTCCGTGTCCGGCAGCTCCTCGGCGGCATTCTCCGATTCTGTGATGGTGGGAATGAACGCCCGGGCCAGCCTGCCCTTGCCGCGGTGCTTGATGTAGAAGTACCCGATGGTGCTGAACACCACTGCGCCGATGAAATTGACGAACAGGTCCGCCATGGTGTCGTACAGCCCGATGTCCAGATACCCGTCAAACCCCAGGTCCTGTCCGTTGACGGCTACGGAGTGGATGCCGTCGATGGTGACGGGAGTGTTGCTGTTGGTGGGATCCAGCATCACGGAGGTGATGGACTGCACCACGGTGTCCTTCTGCATGTCCATGTGGAACAGCCGGTCCATGCCGAACTCAAAAAACTCCCACAGCACGCCCACCGTCATGGAAAAGCAGAACGCTGCCAGCGCCACGTAGATGGGGGACAGCTCAAACTTGATGCGGCTGTTGCGGTTGAGGATGTCGATGAGGGCGAAGCCCGTGGCGGCGCACAGGAAGCCGGTGGTGGTGTGGAGCATGGAGTCCCAGTGGGGATAGGTGATGAAATAGCACTCCAGCTCGCCCAGGATCTCCGCCGCGAAGATGAACAGCAGGATGATGATCTCCAGCGTGGACGGCAGCTCGATGCCGAAGTTCTGCTGGATAAAGAACGGCAGCATGAACAGCGCCAACACCAGCAGGCAGATGAACGCGCTCTCGTACTCGCCGCGGATGATGGAGGACACCAGCGTGCCCAGCACGATGAGCCGCAGCACCAGATACACCGCGAATACCACGGGCTGCCGCCGGATGGTGCCCTTCAGGTCACGAGGGCTGGGAATGGGCTTATGGGGTTTCTTCATAGTGTCTCCTCCTTGCGGGCCGACCGGCAGGATAAGCAGGACCGGTCGTGTTTCCCGCGGCTGCTGCATCCTTTGCAGCCGCCGCAGCAGTTTTTCCGGTTTCCGACGGCGGTGCGGAACGCAAGAAACAGCGCTGCCGTCACCGCTGCGAGAATGAGAATGTCCCAGACGTTCATAGCAGCACACTCCCGATACCGTGGACCACGAAAGCCACCACCCACGCGATGAGACACTGCCATACGGCCAGCCCGACCGCCCATTTGCCGCCCAGCTCACGCCGGACGGAGGTCACCGCCGCGATACAAGGGGTGTACAGCAGGCTGAACACCAGCAGCGTCGCCGCAGCCAGCGGAGAAAGAATGCTGCCGATGCTGTTTCCGAATAGTACCTCCAGCGTAGATGCCACGCTCTCCTTGGCCATGAAGCCGCTGATGAGGGCGGTGCAGATGCGCCAGTCGCCCAGCCCAAGCGGCGCGAACAGCGGAGCCAGTACGCCGGCGGCCATGGCCAGCATGCTGTCCGCAGAGTCGGACACCATGTTCAGGCGCAGGTCAAAGCTCTGGAGGAACCACACCACCACCGTGGCGATGAGAATGACGGAGAAGGCCCGCTGCAAAAAGTCCTTGGCCTTTTCCCACAACAGCTGCGCCACGTTCTTAGCGCTGGGCAGCCGGTAGTTGGGCAGCTCCATCACGAAGGGAATGGGCTCGCCGCTGAACAGCGTGCCCCTATAGAGCAGTGCCGCCAGGATCCCCACCAGGATCCCCAGCAGGTACAGCCCCGCCATGATAAGGCCGCCCCGGCCGGGGAAGAACACGCTGACAAAGAACGAGTAGATGGGCAGCTTGGCCGTGCAGCTCATGAACGGCGTCAGCAGAATGGTCATTTTCCGGTCCCGTTCGCTGGTCAGGGTGCGGGTGGCCATCACTGCGGGGACGGTGCAGCCGAAGCCGATGAGCATGGGAACGATGCTCTTGCCGGACAGGCCGATCTTCCGCAGCGGCTTGTCCATGACAAAGGCCACTCTGGCGATGTAGCCGCTGTCCTCCATCAGGGACAGGAAGAAGAACAGCGTCACGATGATGGGCAGGAAGCTCAGCACGCTGCCCACGCCGGTGAAAATGCCGTCAATGACCAGACTGTGGACGGCGGGGTTCACATCCAGCCCTGTCAGGGCGCTGTCCGCCAGGGCGGACAGCTTGTCGATCCCGGCTGCCAGCAGGGACTGGAGCCACGCCCCGATGACGTTGAAGGTCAGATAGAACATCAGCAGCATGATGCCGATAAAGCAGGGGATCGCGGTGTAGCGGCCGGTCAGGATGCGGTCGATCTTCTCGCTGCGCACGCGCTCCCGGCTCTCGTGGGGCTTGATGACCGTCTGCTCGCAGAGGCGTTCAATAAAATCGAACCGCATGTCCGCGATGGCGGCACTGCGATCCAGACTGCGCTCCGCCTCCATCTGCAGCACAATGTGCTCCAGCATTTCCCGCTCGTTTTCATCCAGCGCCAGCTGCGCCAGAATGAGGCTGTCGCCCTCGATGGCCTTGGTGGCGGCAAAGCGTACCGGCAGACCGGCCTGCACGGCGTGATCCTCGATGAGATGTACCACCGCGTGGATGCAGCGGTGTACCGCGCCGCCGTGGTCGTCCTTGCCGCAGAAGTCCTGCTGCAGCGGCGGCTCCTGATATTTCGCCACATGGACAGCGTGCTGCACCAGCTCATCCACACCCTCGTCCTTGGCGGCGGAGATGGGGACGACCGGAACGCCCAGCATGGCCTCCATGGCGTTGACGTCGATGGAACCCTGATTGCCCACCAGTTCATCCATCATGTTCAGCGCCACCACCATGGGAATGCCCATTTCCAGCAGCTGCATGGTCAGATACAGGTTTCGCTCGATGTTGGTGGCGTCCACGATGTTGATGATGGCTTTGGGCTTGTCCTGCAGCACGAAGTTCCGCGACACGATCTCCTCGCTGCTGAACGGGGACATGGAGTAGATGCCCGGCAGGTCAGTGACCTCCGTGTTGGGATAGCCGCGGATCACACCTGTTTTGCGGTCCACCGTGACGCCGGGGAAGTTGCCCACGTGCTGTCTCGCTCCGGTGAGCTGGTTGAACAGTGTGGTCTTGCCGCAGTTCTGATTGCCCACCAGCGCGTAGGTCAGGACGGTGTCCTCCGGCAGCGGATGCTCGCCCTCCTTGCTGTGGTACTTGCCGCTCTCGCCAAGACCAGGATGGTCGGGGTCCCGGGCGCGATCCACACCGACATGGCTGCGGCTGCGCTGCCGGATCGGCTCGATGTCGATCTGATCGGCCTCCGCCAGACGCAGCGTCAGCTCGTAGCCATGGACCTGTACCTCCATGGGGTCTCCCATGGGAGCCAGCTTTACCACCGTTACCTCTGCGCCGGGGATCATGCCCATATCCAGAAAGTGCTGCCGCAGCGCACCCTCGCCGCCCACCCGGCGAATCACGGCGCTTTTGCCTGCCTCTAATTCTCTCAGCGTCATATGTAGGTGTTCCTCTTTTCAGGAATAGTTTATCTTCTTACTGTACAGGATGGCATGGCGCTCTGTCAAGCCCCGTTCCCTCGCAGGAGCGGGTTTTGCCCGCCTGTAATCGAAAAAAATATGCCAAAAACGGAGAGAAGAGCTTTCCGGCGGTTTCCCGAAACTCCTCCTTGTAAAATCTGCCGCGGCAGTGTATAATATGTTGCCAAAGCATATTATGGCACAGCGTGTGCCCCGAAATATCAACAGAAAAGGTGAAAGACTATGGAACGAATGAAAATCGCAGCGATCTTCGCCGATCAGGAGTCTCTGGGCGGCAAAGAGGTCACCGTCTGCGGCTGGGCGCGTACCATCCGCGACATGAAGACCTTCGGCTTCATCGAACTGAACGACGGCTCCTGCTTCAAGAATCTGCAGGTGGTCATGTCCGCCGAGGAGGTCTCTAATTATAAGGAGATCGCCGCGCAGAACGTGGGCGCGTCCCTGATCGTCCGCGGCGCCGTAGTGCTGACGCCGGATGCCAAGCAGCCGCTGGAGGTCAGAGCCTGCACCATCGAGGTGGAGGGCAAGTCCACCCCCGACTATCCCCTGCAGAAGAAGCGCCACAGCGTGGAGTTCCTGCGTACTATCCAGCATCTGCGTCCCCGCACCAATCTGTTTTCCGCCACATTCCGCGTCCGCTCTGTGGCGGCCTACGCCGTCCATGAGTTCTTCCAGAGCCGCGGCTTCGTGTATGTCCAGACTCCCATCATCACCGGCTCCGACTGTGAGGGCGCCGGCGAGATGTTCCAGGTCACCACGCTGGATCTGAACAACGTCCCTAAGACCGAGGACGGTCAGGTGGACTACTCTCAGGACTTCTTCGGCAAAAAGACCAGCCTCACCGTGTCCGGCCAGCTGAACGCCGAGAACTTTGCCATGGCCTTCGGCGATGTGTATACCTTCGGTCCCACCTTCCGCGCCGAGAACTCCAACACCCAGCGCCACGCCGCCGAGTTCTGGATGATCGAGCCGGAGATGGCTTTCTGCGATCTGGCCGGCGACATGGACGTGGCCGAGGCCATGATCAAGCACATTATCCGCAGGGTGCTGGAGCGCTGCCCGGACGAGATCGACTTCTTCAACAGCTTCGTGGACAAGGGCCTGAAGGAGCGGCTGGAGCATGTGGCTTCCTCCGACTTCGGCCGCGTCAGCTACACCGACGCCGTGGAGATTTTGAAAAAGAACAACGATAAGTTTGACTACAAAGTGGAGTGGGGCACCGATCTCCAGACCGAGCACGAGCGGTATCTGACAGAGCAGGTGTTCAAAAAGCCGGTATTCGTCACCGACTATCCCAAGGAGATCAAGGCGTTCTATATGCGCCTCAACGACGACGGCAGGACTGTGGCCGCGGCGGACTGCCTGGTGCCGGGCATCGGCGAGATCATCGGCGGCAGCCAGCGCGAGGAGCGGCTCGACCTGCTCACCAAGCGCATGCAGGAGCTTGGCCTGCGCGAGGAAGACTACTGGTGGTATCTTGATCTGCGCCGCTACGGCAGCTGCCGCCACGCCGGCTTCGGTCTCGGCTTTGAGCGCATGGTCATGTACCTGACCGGCGTGAGCAACATCCGCGATGTGGAGCTGCACCCGCGCACGGTCGGCAACGCGGACTTCTGATTTCGATTTGTGCATAAAGGATGCCCCCGGAAGCGATCTGCTTCCGGGGCGGCGCTTTGTTATCGGGCTTCGGCATCGTCCGCCGTATCCAGCCCCGCGAAGAAGGCGTCATACGGACAGCCGTAGAGCCGTTTGAGCGCGAGCAGCACGCGCACGCGCACATTGAGCTCACCCGCCTCGTATTTGGCGTAGGTCGTGCGGCCGATGTCGCAGCCGCGGCGCTGCAGCTCGGCGCACAGCTTCTCCTGCAAGAGGCCGCTGGCGTTGCGCAGGCGGCGCAAATTGTCGCCAAGATCGCGATCCCGCCGTACTCCATCTTCTCACCACCGCACAGCATTTTCTGACCAATATTGGTTGCAAGCGCTTTTATTTTATGCGGAAGCAGCCGCAAAAGCTGTCCGCAATACTGGTCAAGCGCAAAAAGGTGTGCCCCTCACCCCTCCGGCCTGCGGCCGAGGGCACTTTTGAGCGCGTTGCGCAGCGGGTTCGACCCCGGCGCGCCTTTTTCGCAGGCGGGGTAGCCGCAGTCAGAGAGCACGCGGCGCAGCTCCGCCTCGGTGACGATCTGCGGGTCATAGCGCACGGTCAGCTCCGCGCGCCAGAACGACACCGTCGCGTCGAGCACGCCGCGCGTGTGCAGCAGGTCATCCACGATCCATTCCGGGCACTGGCGGCAGTAGATGCCGCGCACATACGTCGTCAGGACTTTTTCTTCCATGGGAAACGTCTCTCCTTTTTGCCGCTGTCCTTGAGCCGCAGCG
>OLGF01000586.1_pt1 | contig 42484 bp, 41 predicted proteins | sample 1604971 | NCBI WGS metagenome assembly OLGF01 (sample SAMEA3888902, study PRJEB22519) | human gut metagenome | biome: human gut; feature: human-associated habitat; material: faeces | place: Denmark | collected 2011 | reverse complement strand
CGATTTTTTGTCTGCTTTTGATAGCTGGGGAGGGGAATCGGTGCGTTATGCCTTTGGTGAGATACTTTTTGCCAGCAGCGGCAAAAAGTATGCAAAAAGCGCCGCTTAGACCTACGGTTTAAGAATCCCTTAGCGCGCCCCGCACGTTTCAGGTTGTTGGGATGCGTGCCACATGTTTGAAGGTTCCGTGCAAGGGGCATGAAATGTAGGATCGTTTCTGCGAGCACCGTCGTGTCAGCCGATTCCCGACCGCTTCGCGGCCGCCAATCGGGACACTTCCTCGAAACCGCCTCGCTTCATCCGCCACAGGCGGCGCTTCGGCGATTTCCTGCGCCGCTGCCGCTGACGGTGCGAAATGCAGGAGCTGGTACTTCTTTCGCTCGGGCCGGCGTCCCCGACGTCCCGCGATCGGCGTAAACGCTCCTACATTTTGCATGTTCATCGGCAGCGGCGCCAACGCAGAGACAATTCTACACTTAGGCCATGTCCTACCGGAAATCTTGCTTTTGGGTACTTTTCCCGCGCGGGAAAAGTACCCCGCCGGCGGCAGTACAAGCCGATTCCACCCACCAATCCTCCCACAAACCCAGCAGAACCGGGGCCAAACGGCCCCGGTTCTGCCATAAAAAGGACTTCAAACCAGCCCCGAGAGGAGAAAATCCGTTAGCCGCCACAGCAGGACGATTCCCGCAATCAGCACCGCCGCCGGGACGGCCAGCACCGCCAGCAGTCCGCAGCTCAGGCACGCGGCGGCGCGGAATAAAAAGCGCAGCATGTTCAATCCTCCCGCGCGCCGCTGACGATCTGATAGTAAGCGTTCGACGTCAGGCGGTAGGCCAGCGTATACAGCAGCGCGAACACGACATACGACAGCGCCGTCGTGCCGATGAGGAGTTTCACGTTGTTGAGGTTGAAGAGCATGAGGAGCTTGTGAACAAACGGGAACGCGAAGCACAGGTGCAGCCCCGCCAGCAGCAGCGGCAGGAAGAACACGAGCAGCATCTGGCTGTTGACGCTGCGGCGGATGTCGCTGCGGGTCATACCGACCTTCTGCATGATGGCGAAGCGCGCTTCGTCCTCGTAGCCCTCGGAGATCTGCTTATAGTAGATAATCAGCACCGCCGCGAGCGAGAAGCCGACGCTCAGCAGTACGCCGAGGAAGAACAGCCCGCCGTAGGTCGCGTAGAAGTCGTCGCGGTTGCTGGCCACGCCCTCGTAGAAGATGGTGGAGGGCACGTCGTCTGCTTCCTGTCTCCGAATGCCGCTGAGCAGGTCACCGAGCGAATCAGTGCACCGGATCTGTTCCTCGTTGGAGAGCTGGGTATCAAAGGCGTACGTCCAGATATGGCTCACGGCGTTGCCGCCGCTGCGCTCGGCCATGGCCTCGAGCGGCTGCATGGCCGTGTCCAGATCGGGGACGATGACATAGAGCGTGGGGGTGACGTCGGCGGAGCGTTCGCCGCCGATCACCGCGTCGGTCAGCTGCGCCTTGACGCGCCACGTCGGGCCGCCCTCGATGGTGAGCGTATCCGCGCTGTAGCCCATACGCAGACCGCTCACGAGCACCTCACTGGGCGCGAGGGTTTCGCTGCCGCCGGTCATGGCGTTGTAGTCGTCCAGCCCGATCAGAGACAGGCAGCAGACCTTTTCATAGTCGGAGAGCTTTGCCGTGCTGTCGGAGTGAATCTCGCCGCTGCTGTCCAGAATGACGGAGAGAAACGCCTGGCGATAGTCGAGGACGTTTTCGGGCGCGGCACCTTCGACCGCGGGCAGCAGCTGCGCGCGCAGCGCGGCGATGTTCTCCTTGGAGAACGACTCGGGCGAGCGGTTGTAGTAGGCCGTCACGGTGATGTTGCGCGGATAGCGCGTGCGCAGGGAGTCCTCAATGCCGCTGTACAGGCACGTCGTCGAGGACAGCATGACGAGTACCATCGTCGCGAGGATGCAGATGGACGCGAGCCCCGCGCCGTTGCACTTCATGCGGTAGGCCATGGATGAGACGGAGACAAAGTGGCTTTTCTGATAGTAAAAGCGCTTGTTTTTCTGCAGCAGGCGGCACAGCACGACCGAGCCCGCGATGAAGAGCAGGTACGTCGCGAGGATGACCATCACGACCGCGATGAAGAACCACACGAGCGCCGTGAGCGGCTGGCGGATGCTGACGGCGAGCCAGTAGGCCGCGCCGAGCAGTACCAGACCCGCCGCGCCGAGCAGCCAGTTCGCGCGCGGGGGCTTTTCCCCCGCGGCCTCGCTGCGCAGCAGCTGCACGGGGTTCGCGGCGCGGATGCGGACGATGTTCACGAGTAGGATCAGAACATAGATCGCGGCGAAAAACAGCGCCGTCAGGAGCGCGCCCTGTCCGCTGAGGGGATAGCTGTAGCTGATCTCGCCGCCCATCAGGTGCGTGAGCGCCAGCTCCGCGAGTTTGCTCAGCGCTGCGCCGAGGGTGAGCCCGCCCAGCAGCGCGATGCCCGCCGAGAGCAGCGTCTCCCACACGAGAATGCGCGCGATGTTGCCCTTGCCCATGCCGAGGACGTTGTAGAGCGCGAATTCGCGGTTCCTGCGGCGGATGAGAAACGAGTTCGTGTAAAACAGCAGCAGCGCCGAGAAAATCGCGAGCACGAAGCTCCCGAGCCGCAGGATGAGGGAGAGTGAATCGCCGCCGTTCATCTGCGCCGCGGGGCCGTTTGCGAGCGCGAGCAGAATGTAAAACAGCGCCGCCGCGCCCACGCCCGTCAGCAGATAGGGCACATACAGGCGGCGGTTTTTGCGGATGCCGTCCCATGCGAGGTGGAAATACAGCTTCATGCCCGCTCACCGCCCTGCAGCATCGTCAGTGTATCGGAGATTTTCTGATACAGCTGCTCGGAGGTGGCCTCCCCGCGGTAGATCTGGTGGAACACGCGGCCGTCCTTGATGAAGAGGACGCGGCCCGCGCGACTCGCCGCGCGCACGGAGTGCGTGACCATGAGGATGGTCTGCCCGGCGGCGTTGATCTGGCCGAAGAGGTCCAGCAGCTCGTCGGTCGCGCGGGAGTCGAGCGCGCCGGTCGGCTCGTCGGCCAGCAGGATGCGGGGCTCCGTAATCAGGGCGCGCGCCACGGCGGCGCGCTGCTTCTGCCCACCGGAGACCTCATAGGGGTACTTCGCAAGCAGCTGGTCGATCCCCAGACGCTGCGTCAGCGGCAGAAGGCGCTGCTCCATCTCGTGCCAGCTCTTCCCCGCGAGGACGAGCGGCAGGCAGATGTTGTCCTTGAGAGAAAAGGTATCAAGGAGGTTGAACTCCTGAAACACAAAACCGAGGTGGTCGCGGCGGAAGGCCGCCATGTCGCTCTCGCGCACCCCGGCGAGATCCTTTCCGTCGAGCAGCACGCTCCCCGCCGTCGGGCGGTCGAGCGCGGCGAGGATGTTCAGCAGCGTCGTCTTGCCGCTGCCCGATTCGCCCATGATGGCGACGTACTCGCCCTCCTCCACCTCGAAATTCACATCCCGCAGCGCCTCGACCTGCTGGCCGCCGAAGCGGGTGGTATAGACCTTCTTCAGGCCCTCAACATGCAGTAAGCTCATACTGTGTACCTCCTTTTGTTTTCATCCCCATTGTAGCAAAAGGGGAAATGCAGGGCTATCGCATCGCCTTACATTTCCCCCGGAGGGTCTTACAGTTCTGTAAGAAGTCACTCAATTGTCAGGCCGCGGCGACGCAGGCCGATGCGGATCTCCGTTCCCTCACCCGGCGCGGAGCGCGCGGTGATCGTGTGTCCGAGCGCATCGCACACGCGGCGGCAGAGATAGAGCCCGATCCCGCTTGAGCGCCGGTCGGTGCGGCCGTTGCAGCCGGTATATCCCCGCTCAAAGATACGCGGCAGATCCTCCGGCGCGATGCCCATGCCCGTGTCGCGGATGCTGAGGATGCCGTGCTCGGGCATGGAGATGGTGATCCCGCCGCGCGATGTGTATTTCAGCGCGTTTGAGAGCACCTGCCCGATCACAAAGCCCAGCCATTTCTCGTCCGTCACGGCGCGGTAATCGAGCGGCTCATAGTGCAGCTGCAGCCGCCGCCCGATGAACTCGCCCGCGAACGGGCGCACGGCGGCGCGGATAATCCCGTCAAGGTCATAGGTGCGGATGACGAAGTCCGTGCTCTCGGAGTCGAGCCGCAGGTAGACCATGACCATCTCGACATACTGCTCCACGCGCCGCAGGTCGGACGAGAGCCGCCGCGCCGTGTCGGAATCCTCACTCTGCAGCGTCAGGCGCATGGCGGAGATAGGCGTTTTGATCTGGTGCGCCCAGAGCGTGTAGTAGTCGATCATGGCGCGCATGCGCGCGTCCGTCTCCGTCTCCGCGCGGCGTGCCCGCTCGTCGAGCGCGCGGACGAGCGCCTGATAGTCCTCCTCGCAGATGCCGGCGGGGGAGGGGAGCTGCGCCGGGTCGGGCGCGGCGCGCAGACGGCACAGCGTCTCGTGACGCCGACGCAGGCGCAGAAAGTCCGCCGTGAGCAGCGAAAGACCCAGCGCCGCGCAGAGCGCGAGCGGGTACCACACCGCCCGCAGCGGCAGCCGGTACAGCGCGAAGCAGACCGCAAGCACTGCCGCGAAGAGCGTGAACGCCGCGAGTACGCGCCATTTTTGACGCAGATATTGCATAAAAAGCTTCATATCTTCACCCAATCAGATACCCCACGCCGAATTTCGTCGTGATGAAGTCGTTCAGCCCCGCCTGCTCGAGCTTCTTGCGCAGGCGGCCGACGTTGACGCTCAGCGTGTTCTCATCGACAAAGCTGTCCATCTGCCACAGGCGCTCCATGAGCTTTTCGCGGCTGACAACCCTGCCCTTGCTCTGCAGGAGGGCGAGGAGAATGCGGTATTCGTTTTTCGTGAGGGGGATCCGGCGGCCCTGATAGGTGAGGGTTCCGTCCCCGGTGCTCAGCAGCGCGCCGCGGTGCTCGAGCACGGGGACGGCCTGTCCGAAGTCGTACGTTCGCCGCAGCAGGGCGAGTACCTTCGCCATGAGGACGTTCTGGTCGAAGGGCTTGGCGATGAAGTCGTCTGCGCCGAGGTTCATGGCCATGACGATGTTCATGCTGTCGGCGGCGGAGGAGATGAAGATGACCGGAACCTTCGAGACCTGGCGGATGCGGCTGCACCAGTGGTAGCCGTCGAAGGCGGGCAGCGAGATGTCGAGCAGCACGAGGTGCGGATCAAAGGCCGCGAACGCGCCCATCACGTCGCGGAAATCCTCGACGCAGCGCGTCTCGAGATCCCAGAGCTTCGCCTGTTCGGCGACGGCCTGCGCGATGCCGCGGTCGTCCTCCACGATTAAAATTCGGTACATAGCGTCTCCTTTCAGCCCTCGCCGCGCTGTCCGAGACGGCTGAGTGGGCGGAAGGCCATCGGCCACAGCACGCCCGCCGCCAGCACAACGAGGAAATACCGCACGGCCCCGGCGGGTCCGGCGCTGCCGCCGAAGAGCGCGATGAGCGGAGCCTTCAGCCCGGCCTTGAGCGCCACGACGAGCGCGAGCCCGACGATAAACTTGATCGCCTGCACCCACCAGACGGCCTTTGTCTCGAAGCGGACATACTGCCGGTCGAGCCACCACGCGAGCGCGATGCCGAGCGTCGCGCCGAGGAGCTTCCAGCCGTTTTCAACGCCGCTGGCGAGGTTCGCCGAGTCAATATCCGGCGGGAAGGGGTAGACGAGCGTGAACGTCAGATACGCCGCGCTCAGCAGCACCATCGAGGCAAGCAGCCCCGCCATCAGGCGCGGGTAGCGGTCGGCCCGCCGCATGAGCGGATAGATGGCGAACACCAGCACCGCCGCAATCACGAACGAAACGCCAACGTCGAGCGGCGTGTGGACGCCGAGGTACATGCGCGAAAAGCTCACCAGCACAAAAATCACGACGCAGACCCACCGCAGGCAGTGCCGCTTCGTCGCGCGGGCGATGCCGCCGAATGTACCGACGGCATTCTGCGTGTGGCCGCTGGGGAAGGAGTACCCCGTGGCTTCGGCGCGGGCGCTCTCGACGATGGTGAAGTCCGGATCGAGCACCCACGGCCGCGGGATGCGGCACAGGAGCTTGAGAAACTGGTTGAGCACCGTCCCCAGAAATCCGACGGTCAGCAGATAATATCCCTCGTGTTTGTCGACGCACCAGAAGATGAAGATGGCGACTGCGAGAAAGGCCGTCTCGCCGCCGAGGTGCGTGATGCCGCTCATCAGCCAGTCGCCCGCGGGGGTGCGGAGGCTCTCGAGCAGATAGAGTAGTTTCATGGAAGATCCTCCCTGTTCACATTCCTGTTCATACGGGTTCTATTCTACACGATTTTTCTCCCCGGCGCAAGGTTGACAGGCGGGCGGACGTCGGTTATGATGAATCTGTTATAAATGACAGGGGGTATTGCTATGAAACCTGTGGAGCTGCTGGAGATTCTGCACACGGCGGAGCGGCTCAAGGACGTGACGCGCCACAGCTACACGTCCGGCGGACGGCACGAGAGCGTCGCGGAGCACAGCTGGCGCATCACGCTGATGGCGTTTCTGCTGCGGGACGAATTCCCGGAGCTGGATATGGATAAGGTGCTGCGCATGTGCCTGATCCACGACCTCGGCGAGTGCTTCACCGGGGACATCCCGGCCTTTGACAAGACGGCGGACGATTCGGCGCGCGAGGAGGAGCTGCTGGGCGCGTGGGTTGCTCAGCTGCCGCAGCCGGTGCGCGGCGAGATGGCGGAGCTCTACGCGGAGATGGAAGCGCTCGGGACGCCGGAGGCGCGGGTCTATAAGTGCCTTGACAAGCTCGAGGCGGTCATCCAGCACAACGAGTCGCCCATCTCGACGTGGGAGCCGCTGGAGTATGACCTCAACCGCACCTACGCGAACGAAAATGTGGCGTTTTCGCCGTACCTGACCCGCCTGCGCAGGGAGATCCTGCGCGAGACGGAGGAGAAAATCGCGCGTGGCGAATAAACTGACAGGGCGAATGGACAGGCAGAGCGGGGCTGCGCCCCGCTCTGCCTGTGCTTTGTTGGGGCATGGCGGACTCCGCTGAGCGGGGCTTTTTTGCCGCCCGGCTCCATATTTTTCGAAAAATTTTCAAAAAGTTGCCACAGTAACTGACAAGGCCCTTTGGTTGCGGCATGCTAACCGATGCCGACGGTGCCGTGTATTTTCCACGGTGATGGCGCTGGTGCTGGCCGTCAGCCTGCTGCCGACCTACGCCTTCGCCGCGAGCGTGCCCACCAGCACGACTATCGACGGCAATACGGCTGATTTCACGGGCGCGTGGAAAAGCGCGCACGATAAGCCCGGCACTTATACCGTGACGGCGAACCTGGCGATGCCCGGTCAGTATAACCCCATTCTAACGGGCGTCACGATCAGGAAGGTTCCCGGCAAGACCGGCATCGACCTCGACAACACGACGATCGAGGTCATCAAGCTGGATCTGGAGCCCTACGGCTACACGCTCGACAAGAACTATGCCATCGTCGTCAAGACGAACGGCGAGGTCTGCCAGAACTGGCTCGCGGGCGAGAATGTCATGACCCTGACGGTGAAGCTGGGCGACTATCAGAAGCTCGGCTGGTCGGGAGACTGGCTGTGCGCGGACGGACACCTATGAGACGTTCATGAACCCGGACATCGCCGTGCAGGCCATCGTGCACCGTTCAGGTTGTTTTAGTGCGAACCACACGCTTGTAGGGGTTTGCAAGGGGCATTAAATGTAGAATCGTCTCTGCGTTTGCGCCGCTGCCGTTGATGGTGCGAAATGTAGGGGGTGCAGTGTCCTTTCATTTTGGCGGAGCCCATGTACCCCGCCGCAAATATCGGCGCACTCCTGCCGAACATTGTAGGGGGCGATGCCCACATCGCCCCGCCGTTTACAAGGAGCATTTCTTCCACGCGCGCCCGCCGCCGCTTCACCCATCTGCGCTCGGCAGCGTCACGAAGAAGCTGCTGCCGCAGCCGGGGGAGGACGCGACGCGGATGCTCCCGCCGCAGAGCTCCACCGCGCGGCGCACGATGGCGAGCCCCAGCCCGTTGCCGGGGCTCTGCTGCGCCGCACCCTTATAAAACTTATCGAAGATGTGCGCCTGCGTCTGCTCGTCCATGCCGCAGCCCGTGTCGGAGACGGTGACGCAGACCTCCCCGCCCTCCTGCCGCAGGACGACGCTGATCTGCCCGCCGGGCGGCGTAAAGCGAATGGCGTTCGAGATGAGATTCGACCAGATGTGCTCCACAAGGTCCTCGCTGCCATAGAACGTCACGGGGGCGAGCTCGCCCTCGATGTCGATGTCCTTTTCGAGCCACGCCCGCTCCTGCAGCGCGATGCAGCGGCGGATCTGCTCGTCGAGGGGATAACGCGTCTTTTCCGTGACGATGCCGGTGTTTTCGTAGCGGCTGAGCAGGAGGACGTTCGTGCTCATGGCGGCGAGCCGCTCGGATTCGCGGATGATCGTGTCCGTGTACTCGCGGCGCTGCGCGGGCGTGAGACGCTCGCTCTGTAGCAGGCGCGCAAAGCCGCGGATGGAGATGATCGGCGTCTTGAACTCGTGCGAGAACGTGTTGACAAAGTCCGTCTGCAGCAGCTCGAGCCGCCCCAGCTCCGCCGTCATCTTGTTGAAGCTCCTGATGCACTCGGCGAGGTCGCGCGGGTTCTTGCGCGCGGGGACGCGGACGCTGAAGTCCCCCTCCGCGACGGCGCGCGTCGCCGCAAGAAGCTGCGCCACGGGGCGCAGATAGTACCGGTTTAATACGATGGCGAGCACCGTCCCCAAGATGGCGCTGACAGCGAGCGCGATGAGCGGCACCCAGAGCATGTACGCGTCCGGCTGGACATCCACGCCGAGCAGCAGCACGAGATACTGTCCCGCGCTGTAGAGCGCGAGGGCGAGCGCCACGGACAGGACGATCAGTGCAAAGACGATCCAGAACGTTGTCCAGCGCAGGGAGGACGGAATTTTATCGGGCTTATTTGCCATGCGCTTCCCCTCCCGGCAGAGCCATGTAGCCGAAGCCGCGGATCGTACGGATGTGGAAATCCGGACAGCCGCGGAACTTCTCGCGCAGGCGCGAGATGTGTACCTCGACGGTGTGCTCGTCGACATCGGAGTCGAGATCCCACAGCTCGTCGATGAGCTGGCGCTTCGTCAGCAGCGTCTCGGGGTAGCTCAGAAGCTTATAGAGCAGCTGGAACTCCTTCGCCGAGAGCGGCACGGGCTTTCCGCCGCAGGTCGCGGACATGGCGCGGTAGTCGAGCACCGTCCCGCCGACGGTCAGCCGCTGCTCGGCGGCACTGCGCGATCGGCGCAGCAGCGCCTCGATGCGCCAGAGCATCTCCTCCTCGTCGACGGGCTTGACCATATAGTCGTCCGTCCCGGCGCGGAAGCCCTCGCGCTTGTCGGCCTGCGCGACGCGGGCCGTGACCATGAGGATCGGCAGGCTGCTCCCGCCCTCGCGCACGATGCGCGTGAACGTCAGCCCGTCCATCTGCGGCATCGTCAGATCCACGACGGCGAGGTCGATGTGCCGGTGCTCCATCAGCGTGAGTGCCTGTGCCCCGTCCCCGGCAGGGAAGGGCTGGTAGCCCGCCTGCCGCAGCACCTCGCACATCAGGCGGCAGGCGCTGGCGTCGTCCTCGGCCACGAGAATGTTGAACATGCGGCGTCCCTCCTTTTTTGACAATTTTTCACATTGTATGCTATTATAGCATAGTTTTCTCCCGCCGTCGAAGTTTTTTAACGGATTCTTGAGCCACGCTTGAGCTTTGGCGGGTATGATATAAAATACGGCGGATAGAATCCGCACGCAACCGTGATGAAAAAGGAGAAAATCAACCGTGGCAAGACCTGTTTGTATTACCTATGACAGCACCTGCGACCTCACGCCGGCGCTTTTGGAGCGGTTTCAGATCCGCGTGATCCCGCTGACGATCATTGAGGGGGAGCAGACCTTCCTCGACGACGGGAGCTACACCTCCGAGCACCTCTACGAGACGTTCCGCCGCAGCGGAACGCTCCCGAAGACCGCGGCCGTCAGCCCGCAGGAGTTCCTCGACTTCTTCCTCCCTATCCTCGCCGAGGGGATGGACATCGTCCACATCGACATCAGCTCTGACCTCTCGAGCACCTATCAGAACGCCTGTCTCGCGGCGAGTGAGCTGGAAGAAGGGCGCATCCACGTCGTCGACAGCCGCCATCTCTCCACGGGCGGCGGGCTGCTCGCGCTGCAGGGCGCGAAGCTGCGTGATGCCGGCGAGGATGCGGCCGCGATTGCCGCGGCGCTGCGAGAGATGGCGGAGTGCGTGGACACGAGCTTCGTGCTCGACACGCTCCAGTACATGTGGAAGGGCGGGCGCTGCTCGGGCGTGACGGCGCTGGGCGCGAACCTGCTCAAGCTCAAGCCCTGCCTGCAGATGCAGGAGGGCAAGCTCGTCGTCGGCAAGAAATACCGCGGCCCGATCGACAAGGTCTACCGCCAGTACGTCGCCGAGCGGTTCGAGGGCAAGGACGTCCTGCCGGAGCATGTGTTCATCACGCACTCCGGCGGCGTGGCGCAGGAGACGCTCGACGCGCTCGTGCAGCAGGTTCAGCAGGCCGTTCCGGGCTGCGAGGTGTTCATCACGCAGGCGGGCTGCACCGTCTCGTCGCACTGCGGCCCCGGCACGCTGGGTGTGCTGTTCCTGCACCGGGCGTAACCGCCCGAAAAACGGACAGAAAGGAAGATGGAAGGCATGAAGTTTCTTTGGGCCGTCGGCTATATCGCCGCGCTGGGGATCCTCGCGCACATCGTGGGGCAGGCGCTCCCGCGCCGGTGGTTCGACCCCGACCGCTTCCCCTATCGCTGCGCCCCGTGGGAGCAGAACGGGCGCGTCTGGCGGAAGCTCGGCGTACACCGCTGGAAGGATCACGTCCCGGACATGAGCCGCATCATGGGCGACATGGTGAAAAAGAAGCTCCCGGACGGCAATACGCCCGAGGGGCTGCGGGTGCTCGTGCTTGAGACGTGCGTGGCTGAGTGCGTCCACTGGTGGCTGGCGGTCGCGTCGCTGGGGATCTTTTTCTTCTGGCGCGGCGGCTGGGCGGTGGTGTTCTGTCTCGTGTATAACCTCCTCGGAAACCTCCCCTTCCAGATCATTCAGCGCTATAACCGCCCGCGCCTTCGCAGGCTGGCGGAGAAACGGAGCCGCACATGAACATCGCCATTCTCTCCTGCAATACCGGCGGCGGGCACAACTCCGCCGCGGCGGCGATTGCCCGCGAGCTGGATGCGCAGGGGCATACTTATAAAATCTACAACACACTCGACTTTCTCCCCCCGTCCTCGGCCAGGCTCATCAGCCGCGGGCACGACTTCGCCTACCGCCACGCGCCGAAGCTCTACGGTGCGGGCTACCGCTACGAGGAGAAGCACCCGCCGGTGCTGCTGTATGAGCAGTGCGGCAAGGGGTGCCTTCCGCTGTGGGAGGCACTCACGGAGCAAGGCGCGCAGGCGGTCATCTGCGTGCATGTGTTCCCGGCGATGATGATGACGGAGCTCTCCGGGCGGGGACTGTATCTGCCGTCTTATTTCGTGGCGACGGATTACACCTGCTCGCCCGGCGTCTCGGAGCTGGTGGTGGACGGGATCTGCATCCCGCACCCGCTGCTTGCGGAGGAGTTTGCCGCGGCGGGTCTGCCCGCGGACAGGCTCTATCCCACGGGGATCCCCGTCTCGCCGGAGTTCGCCCCGGCCTCGGATCGGGAAGCCGTCCGCGTGAAGCTCCACATGGTCGGGCGCAGCCATGTCCTCGTGCTCGCCTGCGGCAGCATGGGCGCGGGTCCTCTGCGCGGCGCGGCGGAGGTCATCCGCCAGCAGCTCGGCGAGGATGACCTGCTCGTCGTGGTCTGCGGCAGCAACCGGCGGCTCTACCGCCAGTGCCGCACGGCGTTCATGGACGATCCGCGCGTGTGGGTGCTGGGCTACACGAAGCGCATGGCGCAGTTTCTGCAGGCGGCGGATCTGCTCATCACGAAGGCGGGCGGGCTGACGACGACGGAGGCCGTCGCCGCCGGGGTGCCGATCTTCTATCTCGACGCTATCCCCGGCTGCGAGAGCCGCAACATCGACTTCATGACGCGCCACGGCTACGCGCTGGCCATCCGCGCCGAGGAGGAACTGCCCGCGCTGCTGCAGGGCTGCCTGAGCGGGGCGCTCGACCCGACGGCGATGGTACGCCGCCGCAGTGAGACGTTCCCCCGGCACGCCGCGGCCAACATCGTAAAGCTGCTCTCCGAATAAAAATTCCCCGTTTTCGCCGCTTGGCGGAAACGGGGAATTTTTTGCCAAATCGGGCGGGTTGTTCATGACATGGACATACTCTCGTGGTATGATGGCAGGGACTTCACAAGGAGGGAACGCCATGATGATCGAAACCACCCGCGATATCCGTCTCAAGGACATCCGCCCGACGGCCGGGGTTTCGGAGCAGCAGCTTGAGCTGGCTCAGGGAATGGTGCGGGTGAACCATCTGTACCGCAGTGCGCTGAAGGTGGCCGTGACCCAGATGGAAATTCTGGATGAGGAATTCTGCTCGCTCAACGACCACTCCCCCATCCACCACATCGAATACCGAATCAAGTCGCTCGACAGCATCGAGAAAAAGCTCAAGCGCCGCGGCTATGAGCTGACCATCGACAATATCTACGCGCACATTCAGGATGTGGCCGGAATCCGCGTCATCTGCAACTATCTGGACGATATCTACTATCTGCGCAGCCTGCTGACCCGGTCGGAGTCGTACCACGTCATCCGCGAGTCGGACTACATCAAAGAGCCGAAGCCCTCGGGCTACCGGAGCCTGCATCTGATTGTCGAGGTGCCGATCGTCATCTCGGAGGGGACGCTCCACCTGCCGGTGGAGATCCAGCTGCGCACCATCGCGATGGACATGTGGGCCAGTCTCGAGCACGAGCTGCGCTACAAGTCCGAGCGCGACTTCTCGGAGGCCGATGCCGCGCGCCTGCGCCTGTGCTCCGAGGCCATCAGCGAGGTCGACCGCGAGATGCAGGACATCTACCTCGGCAACGAACCGGAATACCACGCGTAATACAAACACCCGGAAAGTGCTCGGCTTTCCGGGTGTTTGCTTATACCTGAGTCGGCTTGTTTGTTCCTCCGGCACGGACAAGCCGATTCAATCACCCATTCCCCGTTAAAACACTGCACCCGCACAAAAAACATCCCCCGCCGGCGAAAACCCCGGCGGGGGATGTCCCGTCTTACGTTAAAATACAACAACCAGCAGCATCTTGAACTGCTCCTGCCCGTAGACCGCGTGGGGATGCCCCGCGGGCATCACGATGGAGTCGCCCTCGTGCAGCTCGTAGGGAACGCCGTCGATCGTGATGCGGCCGACGCCGTCCAGGCAGGTGACGAACGCGTCGCCGCCGGAGGCGTGCGTGCTGATCTCCTCATCCTTGTCGAAGGAGAAGAGCGTGACGCTCAGCGCGTCGTTCTGCGCAAGCGTGCGGCTGACGACCTGACCGGGCTGGTAGGCGACCTGCTCCTTGAGCTTGAGAACCGTGGATTTGTCGATGTTTTTCATGCCGTTCATGGGAAAAACAACCTCCTGCTGCGGAGCCTGCGCCCCGCTGATTTTCTGCTTTTTATGCCCCGACCGGACCGGGGATGTCGCCCACGCCGTTGAGAACGAGCCGCGGACGGTAGGGGAACTTGGAAATATCATGTCGGCCGGTGACGCCCGAGAGGACGAGCACCGTGTCAAGGCCCGTCTCGATCCCGGCGACCATATCGGTATCCATGCGGTCGCCGATCATGGCGGCATCCTCCGAGTGGACGCCGAGGATGCGCAGGCCGGTGCGCATCATGAGCGGGTTGGGCTTGCCGACGAAATAGGCCGTCTGCCCCGTCGCCATCTCGATCGGCGCGATCATCGCGCGGCAGGCGGGGATCAGCCCCTCCTCGGATGGGCCGGTCAGGTCGCTGTTCGTGCCGATCAGGCGCGCGCCCTTGAGCACGAGCTGGACTGCCTTGACGATGTTTTCATAGTTATAGTTGTTGCCCTCGCCGATGATGACATAGTCGGGGTCGACATCGTTCATGGTGATGCCCGCGTCGTGCAGCGCCATAATCAGCCCCGCCCCGCCGATCACATAGGCGCTGCAGCCGGGAGCCTGGCTGCTGATGAAGCGCGCGGTGGCGAGCGCGCTCGTATAGAAATGGCTCTCGTCGACCTCGAGTCCCATGCGCCGCAGCTTCTGCTGTAGCTCCTTGGGCGAGCGCTCGGACGAGTTCGTCAGGAAGAGAAAGTTCTTCTTTTCGGCATAGAGCCAGTCCACAAACTCCTTCACACCGGGCAGGAGCTTGTTGCCGTGGTAGATTACGCCGTCCATGTCGCAGATAAAGCCCTGTTTTTTTCTCAGTTCTTCCATGCTGCCTCCTTTTTGTCCGTTAGACTCTCTGTATGTCCGTTCATATTATACCGCGCGCGGCTGGGAAAGAAAAGGGGCGTTTTGTAAAGGTTTTGAAAAATGCGGGCGAAGTATGCGGGGATCAGATTTTGAATCGGCTGGCTCTGCCTCCGGCGGGTAACTTTCTGCCCGCACAGAAAGTCACCAAAGATGCGCAAGAAACCAAGGTTTCTTGCCTTCCTTCCCGGTCGACAAGTAGGGTTTCGATTGGATGTGGCCCAAGAGCTGTGTATCGTCTCCCCTTCTGCGCCGCTGCCGCTCACATTATGAAATATAGGAGACAGTGCTCCTTTCGTTCGGACCGTCGAGGACGCCGACCCCTACAGAGGTTAGAAGAAGTTCGCCGGTCGATCGCGGGGCGATGTAAACATCGCCCCCTACGGAGATCGGAAGGGGCGGTCCGGTCGAACGCGGCGGGGCACATAGGCGCTGCCAAATCGCAAAGAGCATGTACCGGAAATTTTGCACCGTCAGCGGCGCAAACGCAGAGACGATCCTGCATTTTAGGCCCCTTGCATGGCACTCCCGGACGTGTAGTGCATGCTATAACAGATTCCAATCTTTCGTCGAAGAAAGAAACGTACCCGCCGGAGGTCGAATAATCCCCGCACAAGCCGCACATGCTAAGCCAAACGCAAACAGGAGGACGCCTATGTACGAGGAGACGAAACCCACAAACACCGGTGCGGAGGAGCAACCCGCCGACGCGCCGAAGCAGCTGCTGGTCGACATGGGCTCGACCGTTGTGCGCAATAGCCGCGGCACGATCCACTGTCTCACCATCATCGGCCAGATCGAGGGCCACTGTGCCGCGCCGCAGGGCACGAAAACGACAAAATATGAGCATGTCCTGCCGCTGCTCGCGGGGCTGGAGCAGTCCGAGGACGTCGACGGCGTGCTGCTCCTGCTCAACACCGTCGGCGGCGACATTGAGGCGGGGCTCGCCATTGCCGAGCTCATCGCCGGGATGACGAAGCCGACCGTCACGCTTGTGCTCGGCGGCGGGCATTCCATCGGTATCCCGCTCGCCGTGAGCGGCCGCGTGACGATGATTGCGCCGTCGGCATCCATGACGATCCACCCCGTGCGCATGACCGGCATGATGATCGCCGCGCCGCAGACGTACCAGTACTTCACACGCCTGCAGGAGAGCATCGTCCGCTTCGTCGCGCGCAGCAGCCGCATCAGCGAGGAGAAGTTCCGCGAGTTGATGTTGCACGGAAACGACATGGCGAGCGATGTCGGCACGGTCGTCTACGGCGAGGAAGCGGTGCAGCTCGGCCTGATCGACCGCGTCGGCCAGCTCAAGGATGCCTACGAGGCTCTCTACGCCATGCTGTGAGTCCTGCCCACCAAAGAGCAAAGCCCTTCCTTTGGTGAAGCCAAAAAAGCACAGCGGGACAGTTGCCCTCTTGGAGAGCAGCTGTACCGCTGCGCACATATTCCTTTCTTCCTCTGCACGGTCACTGCGGCAGAGTCAGGCGCGTCTCTGCTGCTTCAGCCGCAGCTGAATGCGGTCGGCGATCATGGCGATGAACTCGCTGTTGGTGGGCTTACCCTTTGCGCTGTTGACGGTGTAGCCAAAGTACTTCTGGAGCGTTTCGAGGTCCCCGCGGTCCCACGCGACCTCGATGGCGTGGCGGATGGCGCGCTCGACGCGGCTCGGTGTGGTGGAGAATCGGTGCGCCACCTCGGGATAGAGCACCTTTGTCACGGCGTTGATGACATCCATGTCGCCCACGGCAATCATAATCGCCTCGCGTAGGTACTGATAGCCCTTGATGTGCGCAGGTACACCGATCTCATGGATCATCGCGGTGACGATTCCCTCGAGCGCGGCGGGGAACTCACCGCGCTCGTCCGGGTTTACCGGGTGTACCGCCTCCCGGATGCGCTCGAGCAGGGACTGCTCGCTGCAGGGCTTGGGCAGGAAGAAGTGAACTCCCAACTCCGCCGCCTCGCGCACCGTGCGCTGTGAGCAGAACGCGGAGACGACCACCACCTGGGGCGGGTGGGGCAGCTCCTTGACCCGGCGCAGCAGCGCGAAGCCGTCCAGCTCTGGCAGGACGACCTCCGTCACCAGCACATCCGGCTGACGTGAGGCGACAAGCTCCATCGCTTCGGCACCGCTCCCGGTGCTCCCGATGACCTCGAAATCCCCCTCCTGTTCCATGACCTGACGCATCAGGATACGGAACTCCTCGCTGGGGTCGGCGAGGATAATTCTCGTTTTATTGTTCATTCCATCTCTTCCCTCTTTACGATTTTTTAGCAGCGCCTGATTTGCAACAAACTCTCCCTTTGTCGCTTGTGCTGTGTATAAAATAGCATGAACGGACAGTGTTTTCAAGGCTATTTTGTAGAATCCGTACAAGGAGTTTTCGACGCGCTCCCGTATTTCCCGATGTTCCCCGGCGAAAAAAGTCTGCGTCTGTCAATTTTAAACGATTTTTCAATAACTCATTGCAGGCATGAGCGCTCCGTGCTATACTAATTAACATAGAGAACCATCGAAAAGAGGGGGCCATATGACTATTCAGGATTTCCAGGATCGGCTATGCGGATACCGCCCTACGCTGCAGCAGGCGCGGGCGGAATTCGCCGTCCTCGTCCCGCTGATCGAGCGGCCCGACGGGCTGCACCTGCTCTATGAGGTGCGGGCGCAGAACCTGCGCCACCACGCGGCGGAGGTGTGCTTCCCCGGCGGGCGGATGGAGCCCGGCGAGACGCCGGTACAGTGCGCCCTGCGCGAGACGTGGGAAGAGCTGGCCATTGCGCCGGAGGACGTCACCGTGCTCGGCGAGCTGGACTTTCTCTATCTGCGCTCGGAGTGCCTGATGCATCCGGTGCTCGCGCGGGTGGACGCCGCGGCGCTCGGGCACATGCGCCGCAGCCCCGCCGAGGTGCGCGATACGTTCCTCGTACCGATCGACTGGCTGCGCACCCATCCGCCGGAGGTATACCGCTACCGGCTTGACCCCGTCGGGATCGAGAGCTTCCCCTATGACGCGGCGGGCGTCCCGGCGGACTACCGCTGGCAGTGCGCGCAGATGGAGGTGCCCGTCTACCGCGGTCTGCCGCACCCGCTCTGGGGGCTGACGGCACGCATCACCGACTGGCTCGTCCAGCGCTTCTGCGCGGAGCCTACGCCGTGATCGTCTCGGCCAGCCCCGCCGCGAACAGCCGCGCGGCGTAGATCGCCTCGTCGAGGGAGTTGCCCGCCGCGCCGACCTCCACGAGCATCGAGCCGGGGCAGACGCTCTGGTTATAGCTGTAGTTGCGCAGCGTGATCGGCCGCATGAGCGTCGGGTACGACTGCATGAGCCGCTCCTCGACGGCGACGGCGAGACGGAGGTTGTCCTGCCAGCGGTCGTGGTCGCTGCCCATGACGAGACTGATCTGCGCGGCGTGCGGCTCCTCGCGCGAGACGAGCTTATACTGCTGCCCGGACGCGTCCTGCACGGCGTCGCGGTGGACGTCGAGCACGAAGCTCAGCGACGGATACTTCTCCAGATACCCCTCGATCGAGGTGAGACTGCGCGCGTACGCGCCGTTGTAGCTCGGGCTGTCGTGCAGCGTCCGGTCGTGGAGGACGGAGATGCCGTACGATGAGAGCACCGCCGCGATCTCGTCGCCCACGCGCACGACGCTGCGCGTCGCGTCGTCCGTGCGGAACGAGCCCGTCGCGGCATACTCCTCCCCGGCGGGCATGGTATAGGCCTCGCTCCCGTGCGTGTGGACGATGAGCACCTGCGGCGCCTGCTCGCTGAGCGCCGCCGAAAAGCTGCCGTCCGCGAGCGCCGCGGTGTCGAGCGTCTGGCGCGAGGCGTTCTTGATCGGAACGCTCCCGACCATCGCGTAATTCCCCGACGCAGCGGACGCCGTCTGCGCGGGGACGCCGTTATCGAGGAAGGCAAGGTCACCCGTCTCCACAGTGAGCGGCGGGAGCGGCGGGGGCGCGTCCGGCTCCGGCGCGGGCTCGGTTCCGTCCGTGACCGGCTCGTCCAGCAGATCCGCGACCTGACTGCGCCCTGCGAGCAGCAGCGGCGACTGCCCCAGCGCCACGAGCGTTTCGAGCGGCAGACCGTCCGTCCCGAACCAGTCGCCGATGCCCCAGCGCAGCAGCGCGAGCGGCTGCCGCGCGCGCATGGCGTCCCATGCCGCGGTAAAGCTCTCGCTCCCCGCGCTCGCCGCCACGGCCCAAAGCGTCGCCGCCGTGAGCGCACCCGCCAGCGTTCTTCGCAGAATCTTTTGTTTCATCATCGATCACCTCAGACAAGCCTATGCCCGCGCCGCGTGCAATATGCCGTCTTGCATCCGGGCGAAATATGTGATATACTATATTAGTAAGCAAGAAAGGCCGCTCCGCCCTGCGCGGAGCTCCTGCTCATATAGGTCCGCGGAGATGGCGCGGACGTTTCTACGGGGGACCGTTTTTCCCCGCTATGGGTGTTCTGCCGGGCGAAAAATCCGCCGGCGGAATGCCTTTTTTTGCTGAAGGAAAGGAGATTTTCATATGCAGCAGCTCATTCACGGCAACCTGATTCACGCCCCGGCGCTCGGCCGGCTGGAGATTCTCGAGCATGGCTGGATGCTCCTCGAGGACGGCACGATCCGCGGCCTGTGGCGGGAAAAGCCCGCACAGTATGCCGCCCTCCCCGTGACCGACTACGGCAACGCGCTCGTGATGCAGTCGTTCGCGGACATGCACCTGCACGCGCCGCAGTATCCCATGCTCGGCATGGGGATGGATCTGCCGCTGCTCGACTGGCTCAACACCTACACCTTCAAAACCGAGGCGCGCTTTGCCGACACGGACTATGCCCGCCGCGTCTACCGGCGGCTCGCAGGCGACCTCATCACAAACGGCACGACGCGCGTGTGCATGTTCTCGTCACTGCACACCGAGGCGACGTGGATTCTTATGGAGGAGCTTGAGCGCGCCGGGGTCACGGGCTATGTCGGCAAGGTGAACATGGACCGCAACGCCCTGCCGGGCGTTCTGGAGGAGACAACGGAGGAGTCTGTCCGCGAGACAATCCGCTGGCTGGACGGGTGCCGGTTTGAACACGTGAGGCCCATCATCACCCCGCGCTTCACCCCCAGCTGCACCGACGAGCTCATGGCAGAACTCGGGAAGATTGCCCGCGAGCGCGGGCTCTATGTCCAGTCGCACCTCTCCGAGAGCACGAACGAGATCGCGTGGGTGCGCGAGCTCAGCCCCGGCTGCGCGCGGTACTGGGAGACGTATGACAAATTCGGCCTGTGGAAGGACCACACCCTCATGGCGCACTGCGTCCACTCCGACGACGAGGAGCTGCGCGCCATGCGCGAGCACGGCGTCGTCGCCGTCCACTGCGCCGACTCGAACATCAACATCATCTCGGGCGTCTGTCCCGTGCGGCACCTGCTCGACGCGGGCGTCCGGGTCACGCTCGGCTCGGACATCGCGGGCGGCGCGCAGCTGGCGATGAACAAGGTCGTCACCATGAGCATCCGCGCCTCGAAGATGCGGCGGATCCTCGACGGCTGGCAGGGCGATTTTCTCACCGTGGAGGAGGGGTACTACCTCGGCACGACCGCCGGGCACCGCTACTTCGGCGCGGGCGGCGGCTTCGCCGTGGGCGATAAGCTCCACGCCATCGTCGTCGACGACGGTGACCTGCCGGAGCCGACGCGCCCGCTCTCCGTGCAGGAGCGGTTCGAGCGCGCGCTCTACATGATGCACCGCCATAACATCACCGCCGTCTACTCCGACGGACGGCTCGTGGTGAGCCGCTGAAAAAAGTTGATAATTTGTTCATGATTTCTGCGGTGGACTTGGTATAATACAAGCACCAAAGGAGCGGCCGGACGCAAGAGAGCCGCTTCCGGGAATCAAGACGTAAGGAGCGATATGATGGAACAGATCAAGCAAACGGTCCTCTCCGCCGGTAAGGATGCCTGGAACTTTCTGACCGGGGTCACGATGTCCGCCGCGCAGTCGGTGTCCTGCGCCGTCAGCCAGACGGTCGGCTTCGCCGGTGAAAAGCTCGGCGAGCTGACGAAGAAATACCGCCAGCCCCTGCTGATGGCCGCGGCCATTGTCTCGCTGGCTGGTGCCATCGTGACGGGTACGTTGTACCTGATCGGGCGCAGAAAAAAGTAAAACATACGCCTTCCCGGCTGCCGTGCCGCGGGGAGATGCCTGTGCATCTCCCCGCGCGGCACTTGCCAAAAGCGCGGCGGCCGTCCCGGAAAGGATCTCTTGCGCATCCGCATTTTTTTGACAGAAGGGGGCCATTTTTATGGCAAAGAAAGAATTCAAGGCGGAGTCGAAACGCCTGCTGGAGCTGATGATTCACTCCATCTATACCCACAAGGAGATCTTCCTGCGTGAGCTTCTGTCCAACGCGTCCGACGCCATCGACAAGCTCAGCTACCGCAGCCTGACGGACGAGGGCGTCGGTCTCAGCCGCGGCGACTTCGCCATCACCGTCACGCCCGACGCCGAGAAGCGCACCCTCACCGTCAGCGATAACGGCATCGGCATGAGCCGCGAGGAGCTGGAGGAGAATCTGGGCGTGATCGCCAACAGCGGCACGTTCCGCTTCCGTCAGGAGCTCAACCCCGAAAAGGCCGGGGACACGGACGTCATCGGCCAGTTCGGCGTGGGCTTTTACTCTGCGTTCATGGTCGCCGACCATATCACCGTCATCTCAAAGAAGTACGGCGAGGAGCAGGCCTACCGCTGGGAGTCCTCCGGCGCGGACGGCTACACCGTCGACCCCTGCGAGAAGGAGACGGTCGGCACGGATATCATCCTCCACCTGCGCGACGACGGCGACGAGCCGGATGAATACAGCCAGTACCTCCGCGAGGGGACGCTGGCGCGCCTTGTGAAGAAATACTCCGACTATATCCGCTTCCCCATCCGCATGGAGATGACGCACTCGCGCCGCAAGGAGGGCAGCCCCGATGACAAGCCCGAGTTTGAGGACGTGCGCGAGTGGGAGACGGTCAACAGCATGGTGCCGCTGTGGCAGCGCAAGAAGAGCGACGTCAAGCGCGAGGAGTACGACAAGTTCTATCAGGAGCGCTTCGGCGACATGACTCCGCCGCAGTCGGTCGTGACCGTCTCGGCCGAGGGCGCGGTGACGTATCAGGCGCTGCTGTTCATCCCGTCGCAGGCGCCGGGGCTGTACTACACCGAGGACTATGAGCCGGGTCTGCAGCTCTACTCCTCCGGCGTGATGATTATGGACAAGTGCGCCGATCTGCTGCCGGACTATCTGAGCTTTGTGCGCGGCGTGGTTGATTCGCCCGACCTGAGCCTGAATATCTCGCGCGAGCTGCTGCAGCATGACCGCCAGCTCAAGATCATCTCCGCCAACCTCGAGAAGAAGCTGCGCGCGGAGCTTGAGCGGATGCTGCGCGACGACCGGGAGGGCTACGAGAAGTTCTGGAAGAACTTCGGCCGCCAGCTCAAGGTCTGCGCCCTGAACAACTACGGCGCGCAGAAGGACAAGCTGCAGGATCTGCTGCTGTTCTACTCCTCCACGGAGAAGAAGCTCGTCACGCTCGGCGAGTACGTCTCCCGCATGCCGGAGAGCCAGAAGTACATCTACTTCGCCGCCGGTGAGAGCATCGAGGCCATCGACCACATGCCGCAGACGGAGGTGCTGAAGGATAGCAGCACCGAGATCCTCTACTTCACCGACAAGACCGACGAGTTCATCGCTGACATGTTCCGCACCTATCAGGAAAAGGAGTTCCGATCCGCGCTCGACGACGAGCCGGAGACGACCGGCGAGGAAAAGAAGGAGCCGGACGAAGCCGCGCAGCCCGCGCTCGACTTTATCCGCGAGACGCTCGGCGCGAAGGTTGACGGCGTCAAGGCCTCCACCCGCCTGAAGACGCACCCGGTGTGCCTGACCTGCGGCGAGGGACTGACGTTTGAGATGGAGAAATACTTCACAGCCGTCCAGCCCGACCTCGGTCTGAAGGCCAAGCGCATCCTCGAGGTGAACACGAACCACCCGGCCTTCGCCGCGCTCGAGAGCGCACGGGAAACCGACCCCGAAAAAGCAAAGAAATACGCCGAAATTCTGTATCAGCAGGCCTGTCTGATCGCGGGACTGCCGATCGAGAATCCCTCGGATTACACGGACCTGCTCTGCTCGCTCTGGTGATCCCCGTAAGGGAACGGCGAAGCGACTTTTAAGGGGCTTCGCAGAGTTCGCGGCTCGTTGAGCCGCGAATAAAATGAAATCCGTTTTTTGCGGCGGCGTGTACGCCGCAAAAAACACTTTGTGCGAAGCGCAGTGTCGCAGACTGGCCTTTGGTCAGGCAAGGCATGAATCGAAGCGTCCTCCATTTATGCTTGCGTCAAAGGGCCGCGCCCTTTGACGTACAGGGCAAAATGCCGCCGCTGAAGGGCGGCATTTTGCGGCCCAAAATCGGGTTTCCTGGCGTTTCCGGCAGCTTTATCACACGTTTAATCGTGTGTTTCGCAGAAAGTCAACGTTTTGTGATGTTAACAACCCGTTAAAAATAATATGCGGCGGTTGCGGCGAAAATGCGGGCGCGTTATAATCAATCCGGCTTTTTGCCGGAATATCCACGCAGAAAAACCAGAACGAATCCAGCAGAAAGGGTGATATTGGCAATGCTGACATTGAGGACCGGCCGCAGCGCCGCCGGTCGGTATCGGACCGCTCCGGACCGGGGCGGCGGGCCGGTAAAGCCGGCCAACGGAGAGGAGGCGGCGCAGTCTTGAAAAAGCAGAAGGAAAAGAAACCGCGCCAGCCCATGACGAAGCAGCGCAGGCGCGAGCTGGTGATCTGGCTGGCGGCGGTGGCGGTGTTTCTGATCGCGTCGATTCTCGTCGGCTCCCCCGACCGGTCCGAGACCGTGCAGGAAACGATGCGCGACGCCGTGCTGCACGAGACGAACCGCGTGAGTCTCTTCGGCATCAAGGACGTGAACTCTGGTCTGATCTCGGCGATGCTCGTCTCGGCGTTTCTGCTGGTCGCGGCGGCGCTGATCCGGATTTTCGCGATCCCGCGCTTCAAGATGATCCCCGGTAAATTCCAGCTGCTGCTTGAGCAGCTGGTGAGCCTGTTCGACGGGCTGGCCCGGGGCAGCAGCCCGCACCGCAACGGCTTCCTCGGCGCGTACATCTTCGCCGCGGGCGTCTACATCTTCACTGGGACGCTCTCGGAGCTGATCGGCGTGCAGGTCATGGCCACGAACGGCCACGCCGTCACGCTGCCCGCGCCGCTGTCGGACGTGAACGCGGCCATCGCGCTCGGGTGCCTGTCGTACCTGATCATTCTCTCCGGCGGCATCGCCGGCGACGGGGTCAAGGGTGTCGGCAAGACGCTCAAGGAGTTCTCGCTCCCGATCTCGATGAGCTTCCGTCTGTTCGGCGCGCTGCTGAGTGGCCTGCTGGTGACGGAGCTGGTGTACTACTATGTGAACCTGAGCTTCGTGCTGCCGGTGCTGGTGGGCGTGCTGTTCACGCTCCTGCACGCGTTCATCCAGAGCTACGTGCTCACGATGCTCACCGCGATGTTCTACGGAGAGGTCTCCGAGCCGTCTCCGCCCCGCAAGAAGAAAACAAAAAAGCCGCCTGAACCGGCGCAGATGCTTCAAAAGTAAAATAGGAGGAAATTTCCCATGAAAAAGATGCTTCAGTCCAAGAATTTCCGCGCGCTGGCTCTGGTGCTGGCGCTGCTGGTGGTGCTGGCCGTCCCCGCGTTCGCCGCGGGCAGCGATGACGCCGCCAATAATGACAGTACCGTCGTGACGACGTCCGTGAACGATCAGGCCGCCGCCACTTCCACCGACAGCGGCTCGAGCCAGAAGTCCCTCGCCAGCGGCATCGCCATCGGCCTTGCCGCCGCGGGCGGCGCCATCGCCATAGGCATGGCCGTCGCGAAGTCCGTTGAGGGCATCGCCCGCCAGCCTGAGGCCGAGAGCAAGATCCGTACGACTCTAATGCTGGGCCTTGTGTTTATTGAAACCGCCATCATCTATGCCCTGCTGGTTGTCATTCTGATTATCTTCGTCCTGTAAGGGAGGGCTAAACCGTGAATATCCCTCTGAATATCGACTGGCAGCAGATTCTGCTGCACCTGATGAACTTCGTCATTCTGGCGGGGGGACTGTATTTCCTGCTGTATAAGCCCGTCAAGGCTTTTATGGACAAGCGCGCCGCCTACTATCAGGAGCAGGCGGATCAGGCCGCGCAGACCACGCAGGCCGCGCAGCAGCTCAAGGCCGACTATGAAGCCAGGCTCAGCGCCGCCGACGACGAGATCCGCGAGGAGAAGAAGCAGGCGCAGAAGGATGCTGCCGCCGCCGCGCAGCAGCAGCTCGACGCCGCCCGCGCCGAGGCCGAGAAGATCGTCTCCGACGCGCAGGCCATGGCCGAGCGCAGCCGTGAGAAGATCGTGCGTCAGGCCGGTCAGGACGTGAAGGATCTGGCCGCCGAGGCGACCGAGAAGCTCGTCCTGCAGTCCGGCGGCGACGCCTTCGACCAGTTCCTCGATCTGGCGGAAAAGGAGGCGCAGCATGAGCAGTCCTGAAAAAGAGCTGACCGCTGTTCTCTACAGTGAGACCGAACCCACCGCGCAGCAGCGCGCGCGGTTTGAAAAATTCCTCGCCGGCAAGTATGGCCGCGAGGTGCCCCTGATCTGGATGCGGGAGGAGGCCCTGCGGGGCGGCTTCCGTCTCGAGGTCGGGACGGACATCTACGACTGGAGCCTTGAGGGGCGCATGCGCCAGTTCCGTGAGCGCCTGCAGCAGCTCGATCCCGGCGGCGAGCAGGTTGTCCCGCTGATGCGGGAGGCCGTGAAGAACTGGGCGCCGTCCGTCGCCCCGGAGGAGATCGGCACCGTCGTGACGGCGGGCGACGAGATCGCCACCGTCAGCGGTCTGGCGCATGCCCAGTACGGTGAAATCCTGCAGTTTTCCTCGGGTCTGAAGGGCATGGTGCAGGATCTGCGCCGCGACGAGGTCGGCTGCATCCTCTTCGGTGACAGCGGTGACCTCGTGGAGGGCAGCATCGTCCGCCGCACGGGCCGCACCGCCGGTATGCCGGTGGGTGAGGGCTTCCTCGGCCGCGTTGTCGACGCGCTCGGTACCCCCATCGACGGCAAGGGCGACATCCAGCCCGAGGGCTACCGCCCCATCGAGGCCGCCGCCCCCGCCATCCTCGACCGCCAGCCCGTCAACACCCCGATGGAGACGGGGCTTCTGTCGATCGACTCGATGTTCCCCATCGGCCGCGGCCAGCGTGAGCTGATCATCGGCGACCGCCAGACCGGCAAGACCGCCATCGCCCTCGACACGATCCTCAACCAGAAGGGCAAGAACGTTGTCTGCATCTATGTGGCCATCGGCCAGAAGTCCAGCTCCGTCGCCCAGCTCGTGGAGAACCTCTCCCGCCGCGGCGCGATGGACTACACTGTCGTCGTCAACGCCCCGGCGAGCGCCCCGGCCTCGCTGCAGTATATCGCCCCCTACGCGGGCACCGCGCTCGGCGAATACTTCATGTATAACGGCCGCGACGTGCTGATCGTCTACGATGACCTCTCGAAGCACGCCATTGCCTACCGCGCGCTGAGCCTGCTGCTCGAGCGCTCTCCCGGCCGCGAGGCCTACCCCGGCGACGTGTTCTATCTGCACTCCCGTCTGCTCGAGCGCTCGGCGCACCTGTCCGACGAGAAGGGCGGCGGCAGCATGACGGCGCTTCCCATCGTGGAGACGCAGGCGGGCGACGTGGCCGCCTATATTCCGACGAACATCATCTCCATCACCGACGGACAGATCTTCCTCGAAAGTGATCTGTTCTTCTCCGGACAGCGCCCCGCCGTGAACGTGGGCCTGTCCGTGTCCCGTGTCGGCGGCGACGCGCAGACGAAGGCCATGAAAACCTCCGCCGGCGCGCTGCGTCTGGATCTGGCGCAGTACCGTGAGATGGAGGTCTTTACGCAGTTTTCCAGCGACCTCGACGACGAGACGAAGCGCCAGCTGGTCTACGGACAGGGTCTGATGCGTCTGCTGCGCCAGCGGCAGTACCATCCCTTCAGCCAGCATGAGCAGGTTGTCATCCTGATCGCGGCGCTGGGGCACGTGATGGAGCAGATCCCCATCGACGAGATCGACGATTTTCGCGCGCAGCTGCTGCAGTTCATGCAGGAGCAGGCGGGCGAGCTCTGCGCCCGGATCGACGCGACCGGCAAGCTGGCCGACGGCGATAAGGACGGGATTCTGAAGCTGGCAAAGCAGTTCCGCGACAGCTATCTGGCCGGCGGAAAGCGTGGTGCGTGACATGGCCAGCACAAAGGAGATCAAGGATCGCATCAACAGCGTCCGCGAGACGCGGAAGATCACCAACGCCATGTATCTCATCGCCTCGACCAAGCTCCGCAAGGCCAAGCTCGAGCTGACGAACACGCGCCCCTACTTCGAGGCGCTGCGCGGCGAGGTCAACCGCGTGTTCCGCACGGTGGAGGACGTGGACACGCCCTACTTCTACCCCGCGGGCGACGACACCCCGCGCGAGGGAACCTACGGCTGCCTCGTCATCACGGCGGACAAGGGTCTCGCCGGGAGCTACAACATGAACGTCATCAAGAAGGCCGAGCAGATGCTCGAAAAGCACCCCGACACGAAGCTCTTCGTCGTGGGTGAGTATGGGCGGCACTTCTTTGACCACCACAGCATCCCCATCGAGCAGAGCTTTCTCTACACGGCGCAGAACCCGACGCTCGACCGCGCGCGGGAGATCAGTGAGCGGCTGCTGGATGGGTTCCTCTCCGGTGAGCTGCAGGAGATCTATGTCATCTATACGGATATGGAGAGCAGCCTGCTCTCCGAGGCGAAGGTGACGCGGCTTCTGCCGCTGCACCGCAGCTATTTCGCCGCGGCCGACAGCGGCGAGGTCTCCGCCCCGTTCGAGTTCTCCCCGTCGGTGTCGGTGGTGCTTAACAACGTCATGCACAGCTGCATCGCGGGCTTTGTCTACAGCGCCCTGGTCGACAGCTTCTGCTGCGAGCAGAATGCGCGCATGAACGCCATGGACTCCGCCAACCAGAACGCAGAGAAGCTGCTGGAGGACCTGTCCCTCCAATATAACCGCGTCCGTCAGGCGGGCATCACGCAGGAGATCACCGAGATCTCCGCGGGCGCCAAGGCGCAGCGGCGCAAACACAGGAAGGAAGCGTGAGCAAATTGAAAACAGGAACCATCGTGCAGATCTCCGGCCCCGTTGTGGACGTCGAGTTCCAGGCCGGGCATCTGCCGAAGATGAAAGAGGCGCTCACCGTCGAGCGTGATGGCGTCGAGCGCGTGATGGAGGTCGCCCAGCATGTCGGCGAGAACACCGTTCGCTGCATCATGCTCTCCGGGAGCGACGGTCTCGCCCGCGGCATGACTGTGTGCGCCCCGGGGCGCACGATTCAGGTGCCCGTCGGCGAGGCGACGCTCGGGCGCATGTTCAACGTCCTCGGCGAGCCGATCGACGGCGGCGACGACGTGACGCCCGATACCCCCAAGCGCAGCATCTACCGCCAGCCGCCCTCCTTTGAGGAGCAGAGCCCCGCCGTGGAGATTCTCGAGACGGGCATCAAGGTCATCGACCTGCTTGAGCCGTACCCCAAGGGCGGCAAGATCGGCCTGTTCGGCGGCGCGGGCGTCGGCAAGACGGTGCTGATTCAGGAGCTGATCCACAACGTGGCCACCGAGCATGGCGGCTACTCCATCTTCACCGGCGTCGGTGAGCGCAGCCGTGAGGGCAACGACCTCTGGCGTGAGATGCGCGAGAGCGGCGTCTCCGCCAAGACGGCGCTGGTGTTCGGCCAGATGAACGAGTCCCCCGGCGTGCGTATGCGCGTGCCGCTGTCGGGCCTGACGATGGCCGAGTATTTCCGCGACGTCGAGCACAAGGACGTGCTGCTCTTCATCGACAACATCTTCCGCTTCGTGCAGGCGGGCAGCGAGGTTTCGACGCTGCTCGGGCGCATGCCCTCCGCCGTCGGCTACCAGCCGACGCTGGCCAACGAGATGGGCGAGCTGCAGGAGCGCATCACCTCCACGAAGGACGGCTCGGTCACGTCCGTGCAGGCGGTCTACGTCCCCGCGGACGACCTGACCGACCCCGCGACGGCCACGACGTTCGCGCATCTGGACGCGACGACCGTTCTGAGCCGCAAAATCGCGGAGCAGGGCCTGTATCCGGCCGTTGACCCGCTGGGCTCGTCCTCCCGCATCCTCGAGGCGGACATCGTCGGCGCCGAGCACTACCGCATCGCGCGCCGCGTGCAGGAGACGCTGCAGAAATACAGCGAGCTGCAGGATATCATCGCTATCCTTGGCATGGATGAGCTGAGCGACGAGGACCGCATGACCGTCATGCGCGCCCGCAAGCTCCAGCGCTTCCTCGCCCAGCCGACGCACGTTGCCGAGAAGTTCACCGGCATCCCCGGCATCTATGTCCCGCTGAAGGACACGCTCGAGGGCTTCCGCGCCATCGTTGACGGCGAGGTGGATGAATATCCCGAGGCCGCGTTCTATAACGTCGGCACGCTGAACGACATGAAGGAGAAGGCGGAGAAGATCAAGGCGGGTGAGATCTGATGGAGGCCTTTCAGGTACACATCCTCGCCGCGGATCACACGTTCTACGAGGGTCCTTGCGAGAGTCTCGTCGTCCCGACGGTCGACGGAGAGGCCGGCGTCCTCGCGCACCACTGCAATATCATTGCGGCGGTCGTGCCGGGGGAGCTGCGCTGCCGCACGCCGGAGGGAGAGGAGTACCGCGCCGCCGTCTCCGAGGGCCTTGTGAAGGTGGAGGGCGGCGACGTACTTGTCCTCGTCGACTCAGCCGAGCGCCCCGAGGAGATCGACGCCAACCGCGCCCGCCGCGCCGCGGACCGCGCCCGCGAGGAGATGATCCAGAAGCGCAGCATCCAGGAATACCGCATGGCGCAGGCCAACCTCGCCCGCGCGCTCAACCGTCTGCGGGTGAAGGGCGGACAATAACATGCAAGAGGGCAAGCCCTTTTGCATGAAAAAGCTCTCGCTCCGCTCCGCGCAGGGTGTTTTTTGCGACGTACACGCCGCAAAAACGAATCGGACTTTATTTGCGCCGCTGCGGCGGCGCGAACTCTGTAAGACTTTCAGAAGCAGCGTATGGCTATGCCATACGCTGCTTCTGTTTTTGCGGGCGGGGCTTGACAAGTAGTGGGTAGCGGGCTATAATAGTTCAAAATTGAACTGTCTAATTTTGATTAATCTGAGGTGTGCTATGAATACGAGTATTGAATTTGCGCGCAAGACGGCGCTGGCCTACGGCGCGGTCTGCCGGCCGCTATGTCAGGAGCTGGGCCTTGCGCAGACGGCGTTTGACATCCTGCTCTTCCTCGCGAACAACCCCACCTATAAAACGGCACGGGACATCGTCGAGGTACGGCACATCAAAGCCAATCTCGTATCGATCCACGTCGACCGGCTCGTGCGGGAGGGCTATCTCACGCGGCAGGCCGTGGCGGGCGACCGGCGGAAGGTGGAGCTGCGCTGTACCGACCGCGCCCGGCCGGTCATCGAGCGCGGCCGGGCGCTGCAGAGCGACTTTTTTGACGGCCTGATGGCGGGCATCGACGAGCCGACGCGTGCGGCGTTCTTCGCGGCCATGGCGCGCATGGAGCAAAATCTGGACAAAATTCTCGAGGAGACGAAGTAACATGAAGATTCTGCTGACCATTCTGGTCACGTTTTTTGCCGGTATGGGCGCAGGGCTCGGCACAGGCTTCGCGGGGATGAGCGCCGCGGCGGTCATCAGCCCGATGCTCATCACATTTCTGGGCATGGATCCGTATATGGCGGTAGGCATCGCGCTCTCGTCCGACGTGCTCGCGAGCGCCGTCTCAGCGTACACCTACCATAAAAACGGAAATCTCGACGTCAAAAACGGCCTGATTATGATGGCGAGCGTGCTGGTTTTCACCGTGGTCGGGAGCTTCACGGCGAGCCTTGTCCCGTCGCACACGATGGGCAATTTCTCCGTGTTCATGACGTTCCTGCTGGGCATCAAATTCATCGTCCGCCCCGTCATGACGACAAAGGAGGCCATGCTGGGCGTTTCGGCGAAGAAGCGCGCCGCGCAGTCGCTCGTGTGTGGGATTCTGATCGGGTTCATCTGCGGCTTTATCGGCGCGGGCGGCGGCATGATGATGCTGCTGATCCTGACGTCGGTGCTCGGCTATGAACTCAAGACCGCGGTCGGGACGAGCGTATTCATCATGACGTTCACGGCGCTCACCGGCGCCATGTCACACTTCGCCATCGGCGGCGCGCCGGACTGGACGGTGCTGGCGCTGTGCGTGGTGTTCACGCTTCTCTGGGCGCGGATCGCGGCGGTGTTCGCGAATAAGGCCGCGCCGAAGACGCTCAACCGCGCAACGGGGATTGTGCTGGTTGTCCTCGGCATCGTGGTGCTGGGGTTCAATATTCTGACTTGAAGCATGAGATGAACAGAGCAGGGCGTGCGAAGTCCTGCTCTGTTTTTTTTGGGGGGGAATGGCAGTTGAATCGGCTTGTCCTGCCTCCGGCGGGGCACTTTTCCCACGCGGGAAAAGTACCCAAAAGCGCGCCAGAAACCGTATGGTTTCTGGACTTCCTTTTTCGTCGACAAGCGGGATATCTGTAGGACGTGGCCTAAGCTTTGTATTGTCTCCCCTCCTGCGCCGCTGCCGCTGACGGTGTGAAATGTAGAAGGTGCGTACTTCTTATGTAGGGGCCGGTGTCCCCGACGGCACGAAAACATAAGAAACATGCACCGGATATTTTGCAGAATCAGCGCCATCGCAGGGATGATTCTACATTTAAAGCCCCTTGCAAAGCACTCCCAACCATGCGGGACACACCCCAAAGGTCTAAACGGTACGGGGCGCGCTAAGGGATCCTTAAACCGCAGGTTTAAGCGGCGTTTTTTGCATACTTTTTGCCGCTGCTGGCAAGAAGTATGCCGCCGGATGCATCTGCCAACCTTCCAAACAGGTTGTCCGCACACCGCGGACAATCAGATGTACATTTGTTTTCTTAACATGCCCTTAATATTGTGAAAAAATAAATTCTCACAACGATAATTTTTTCATAGCAAAATGGAAACGTTTCCGGTAAAAACGGAAAAATTCTGCATAAACTGTAAATTATGCGAAAAAGTCCTGTATTTTTTTGTCGAATCTGGCAATTGATTTTTTTAATAAATTGGCTATGATAGTTGTCGAAAGCAGGAGATATGGGCGTTTCCTGCTGACAAACGTCCTGAATATGTGAAGGAGGAGAGTACAAAAATGATTAGCTTTTTGATTTGTCTGGCACTGCTGATCGGCGGCTATTTCGTTTACGGCAAGGTCGTGGAAAACACCTTCGGCCCGGATGACCGTGAAACGCCCGCCGTCAAGATCAACGACGGCGTGGACTATATCGTCCTGCCGCAGTGGAAGCTGTTTATGATTCAGCTTCTGAACATCGCCGGACTCGGCCCGATCTTCGGTGCAATGCAGGGTGCTCTGTGGGGACCTATCGTGTTCCTGTGGATTACCTTCGGTACGATTTTCGCTGGCGGCGTGCACGATTATTTCTCCGGCATGATGAGCGAGCGCAACAGCGGCGCTTCCATCTCCGAGATCTCCGGCATCTACCTCGGCGGCTTCATGAAGAACGTGATGCGTGTGTTCAGCGTGGTGCTGCTGATCATGGTCGGCACCGTGTTTGCTGTCGGCCCTGCGGGCTTGATCGTAACGCTGTTCAAGAACGCCGGTTCGACCGGTGTCGTCACGACAACGCTGTTCTGGCTGATTATCGTGCTGACGTATTATTTCATCGCCACCTTTATCTCCATCGACAAGATCATCGGCAAGATCTACCCCCTGTTCGGTATCTGCCTGATCATCATGGCCGTTGGCGTGGCCGTTGGTATCTTTGTCAAGCCTGAGTACACCATCCCCGAGATCTGGGATCACTTCGGTTCCATGCATCCGAGCGGCACCCCGATCTGGAGCTTTATGTTCATCACCGTCGCCTGCGGCGCTATCTCCGGCTTCCACTCTACGCAGAGCCCCCTGATGGCGCGCTGCATGAAGAGCGAGAAGCAGGGTCACTTCGTGTTCTACGGCGCCATGGTTTCCGAGGGCGTTATCGCTCTGGTGTGGGCCGCTGCCGGCTGCGCACTGTATGAGGTCACGGGCGGCCTGAACACCGGCCTTGCCGCGATCCTCGCCAACGGCCAGTCCGCCGCTATCTACGATGTCTGTGTCAAGACGATGGGTAAGGTCGGTGTGGCGCTGGCTATGCTGGGCGTCATCGCCTGCCCCATCACCTCCGGCGATACGGCATTCCGCAGCGCCCGTCTGACGCTGGCCGACTGGTTCAAGATTGACCAGAAGAAGTGGACGAACCGCCTGAAGCTCTGCATCCCCGTGCTGGGCGTCGGCGCCATCCTCGGCATCGGCAATGCCCTCGGCAAGATCGACTACACCGTCATCTGGCGTTACTTCAGCTGGACGAACCAGACGCTGGCCATGATCGTTCTGTGGGCCGCCTCCATGTACCTCTTCTATGAGAAGAAGAACTACTGGATCACCGCCGTCCCCGCGACGTTCATGAGCGCCGTCTCCGCGACGTACTTCCTGCTCGGCAACGAGTGCCTCGGCCGCTTCCTGAACCACACGGACGCCGCCGGCAAGGTCGTGTACAACACCGCCGTCGCGTATCCCATCGGCATCGCCGTTGCGATCGTGTTCCTCGGCATCTTCCTGTACACCATCAAAAAGCGCCATACGCAGCCCCACTACGAGACGCTGAACAAGTAACCACAATCCGGCAAGCGGCGGGGGAGCCCATCTCCCGCCGCTTTTTCCGATGGGAGGAACCGTTATGCTTTTTGCACCTGCACGCCTTGGAAACACCACGCTCGGCCGCGAGGAGCTGGCCGCGGACAGGAAGTCCTGCAAGCGCTTCGGCCCTTGCGGCGTGGGCGAAAAGGCCCTCTATCTCAACAGTTTTTTCATCGACCGGCGCTACTATGTGGCGCTCTCGTCCGTGCGGCGCGTTTTCAAGCGTGTCGCCATGAGCAAGGGCGGCTTCAGCGGCAAGGGTGCCTTCGGCTCCATCCCGTATCTGGTGGTGGAATATGACGGCGGCCAGGTGAAGCAGTGTACCTTCAAGCACGAGGACGACGTAGACCGTATGATCGAGTGCATCGCCCGGTACCTGCCCGATATTCCGCTGCACAGCGAGAAGGTCGAGCGCCACCTCGCCGAGCAGGAGGCCGAGAAGGCCCAGCGCTACGTCAGGAACCTGACAGCGGACGCCGAGACGACCCGCACGCAGCTTGAGCAGGCGATGGCACTTCTGGAGGAGAACTATGCCGACGAGACGGCGGAGCTCTCCCGCGCGGCAAAGGCCAAGCGCGTCAACGACCGCACCAACCCCGCCTATAAATGGGTTGCCCTCGCCATCGTCATCGCCGGTGCGGCCGCGATGGTCTACGGCATCATCACGCTGATCCGCGGCGGCGGGAGCCTTGGGATCTACTTCGCGCTGTTCGGCTTCGCGGCGGTGTTCCTGTTTTCGGGCGCGCACGTCCTGCCGACGGCGAAGAACAACCGCGGCGCCGTCACCCGCGCGTGGGAGCAGGCGGAACAGGCGCTCGCGGACAAGCTGCCCGCGGACTTCCCCGTCCCGGCGCGCTATGCCCACCCCATCGTCCTGCGCCGGATGATCCGTATCCTGCGCGAGGGGCGCGCACAGACCGCGCCAGAAGCGCTCGAGGTGCTCAAGGCCGACCTGAAGGCGCTGAATGCTTCTGTGCAGGTTGAGCAGGCGGAATACGACGAGGTCGTCGCGATCAAGCCGATGTTTTTGCTGCACGAATATAAGTAGTCAAAAAGAGCGTTGCTCTTTTTGACTAAGGGGATCTCGCTGCGCTCCGCGCCTTGTCCCGCCGCAAGCGCAGGCCTGCGACACTTCGCTACGCGCAAAATACGGATTGGATCATTTTCGCGGCTTGCGAGCCGCCAACTCTGTGAGACCTTTATCCCAAAAGGGCGTTGCCCTTTTGGGATAATTTTCGCTCTACGCCGCGCCGCACTTGCGGCGCGGCGGTTTTTTCGGTATAATATAATTGCATTTTTATGATTTCAGGCCCGGCGCGCTGCGCGGGGCCTTTGCGAGGAGAATTCCCATGCGAGTTGCCATCTATACCCTCGGCTGCAAGGTCAACCAGTATGAGACGCAGGCCATGGAGCAGGAGCTGACGCGCCGCGGCCATACGCTCGTCCCGTTTGAGGACACGGCCGACGCCTATATCATCAACACCTGCTCCGTCACCGCCGTCAGCGACAAGAAGTCCCGCCAGATGATCCGCCGCGCCAAGGGGCGCAATCCCGGCGCGGTCGTCGCCGCCTGCGGCTGCTATGTCCAGACCCACACCGACGAGGCCGAGAGTCTCGGCATCGACCTCGTCGGCGGCACCGGCGAGCGGATGAAGTTCCTCGACCTGCTCGAGCAGGCCGCTGCCGACCGCCGCGCCCGCGTCCTTGTGGATGAAGCGCTGCGCCGCCGCGACTTCGAGGTGCTCCCCGCCGGGGGACAGGCGCGCCGCACCCGCGCCATGCTCAAGGTGGAGGACGGCTGCGTCAACTTCTGCACCTACTGCATCATCCCCTACGCCCGCGGGCCGGTGCGCTCGCTGCCGCTGGAGCAGGCCGTGGCGCAGACGCGCCGCCTGCGCGAGGAGGGCTACCGCGAGATCGTCTTCACCGGCATCGAAATTTCCTCCTGGGGCCATGACTTCAAGGACGGCTCCTCGCTCATCGACCTGCTCGAGGCCGTCTCCGCCGCCGCGGGGGACATGCGTCTGCGGCTCGGCTCGCTTGAGCCGCGCACCATCACGGAGGACTTCTGCCGCCGCGCCGCGCGCCTGCCGAACCTCTGCGAACAGTTCCACCTCTCGCTCCAGTCCGGCTGCGACGAAACGCTCCGCCGCATGAACCGCCGCTATGACACCGCGCGCTTTGCCGAGTCCGTGCATCTGCTGCGCGCGTATTTCGACCGCCCCGCCATCACGACCGACCTCATCACGGGCTTCCCCGGCGAGACGGAGGAGGAGTTCGCGCAGACGCTTGACTTTATCCGCGCCTGTGATTTTGCGCGGATGCACATCTTCCCCTACTCCATCCGCCCCGGCACAAAGGCCGCCGCCATGGAGCAGCTGCCCCGTGCGGTGAAGGAGGAGCGCGCCGCGCGCGCCGCCGCCGTCGCCGAGCAGATGCGCCAGAGCTATCTCGCCGGGTGCGTCGGATGCACCTACCCCGTCCTCTTCGAGCAGCCGAAGGACGGCCGCTACGCCGGTCACGCGCCGAACTACACCGACGTCGAGGTCGACGGAGAGAACCTGCACAACGAGGTGCGCGCCGTCGAGATCACCGGCGTCGAGGGGGATATTCTGATCGGGAGGATTGTCTGATGAGCCACTTTTTCGCCTTTATCAACCGCATGCGCTTCATCCAGCGCTGGGCGCTCATGCGCAACAGCTATACCGAGAACATTCAGGAGCACAGCCACCAGACGGCGGTGCTCGCGCACGCGCTGGCCGTTCTGCGCAACGAGCGCTTCGGCGGGCAGGTGGACGCCGGAGCTGTCGCCGTCGCGGCGCTCTATCACGACGCGAGCGAGATACTGACCGGCGACCTGCCCACGCCGATCAAGTACTATAACCCCGCCATCCGCGACGCGTACAAGCAGGTGGAGTCCGTCGCCGCGCAGAAGCTGCTCGCCATGCTCCCCGCTGACCTTCGCCCGGCGTATGACGAGGCGCTCTCGCCGTCCGATCCCGGGATCGAGGAGCTGGTGAGCGCGGCGGACAAGCTCTCGGCCCATATCAAGTGTCTCGAGGAGTTGAAGGCGGGCAACAGCGAGTTCAAAAAGGCCGCCGAGCAGACGCGCGCCGCGCTTGAGCGGTTCGATCTGCCGGAGCTGCGGTGCTTCTGCGAGGAGTTTCTGCCGAGCTTTGAATTAGCGCTTGACGAGATGGATTGAACGGTATATCGCGCATTTTACTGCCCGACCAGCCCGGTCGGGCAGTCTTTTGTTTTTGCCGAACATTACTAATTCCTACCAGTATTTTTGCTTATACCGCCAAAATGTACCAGAAATGTTGCAGAAATGCGACGATATCAAACATTTGGAACATTTGGAAATTTTCTTCTTGACAGGGGGTGTCAAATGTGGTAGTATCTCCCAATAAATCCCGTCGCCCTCGCGGCGGTCACGTTATATCCAAGGAGGAAATCACCCATGCTGACAGGATTATCGGTATATCTGCCGGAGTCGCTTCTGACCGTCTTTGATAATCTGGAATTTCTCATCCGGATCGTCCTCGCGGCGATCCTCGGCGCCATGGTCGGCCTTGAGCGCACGAAGCAGCAGAAGGACGCGGGCATCCGCACGCACTGCATCGTCGCGCTGACGTCGGCGGTGTTCATGATCCTGTCGAAGTATGCGTTTATCGACGTCGTGGCCCTCGCCGGGAGCAAGGGCGCCGATCCCTCGCGTATCGCCTCACAGGTCGTCACGGGCATCTCGTTTCTCGGCGCAGGCGTGATCTTCAAGAACGCGAACTTCGCCATCAAGGGCCTGACGACGGCGGCCGGTATGTGGGCCACCTCGGCCATCGGCATGGCCATCGGCGCGGGGCTGTACTGGGTCGGCCTTGTGGGAACGGCCGTTCTGATGTGCGTGCAGCTTGTGTTGCACCGCTTCCCGATCGGGAGCGACGCCGTCAGCACGCAGGAGCTGTCCGTCCGCATGCGCGACCGGCAGGAGCTGCTCGACGCGTTCGAGGGGCTGATCCGCGCGCACCGCGGGCAGATCATTGAGAGCAACATCTCCCGCGAGGAGGACGACATTTGCCTCGAGGTTGTCGCGAAGCTCCCGGAGCCTATTACGCATGACGAGGCGATTGCGTTTATGAAGGCGCACAGCGATGTTACGCGGATTTCCGTGTGATGAAAACAAAAGCATATACGGCAAAGAGCGGGCGTCTGCCCGCTCTTTGTTTGTTCTGGGGAGCGCGAATCACCTGTCCCCCGCAAAAAAAGCAAGCCCCCGCCATGCGGCGGGGGCTTGCAGCAAAACCTCACAAATTTTCGTTTTTCAGCGCGTCGACGGTGTTTTCCTTCCGGATCTTGCCCGTGGCATAGAGCATCGTCGCAAACACCACGGCGAACACGCTCCCCACCGCGATGGCCACGCTGTACCACGGGATATAGAAGCTGCGCGCGAACGCCTGCCCGACGATGAGGTAGATCACAAGCGTCATCACAAACGACACCGGGAGCCCGCACGCGAGCGCGCGCAGGCCGTAGATCAGGCACTCATAGTCCATCATCCGCCGAAAGCCCTTCTGCGTAAGCCCCACGGACCTGAGCATCGCAAACTCGCGGCGGCGCAGGGAGATGCTCGTGGAGATGGTGTTGAACACGTTCGCCATCGCGATGAGCGAGATGAGGATGATGAACCCATAGGAGAACACGTTCACCACCGTCACCTCGGCGCGGCGCGACTCGTCCTGCTCCGCCCGGTCGGTCAGCTCCGCGCGGCTGATGCCCTGCTCGGAGAGGAGCGAGCCCATCTGCCGCGTGACCTCGGCGTGATCGCGCGCCGTGAAGGCCATCTTCACGCTGTCCGACGCATCATAGCCCGGCAGATTCTCCGTGTCGACCTGTCCGTTCAGCAGCATCGCCGTCATGACGCTGCGCGGATAGAGGAGCGTCAGCATACTGCCGTCGACATAGTACGGGCTCTCCTTCACCGCCGCGCCGACGCGGTAGTCGCTGCGCACCACGGCCTCACTCTCCGGGACGGCGAGCGCCATGCTCTCGTCATAGACCATGCCGTGGTTTTCCTCGTAGCTGTCCCAGAGCGTTTTCATATATTCTGTCGTGTAATAGAGATAGTACGTCTCGCCGCTCACCTCGCGGGTCTGGCCACTGTACTCATAGCCGTCGCGGTCGAGCACCGTCTTGTCCGTGAGCGTCACGGGCAGGCGGCTCTCGTCGAGCACGGCGCAGCGGTACCACTGGGTCTGGCCGTCCGTCTCCAGAGTACCCGAGACGGTGTTCGCCGCGAGGGCCAGCGGCGCGTCGGCATTGAAATAGTCCTCCTCGCGCAGGCCGTTTGCGCGCAGGAGCGCGCGGAAAGACGCGTCGTCGATATACCGCACATTCGCCGCGAACGGTACCTGCCCCGCCGGGAGCTCCTGATCGGTCGCGGACGTCTGCTCCATCACGCGGCGGTAGTCCGCCGTGACATTGGCGGCGGGGGCGGCCGTGCTCATCCAGCTCTCGCTGTAATAGACGCTCCCGTCCACACCCTGCACCGAGCGCAGCAGGTCATACAGGCTCTGCACCTTTGCCGCGTCCCCGCCCTTCAGCTCGTAATAGATATCCGCCTGCGCGCCGCCGCTGTCGGCGACATTGCCGACAGCATCCTTCAGATACGCACAGAAGGACGATGCGGAGATGAAGAGCGTCACGCTCAGAAACAGGCCCATGATCGTCGCGCGGTAGCGCTTGCGGCTGCGGCCGAAGTTCTTCACCGCGAGCATTCCCTCGAAGCCGAAGAACTTCTGACAAAGGCGCGAGGTGCGCACATCGCGCCCGCGGACGGCGATGTCCTCCGACTGGCGGATGGCGCGGATGGGGTCGATGCGCACGGCGCGCCGCGCGGGCACCCACGCCGAGACAAGCGCCGTCACCAGCCCCACCGCCGCCGAGACGACCAGCGCAATCGGGCTGAGCACGAGCTTCATCTGCACGGGATCGGTATAACTATCGCCGGCGGCGAGAAAGCCGAAGCTGTCGCGCAGGCAGTAGAGCGTCACGCCGATGCCCGCGCACCCGAGCACCAGTCCCGCCGGGATGGCGATGGCGCACAGCAGCTCCGCCTCGTAGAGGACGCTCCCGCGGATCTGCTTTTTCGTCGCGCCGACGGACTTGAGGATGCCGAACTGGCGCGTGCGCTCGGAGACGGAGATGGAAAACGAGTTGTAGATCAGCGAGATCGAGCCGAAGGCGATGAGAAACAGCAGCACGCCCGCCATGCCGTAGATCACGCTGTTGATGTTCGCGTAGCCGGTGACGCCGTAGCAGTTCAAGAGCTCCGAGTTGACGCGGTAATCGTCCGCGACGGCGCTCTGCGCGGCGAGAAACGCGGGGAACTTCGCCGCGCTCGCGGTGCGCGCGAACAGACGCACGCTGCCGCCGTTTTCCGTGCAGGTGAGCGCCGTATAGCCGGGGCACCCGAAGTCCTCGATCAGATAGTCAAAGCGCGCGTAGGTGCCGACGACCGTATAGGTGCGCGGCCGGGTATCCTCCAGCGTCTCGCCCTCGGCAAAGCTGATGTCCGCATCCAGCGTGTCGCCGTCATACACGCGCCGCCCCACGTCAAGCGTGATCGTCTCTCCGACGGGGATGGACACGTCGCCGTTTGTGAGCAGGTGGTCGGGCAGGAGAATCTCCCCTGCCTTTTCCGGCATGCGCCCGGACGTGAGGTTCACGGCGACGAGCGAGCGGAAATCCGCGTCGACGGAGACAACGTGCAGATACGGCTTATAGTCGTTGCTGCTGCCGATCGCCGCCCAGCCGATGTCCTGCCACGTCGTGGATTTCGTGACCTCGTGGCTCTGCGTGAGCTGCGAGGCCTCCCCCTCCGTGAGATTGTCGAAATAGCCGAAAAACGAGCCGACCCTCTGCTCAACGCTGCGCCGCAGAAACTGCACACCGCTGTAGGCGCCCTCCGTCACCGCGGTCAGCAGCGCGACGGAGAGGATAATGCCGACGATCGTCACCAGCGTCCGCGAGCGGTTGCGGATGAGCGACTCGCGGGTAAAGCGGTGGAAAACGTTCATCTCCGCACCTCCCGCAGCCGCTCGTCGCGCGTGATGTGCCCGTCCTCGACGGCGATGATACGGTCGGCCTGCAGGGCGATATTCTCGTCGTGGGTGATGACGATGAGCGTCTGGCCATACTTGCGGTTGGAGAGCTTGAGCAGCTCGACGATCTCCTGGCTGTTGCGGCTGTCGAGGTTGCCGGTCGGCTCGTCGGCGAGCACGACCGCCGGAGCGTTCATGAGCGCGCGGCCGATGGACACGCGCTGCTGCTGGCCGCCGGAGAGCTGGTTCGGCAGATGCTTTTCCCGCCCGCGCAGGCCGAGCGTGTCGAGAAGCTCCCCCAGCCGCTCCTGATTCACCGCGCGTCCGTCCATCAGCACCGGGAGCGTCAGGTTCTCCACGACGTTCAGCACCGGGATCAGGTTATAGAACTGGTACACAAGCCCGACCTGCCGCCGCCGGAAGATGGCCAGCGCCTCCTCGTCCTGCGCGTAGACGTCCTGCCCGTCGACATAGACCTTGCCGCTTGTCGGGCGGTCGACGCCGCCGAGAATGTGCAGAAGCGTGGATTTGCCGGAGCCGGACGGCCCGATAATCGCGAGAAATTCCCCCTTCTCCACGGAGAAGGAGACATCGTCCACGGCGTGCACGGCGTTTTCGCCGCTGCCGTAGACCTTGGTCAGGTGTTCGATCCGCATCAGTTCCATAAATTGTCCTCCCGGTGATTTTCTGGTTTTCAGTATAGCAGATTCCGGTGACAGGTGGGTGACAGACAGATAACAGTTTTGTCATCCGCAGCGCAAAACAGGCGCGCCGGTCGGCGCGCCTGTTTTGCGTTCTTCGTTTACGCCTTTTTCTTCCGGTCCAGAATCAGCGCCGTGAACACGGCGGTGAGCGGGACGGCGAGGATGACACCGATACTGCTGGCGATGCTGCTGACGGCCTCCGTCGCGAGATAGGCCGAGCTGATGAGCTGGTGCGGATCCAGCCCCAGCGAGTACAGATAGATAATCAGCGTCAGGCCGCTGCCAAGGTCACGCGGCAGCGCAAGCAGTTCCTCTGCCTCCGTTGCGGACTCCTCCGTCGCGCCGGTTGCGGCCTGCGTGGCCTGCGTGGTCTGCGGCGCGGACGGCTCGGTCTGCTCCTGCGGCGTCGAACAGGCCGACAGCAGCAGAGCCGCTAACATGGCTGCGCCCATTGCGCGCAGCAAGTGTTTCATGGGCACTCCCTCCCAGACGCCCCGGCATACTCCGGAGCCTATAGTTGTAAATATTTTACCACGCGTTTTTTGGAAAATCAACAGGTTTTTCCAAGATTTTCTGTTGTAAGACGCCCGAATTTGGCATGTTCCGAAACATAACTTCCAGATTTTGTAAATTGCAGCAAAAAACGGGAGCCGACGGCTCGACTGCCGCTGGCTCCCGCGCGATTATTTTGTTTTTCCCGTCAGCTCCGCGATCAGGCTGCGCTCCTCCGTCAGGCCGGACGAAATCGGGCGGCCAAAATAGAAGATGGCGTACAGGCCCGGCCCGATCGACGCGCCGCAGGACTGGCAGACCGGTACAACGTGCAGCTCCTTCGGGTGGAAGCGCTCCTCGACCAAGGCGCGCAGCTCCTCCGCGCGCTCCGGACGGTCCGAATGCGACAGGAGCATGATCTGCTCCTCCGGCCGCTCGACCGTGCGGGCCATATAGTCGATGGTCGCCTTCAGCGCCGGGGCAAGGCCGCGCGTTTTGCCGATGACGTCGCTCAGGCCCTTCTCGTTGATATCCGCAAGCGGGCGGATGCCGACGAGCGTGCCCATCACGGCCGCTGCGCCCGAGACGCGGCCCATGCGCTTACAGAAGAACAAGTCCTCCAGCACGCCCATCTGGTGCACGCGCAGGCGGTTCTCCTCCAGCCAGTCGGCCGTTTCGTCCAGCGTCTTCCCGGCAGCGCGCAGGCGCGTCGCCGCGATGACGAGCATACCCTCCGCACCGCAGTAGCGGAGCGTGTCGACGCAGCGGATGTGCCGCTCGGGGTACTTTTCCATCAGCTCATTCGCCACAAGGCAGGTGCTGTTGTA
>OLGF01000574.1_pt1 | contig 42751 bp, 32 predicted proteins | sample 1604971 | NCBI WGS metagenome assembly OLGF01 (sample SAMEA3888902, study PRJEB22519) | human gut metagenome | biome: human gut; feature: human-associated habitat; material: faeces | place: Denmark | collected 2011 | reverse complement strand
GGTTGGTAATGCCGTCCTGCTTTTCAGCGTGGTACACCTCGATGTGGTCGATCAGCTCCGCGACCATGCGCTTTGTAATGGTGGTCGCGTCCGTATACCGCCGCACCGTTTCAAGAAAATCGTCAATGTCCATGCGCTTGCTTTCGTCCTTTTTCAGCTCCAGCCGCAGCGCCTTGATCTTCTTTGCGTTCTTGCCCTGCTCCTGTTCATAGCGTTTGGACATTTTGGCAAACCGGGCATCGTCGATCTTGTCCGCCACATTGTCCTCATAGAGCCGTTCAAAAAGCATGGCGCACCCGCTTGCGGGGCCGAAGGCTCAGCAGCAGAACAGCCGCCACCAGCTCGGCGCAGGCCACCAGTACCAGCGCATAATGCTCCCCCCAGCAGCGTCAAAAAATTCGTGAAAAACTCCATGCAGGCCCCTTTTATTCCCCGATGTCAGCCATCTCTCCACACGAAAACACGCCCCAATGTGGCGGAGCGTTGGATAGTCAGCGTGGAAAAAATTGCTTAACGAAAAATTAAGTATATAATCTGTTTTTTACTCCCATTTCTTAAGCAATGCAACCGTTTTTTCGAATTATTGTAAATAATAGTTAGTTTCAGGGCTTTTATGTCGTATTTTGTAAAATTTCTTTGAAAAAAATTTCATCTATGGGACGTCGGGCCGATGCTCCGTGCAGCTTGGGCCAAACCGGAGCGAGGCGACAAAAAAAGAGCGTTCCCTGCGGAACGCTCTTTTCCATATGAAGAATTACTTACTTCAGTTCGACCTTGCCGCCGACTTCCTCGACCTGCTTCTTCAGAGCCTCGGCATCCTCCTTGGACAGGCCCTCCTTCATGGTGGTGGGAGCGCCCTCGACGGCAGCCTTGGCCTCGGCCAGACCCAGACCCATGACCTCACGGATGACCTTGATGACCTTGATCTTCTGAGCGGCATCGAAGCCGGTCAGAATGACGTCGAAGTCGGTCTTCTCCTCAGCAGCGGGAGCAGCAGCGCCGGCAGCAGGAGCAGCCATGGCAGCGGCGGAAACGCCGAACTCCTCCTCCAGAGCGTGAACCAGCTCACTGAGCTCCAGAACGGTCAGGCCCTTGATTTCTTCGATCATAGCAGTAACTTTCTCGGACATTTTGATAAGCCTCCTAATTGTAAGATGTTTTTTTAGATAGGGGTCGAGACGAAACGTCTCATTACTCGGCAGCGGCTTCCTCAGCGGGAGCGCCCTGCTTCTCTGCAATTTGCTTCAGCACGCAGGCCAGAGCGGAAATGGGAGCCAGCATGGTACCCAGAACCTGAGCCTGCAGCACGGGCAGAGCGGGGATGGAAGCCAGAGCATTGACGGTCTCCAGGGAGACGACCTTGCCTTCCATGAAGCCGCCCTTGATCTCGAACTTGCCGTTGAGTTTCTTTGCGAACTCTGCGATCACACGGGCCGGAGCGACGGGGTCGTCCATGCACACGGCCAGAGACGTGGCGCCGTTGAGCTGATCGTCCAGCTCGTTCAGGCCCACATTGTTGAAAGCAAAGCGCAGCAGGGTGTTCTTGACGACAGCGTAGTCAATGTTGTTCTCACGGCACTGGGTACGCAGAGTGGTATCCTCTGCCACCGTGATGCCCTTGTAATCAACGATGACACCGGCAGCTGCGTTCTGCAGCTTCTCGGTCAGCGCCGCCACGACGGCCTGCTTCTCAGACAGAACTTTTGCGTTGGGCATTTCTTTGATTTCACCTCCGGAAAAATTGTCGGTGCGTTCAAAAAAAGGAAACCGTCCCTGTATCCAAGGACACAAGGACGGTGTAAGCAATCAAAATCGATTTGCCATCCTCGGCAGGACTTACGGCTTGCGCCACCTGCTGTCTTTGGAACGCATCAGATATTATACCAGCGGCCGGGCGCTTTGTCAAGCACCCTACCGAAGATATTGAAGCGTTTCGGGTCGAATCGGCCCGGTGCAGCGTCAGATCTGCTTGTTGGCGTTCATCTTCACGCCGGGGCCCATGGTGGCGGCAGCCACGCAGGACTTGATATACTGGCCCTTGGCAGCGGCGGGCTTGGCCTTGATGATGGCGCCGATGAGAGCAGAATAGTTCTCATACAGCTTGTCAGCGCCGAAGGACACCTTGCCGATGGGGCAGTGGATGATGTTGGTCTTGTCCAGACGATACTCCACCTTACCGGCCTTGACCTCCTTCACGGCCTTGGCCACGTCGGGAGTGACGGTGCCGGCCTTGGGGGAGGGCATCAGGCCCTTGGGGCCCAGCAGCTTACCCAGACGGCCCACAACACCCATCATGTCGGGGGAAGCGACCACCACGTCGAAGTCGAACCAGTTCTCCTTCTGGATCTTCTCCACCATGTCCATATCGCCCACGAAATCGGCGCCGGCCTCACGGGCAGCGTCGGCCTTGTCGCCCTTGGCGAACACCAGCACACGGGCGGTCTTGCCGGTACCGTTGGGCAGCACGATGGCGCCACGGACCTGCTGATCGGCGTGACGGGAGTCAACGCCCAGCTTCACGTGCAGCTCGACGGTCTCGTCAAACTTGGCGGAAGCGGTCTTGCATACCAGTTCCAGACCCTCCTTGGGATCGTACAGGGTCCCACGGTCGATCTGCTTTGCACTGTCTTTATACTTCTTACCTCTAAACATCTCTTACACCCTCCTTATTCGCCCACGACGACGCCCATAGAACGGGCGGTGCCGGCGATCATGCTCATGGCAGCTTCCAGAGAAGCAGCGTTCAGATCACGCATCTTCAGCTCAGCGATCTTCTGAATGGAGGCCTTGGAGATGGTGGCCACCTTGGTCTTGTTGGGCACACCGGAGCCGGACTCGATGTTGCACTCCTTCTTGATCAGCACCGCAGCCGGGGGGGTCTTAGTGATGAAGGTGAAAGAGCGATCGGCGTACACGGTGATGACCACGGGAATAATCAGACCCATGTCATTCTTGGTGCGCTCGTTGAACTCCTTGGTGAAAGCGGCGATGTTCACGCCGTGCTGGCCCAGAGCGGGACCAACGGGGGGTGCGGGGGTTGCCTTGCCTGCAGGGATCTGCAGTTTTACATAACCAACGACTTTCTGTGCCATAAAGAGGCACCTCCTTCATAAAAATGTGGTAGCAGCCGGTCAAATACCGGACCTGCTCTTGGCGAGACGCACAGCGTCTCTCCCACTTGCGCCGGAGGGGATGCTCCGGCCTGTGTGCGTCCGACGCACTCAGGGCTGGACGACCTCGACCTGATCGAGCTCCAACTCTACGGGAGTCTCTCTCCCGAACATGGAGACCACCACACGAACCTTGTTCTTGTCGGCGTCGATCTCCTCCACGGTACCCATGAAGCTGGCCAGAGGGCCGTCCGTGATCTTCACGGTATCGCCCACGTTGTACAGCACCACGATCTCGTGCTTTTCCACACCCAGTGCAGCGACCTCCTCCTCCGTCAGGGGGATGGCCTTGTTGGCCTCTCCTACGAAGCCGGTGACGCCACGGATGTTGCGGATCAGATGCCAGGTGTCATCTGTCAAGATCATCTTAATGAGGACGTAACCGGGGAATACCTTGCGCTCCACTTCCTTCATGACACCCGACTCGGTGACCTCGGTGACGGTCTCCATAGGGATCTCCATCTTCAGGACCATGTCGGACATATTGCGGTTCACCACGGACTTTTCAATGGCCGCCTTCACCGCATTTTCATAGCCGGAATAGGTGTGGATGACATACCATTTTGCGTTATCAGCCATGCTCCGCTCCTTAGTGCGTAAACAGGCCGATCAGCGTCTTGACAGCCAGCACAGCCACGCCGTCAAAGATCCAGATGCAGGCGCCCACACCCAGAGAGCACAGCAGCACAGTGCCGGTGTTCTTGGCCGTGGTCTTGGCGCTGGGCCATACCACCTTCATCAGTTCGCTTCTCATTTCACGGAACCACTTGCCGTGATCCTTCTTGACTTTCTTTTCCTCTGCCATCGCTGTTTCTCCTTCCAATTACTTGGTTTCGGTATGGACCGTATGCTTTCTGCAGAAGGGGCAATACTTGTTCATTTCAAGACGGTCAGGGTTGTTCTTCTTGTTCTTCATCGTGTTGTAGTTTCTCTGCTTGCACTCATTGCATCTCAAAGTGATCTTCACTCGCATCTAACGGCACCTCCTTATTAGATTGACGGCTCCGGCCCCGCCGGACCGCCGCTTGCCTCCCTGAAGGGCGCAGCCTCTTTTCTGCGTCAGAAGCGAAAAAACGCATGAAAAGAAAGCCCATGTCCACAGGTAAGGATTATTCTAACACAGGCAAGTCCCTCCGTCAAGGCGTTTTTTCACGAAAAGGAGAAGATTTTTCATAAAAACGGCGCTTTTCTCCCCCCTTCTCCGGTTTTTTCTCTGCCACCGGTTGCGCCGGAGGGAAAAGTTGTGTATGATAGAGAAAAATTCACCCTGCGAGGTATGTAAGAATGAAGATCATGGCCATTGATTACGGCGACGCCCACACCGGCATCGCCATCTCCGACGCCACCGGCACGCTGGCGGGCTTCACCACCGTCATCGACAGCCGCAAGGCGGAGGTGGTGGTACAGGAGATCCTCCGGCTGCTCCCGGAGCACGGGGTCACGGAGCTGGTGCTGGGCTATCCCAAGAACATGGACGGCACCGTGGGTCCCCGTGCCGAGAAGGCCGCTGCCTTCGCCGAGACGCTGCGGCAGGCGGCAGACCTCCCCGTGACCCTGTGGGACGAGCGGCGCACCACGGTGGATGCCCACAACATCCTATTTAACAATGGAAAGAACGCCAAAAAGCGCAAAAAGGTGGTGGATGCCGTGGCGGCGTCCCTGATGCTGGAGGGCTATATCACCCGCAAGCGGCTGGAGGCACAGCGCCATGAGTGAGGTCTGCATCATCGGCGGCGGGGCCTCCGGCCTGATGGCGGCGCTGACGGCCCTCTCCGACCCCCGGAACCGGGTGACGCTGCTGGAGCGGCAGGGCCGGGTAGGCCGCAAGCTGCTGTCCACCGGCAACGGCCGGTGCAACCTCTCCAACCGCCATGCCTCCCCGGCTCACTACCACGGAGCCGACCCGGACTTCTGCCGCCCTGCGCTGGAGGCCTTCCCGGTGGCGGAAACGCTGCGCTTTTTCCACCAGCTGGGCCTTGTCACGGTGGAGGAGCCCGACGGCAAGCTGTATCCCCGCTCCAACACCGCCAATTCCGTGCTGGATGTGCTGCGTCTGGCGCTGGAGGGACAGCCGGATCGGCTGACCCTGTGGACCGGCGATCCCGTCACCTCCCTGAAGTGCCGGGGGCAGGGCTTTACCGTGACGCTGGAGAGCGGCGAGGTCCTCCGGGGCATGGACTGCGTCATTCTGGCCGCAGGCGGCGCCGCCGGCAGCAAGGTGGGCGGCGTGCTGGACGGCTATCGGCTGGCCAAGGGGCTGGGCCACCACCGCACGGCTCTGACCCCGGCACTGGTGCAGCTCAAGACCGATCCCACCTATCCCCGCTCCCTGAAGGGCGTGAAAACCACCGCCCGCATTACTCTGCGGCGGGGCCGGGAGGTGCTGGCGGAGAACCACGGAGAAATTCTCTTCACCGAGTACGGCGTCAGCGGCCCCGCCATCTTCGAGATCTCCCGCTATGCCATTGGTGAGGACGTGACCCTGTCGCTGGATCTGTGGCCGGAGCAGTCGGAAGCGGACACCGCCGCATGGCTGCGCCGCCGGCAGGAACTGGCACTCCGCAATCGGGAGCTCACCTGCGGGCAGGCCTTCACCGGCGCCCTCCACAGCCGCCTGAGCCAGATGGCGGCCAAGTACGCCGGGCTCTCCCCCTCCCTCCCCCTGGCAGACGCCCCGGAGGAGGCACTGGCGGCGCTGGCCCGCATCTGCAAGCATTTTGTTCTGCCCGTCACCGGCACCTGCGGCTTCGATCAGGCACAGGTCACCGCCGGAGGGCTCCGCACCGACGAGTTCGATCCCCACACCCTCCAAAGCCGTCTGGTCCCCGGCCTGTACGCCTGCGGCGAGGTGCTGGACGTGGACGGCGACTGCGGCGGCTACAATCTGCAATGGGCATGGTCCAGCGGCCATCTGGCCGGGCAGCTTCGATAAAAACAGCAGGATATTGCGTATTTTACGCAATATCCTGCTGTTTTACGGCATTTCTCTGGCTTCCTTCTTGGTCTCCATGGGATATACCGCCAGCTGATCGCCGCCGGCCGCCATAGCCAGCAGCACCTCCTCCGGGCCGTGATATCCCTTCTCCCGCAGCTTCCGCTCCAGCCACAGGCCGTCCCTTCCCGCCTTCCGCAGATTCTCCGGCAGCACCCGGCCGTCTTGCACCACCGGGGTCTGGAGCAGCTCCTGCCGGGGCTGCATGGACAGATCCGCCGGTGTCACCGGCCGCTGCATGGCCGCCGGCAGGAACGTCACCGTGCCGTTGTGCTCTAAAATGGCGGTCTGGATCTGGTTGAGGTCAAAATACCCCGATACCCGGCAGTACATGAGAAATTCGTTGAGATCCATCCGGGCTCGCCGCAGGTTTTTCCGGTAGATGACACCGGTGTCCATGAGGATCAGCGGCTTACCGATGATGAACCGCCGCACCCGGATGGATTTGTTGGTCAGCAGGGCGATGCCCCACGCCGCCAGCCCATACACCACCATGGCCCAAAGAGGTCGCAGGGGCGATTCCAGCTCCGAGGCCATTTCGGCGGCGATGGAGCCGATGGTAATGCCCATCACATAGTCAAACAGGTTCATCTGGGACACCTGCTTGTTGCCGGAGAGCTTGGTCAGCAGAAACAGGGCCGCCAGCGACCCCAGCGCCGTCAGGGTGATCTGTCCCCCCTGCTGCAGGATATCCTCCATAAAAAACACGCCTCCCGAAGCACTGATTTTCTCTCAGTATGCCCCGGCAGGCGTATTCTTATGTGCCCTCATTCGTGGGTCCGGACGTTGATGAACTCCGCCCGCAGCTTGGAGTAGAGGATGGTCTGGCTGCTGTACAGCCCACAGTAGCCGGAGATCAGATAGCTGATGGAGCAGGCCATGGCGAAATACAGCAGATCGCCGGAGCCGAACAGCTCCACGCTGAGGATGATGGAGGCCAGCGGGCAGTTCACCGCCCCGCAGAACACCGACACCAGCCCCATAGCGGCCCCGAAGCCCGCCGGGAGACCCAGCCAGCCCGCCGCCACGCAGCCGAAGGCGGCTCCCACGAAGAAGGAGGGTACCACCTCGCCGCCCTTAAAGCCGCACCCGATGGTGATGGCGGTGAAGAGCAGCTTCCACACCCATGCCCACGGATCCGCCTGTCCGGCGATGGCCCGACCGATGACCTCCATGCCTGCGCCGTTGTAGTCTCCATTGGTAAGCAGCGTCAAACCGATGAGCACCGCCGCTCCCACCGCCACCCGCAGGTAGGGGTTTTTCAGCGTCCGCTTCAGCAGATGCTCCACCCCGTGGAGCCCCCGGCAGAACAGGATGCTGACCACGGCGCACAGCAGCGCCAGCACCATCACCAGCAGCATGGTCCGCACCTCCAGCCCCGGAACCGTCACCGTGAACCGGGTGGGCGGCACCCCCATGAGCACCGACACCAGATAGCCCGTCAAGGCCGCCGTCAGGCACGGCACCAGTCCGGCATAGTACAGAACGCCTACGCTGATGACCTCCAGTGCAAACACCGTGGCCGTCAGGGGTGTGCCGAACAGGGCGGCGAACACGCCGCTCATTCCGCACAGGGTGGCCAGCGGCAGATCCTTCTCCCCCAGACGCAGCAGCCGCCCCGCCTGATAGCCGATGCCGCCGCCGATCTGCAGGGCAGCGCCCTCACGTCCGGCGCTGCCGCCGCACAGGTGGGTGATGACCGTGGACACGAAGATCACCGGCACCAGCAGCCCCGGCACCTGCTCCCCGAAGTGGACGGAGGCGATGATGTCGTTGGTACCCTTTCCCTCCGTTTTGGTGAGCCGATACAGCCCCACGATGGCAAGGCCCCCCACCGGCATCAGGTACAGCACCCACGGATGGGCCAGACGCATCTGCGTGGCGGTGTCCACGCCGATGTGGAACAGGGACCCGATGATCCCGCCCACCAGTCCGATGACGCCGCCCAGTACCATCCATTTCAGCAGCGTCACCGCATATTGTCCGATGTGGGCCACCCGCTCCTTCAGCCGTTCCATGTCCCGTCCCTCCGCTTTTTTACAGCATCTTTATATCCTGTCTGTTATATCATTTCCTGCGGCGCCTGTCAATCGCCGCCGCTGCCGCCCTACGAAATTTTTGTCAAGCTGAAAATCTTTCAGCCCATCTCACATTTTTTATTTTTCCCTGTTGATTCTCACGACGGGATGCATTATAATGTGGGTAACTGGCAAAAACAAGGAAAACAACGCTTGAATGGAAAAAGGAGGAACCACAAGATGAAATACGGTCGTACATTCAATTTCTCCGCCGGTCCCGCTATGATGCCGGAGCCCGTGCTGGAGGAGATCCGGGACGAGATGATGAACTACCGCGGCAGCGGTATGTGCGTCATGGAGATGAGCCACCGCTCCAAGGTGTTCCAGCAGATCGCTGACGAGGCCGAGGCCGACCTGCGCAAGCTGATGCACATCCCCGACAACTACAAGGTCCTGTTCATTCAGGGCGGCGGCACCGTACAGTTCGCCATGGTGGCCATGAACCTCATGAAGAACGGTAAGGCCTGCTATGTGGAGACCGGCGCATGGTCCAAGAAGGCCATTGCCGAGGCCAAGAAATTCGGTGAGGTGGACGTCATCGCCTCCTCCAAGGATAAGAACTTCTCCTACATCCCCGATTGCAGCGATCTGGACATCCCCGACGACTGCGACTATGTCTACATCTGCGAAAACGAGACCATCAACGGCACCACCTGGAACAAGCTGCCCAACACCAAGGGCCATGTGCTGGTGTCCGACCAGTCCTCCATGTTCCTCTCCCGCCCCTGCAACGTCTCCGACTACGGCCTGATCTGGGCCGGTGTGCAGAAGAACGTAGGCCCCGCCGGCATGGCCGTGGTCATTATCCGTGAGGATCTGATCCGTGACGATCTGGACCCCAAGACCCCCATCTACCTGATGTACAAGACTCACGCCGACAACGGCTCCATGTATAACACCCCCAACTGCTGGGCCATCTACTGCTGCGGCAAGGTATTCAAGTACCTGCTGAACATGGGCGGTCTGGAGGAGATGGAGAAGCGCAACATTGAAAAGGCCAAGGTGCTGTATGACTTCCTGGATTCCTCCAAGCTCTTCAAGGGTGCCGTGGTGCCTCAGGACCGCAGCCTCATGAACGTCCCCTTCGTCACCGGCGACAAGGATCTGGATGCCGCCGTTGTGGCCGCCTCCAAGGAGGCCGGCTTCGACAACCTGAAGGGCCACAAGTCTGTGGGCGGTCTCCGGGCCTCCATCTATAACGCCATGCCCAAGGAGGGTGTGGAGGCTCTGGTGGAGTTCCTCACCAAGTTCGAGGCTGAGCATCAGGCGTAACGTCCGTCTCTCGGGACGCAGGTCCGGAAAACCGGACAAATCGCCACATTCCGACAACAAAACGTATCATCGAAGGAGAATATTACTATGCGTATTCTTATTACAGACGGTATGGACAAGGCCGCCATGGCGCAGCTGCGTGAGCTGGGCCACGAGGTGGTGGAGCAGTTCTATGAGCCGGATCAGCTGGGCGCCGCCCTGCGGGACTTTGACACCGTGGTGGTCCGCTCCAAGACCAAGGTCCGTGCCAACCACATCGACGAGGCCAAGGGCGGCAAGCTGAAGCTCATCATCCGTGGCGGCGTGGGTGTGGACAACATCGACGTCAAGTACGCCGAGGAGAACGGCATTGCCGTCCGCAACACCCCCGGTGCCTCCTCCCAGTCCGTGGCGGAGCTGGCCATGGGCCATATGTTCGCCTGCACCCGCTATATCTCCATCGCCGGTCACACCATGCGTGAGGGCAAGTGGGAGAAGAAGGCCTACGGCAAGGGCATCGAGCTGCAGGGCAAGACCCTGGGCATCATCGGCTTCGGCCGCATCGGCCAGCATCTGGGCGTCATGGCAAAGGCCATCGGCATGAACGTCGTCGCTTACAGCACCACCCGCCGTCCGGAGGTGGAGGCCAAATTCGGCATCCCCTATGTGACGCTGGAGGAACTGCTGGCCCAGTCTGACTTCATCTCCCTCCACGCTCCCGCCGCACCCGGCGCTCCCCTCATCAACGCCGATACCATCGCCAAGATGAAGGACGGCGTGGTCATCATCAACACCTCCCGTGGTGCCAACGTGGACGAGGACGCCCTGCTGGCCGCTCTGGAGTCCGGCAAGGTCCGGGCCGCCGGTCTGGACGTCTACGCCGACGAGCCCACTGCCAACGCCGCTCTGTACAGCCATCCCATGGTGTCCTGCACGCCCCACATCGGCGCTGCCACCGTGGAGGCTCAGAAGCGCATCGGCACCGAGATCGTGGATATCATCCGCAGCTTTTGATCTCCCTATTATGCAAGAAAAGAAGGGGTATGGCAGAGCCATACCCCTTCTTTTTCACCGCCTCGCAAGAATGCAGCCTGTGAGCACCGCTCACAGGCTGCATTTTCGTTTCTCTATTTACGGTCGTTTCCACCAGCTGCCGCCGCCTCCAACGCCGCCGGAGTCCTCAGCACCGCCGGTATCCGGCGTGGTGGGATCTGTCGGATCCGTGGGGGTTGTCGGTGTGGTGGGGTCGGTAGGTGTCACCGGTGTGGTGGGGTCGGTAGGTGTCACCGGTGTGATGGCCTTCTGGTGCGCCGGGCAGATATCATCCTTGGGATCGTTGGGCGTAGCGGAGCCGTCCAGCACCTTCAACAGGTACTCATGGTCCTTGGCCTTGATATCGTTGAACAGCGCCCGGTTCCAGTCCAGCACCGCCACCTGCTTCACCTTGTCCTTGGGGCAGTACTGGGTGGCAATGTGCTTCCCCTCGGTGCAGTAGTCCACCAGCTTGTGGACGTTGCAGGTCGCCGTGGGAGCCGTATCCGCCGCCACCGTCACGGTGCGGACCCGGCTGCCCCGCAGATCCTTGGTGCAGGCATCCGTGGCCAGCAGGCCGCTGTCGGAGCACACCGTCACCTGCGTCAGGCCGGTGCAGCTGTCGAAGGCCTTGTCCTCCAAATCAGCATGGATCTCCCTCATCACCTGCTTCCACAGCTGCGCCGAGCCGTTGCCCATACCGTAGGACAGCTCATCGTTGGACTCATAGCCCGTCCATACCGCAGCGCAATAGTAGGGGCTGAAGCCCACGAAATAACGGTCCCGGTTGTCATCCGTGGTACCGGTCTTACCGGCGATGGTCATGCCGGAGAAATATGCCTCCGTACCGGTACCGCTGGTGATAACGCTCTCCAGTATATCCCGCAGCAGATAGGCGGTAGTCTCCTTCATGGCGCTGTGGGCGGAGGTCTCGTTCTCCATGACGGCATTCCCCTCGGAGTCCTCCACCCGCAGCCATGTCCGGGGCTTGGTGTATACGCCGTCGTTGGCGATGGCGGCATAGGCCGCAGCCATCTCCTCCGTGGTGACACCCACGTCGTAACCGCCCAGGCCCATGTTACCGGACTGCTGGCTGTCCCGCTGGGTCAGGGTGGTGAAGCCCAGCTTCTCCACCATATAATTATAGGAGGCCGCCGAGCCGTAGCTCTCATTGACCCGCACGGCGCAGGTATTCAGAGACTCCACCAGCGCCGTCCACACGGTGGTCAAGCCATAGAAGCCGGAGTGGGAGTTCTTGGGCCATGCGCCGTAGCCGTCCAGATCCCGGACGGGATAGTCGTCGATGGCGGAGGCAGCGGTGATGGTACCGTCGTCCAGCGCCGGGGCATAGTCGGAGATGGGCTTGGTAGCAGAACCGCACTGCCGGGGCTCCGTGGCCCAGTTCCAGCCACGGTCCACCGTCTTGGCGCCCAGACCGCCCACCATAGCCACCACGTTGCCGGTGGAATTGTCCACCAGCGTGATAGCCGCCTGCAAGGGCTTGCCGTAGTCGTCCGTATACTCCACCAGATCGCTGTTTTCAAAAACGCTCTCCGCAATGGACTGGAGCTTGCTGTCCTGCAGCGTATAAATCTTATAGCCGCTGCTGTAGATCTTGCTGACGGCCTTCTCCTGTGCCGTGCGGACGTTGCCGTTCTCGTCGGGTGCATCGTCCTCCAGCCCCAGCTTCTCCACCAGCGCCGCCGCCACATCGGAGATGACCTGATCCGTATAATAGGAGTTGTTGGCGGTGGACTGCACGGTGGGCTTCTCCGGGGTCTCCTGATCCTCCGTAGGCTCGGTGAAATTGCCGAGATTCGTATACCCGTCGCTGAACTGGACCTCCTCCGCCGCGGCGGCATCATAGGTGGCCTGATCGATCTTCTCCTGACCGAGCATCTCGCCCAGGATGGTCAGCTGCCGCTCCCGGTTGTTCTCACGGGTCCAGTCGCTGAGCAGAGGATCATACATGGAGGGATTGTTGGTGATGCCGATGAGACAGGCACACTCCGCCAGCGTCAGATCCTTCACATCCTTGTGGAAGTACATCCGGGCAGCCGTCTGCACGCCGTAGCACTGCTCTCCCAGATAGATGGTGTTGAGATACATCTCCAGGATCTGGGACTTGGAGTAATCCTTCTCCAGCGCCAGCGCCCGGTAGATCTCCGTGATCTTCCGCTTCACCGTCACCTGATTGTCGCCGGTGACGTTTTTCAGCAGCTGCTGGGTGATGGTGGAGCCGCCCTGTGTGCCGCTGCCGGTCAGGGTCCTGGTGATGGCCCGCAGGGTCCCCTTCCAGTCCACCCCGTGGTGGGTCTTGAAGCGCTTGTCCTCGATGGCGATGGTGGCCTCCTGCAAATACTTGGGGATGTCCCCGATATCCACCCAGATGCGGTTTTCATCGCTGAACAGCGTCTGATACATCTCCCATGTCTCGCCGTCCGTCCCCAGACGGTACAGCTCCGTGGATACCTTCCGGTCATATTCGGACATATCCACCTCTACGTGGCCCTTCAGGGACTTATTGATGTAGGTCATGAAGATCCCCACAAAAATGGCCATGGTCAGCACGCCCACCAGCACGATGGTGCCGATGACGCCCCAGACCCTCTTGGCCCGTCCCTTCCCTCGGTTTTTCCTCTGATGGGCGCTCTGCTCTGCCTTATCACGGTCGTTGGAGTGTTCTTTCATGGACAGCGCACCTCACTTTCTGTTTCGTTGTTCCGGCCGCCGGGCGGCCTCAGGCTTTTTATACGGCTTCTCCCTGCCGCCCTGCTCCGGAAGGTCCCGGCTGCGGCAAAAAGCACATATTAAACCAATATAAGAGTTATTTTACCACACCTGTCAACCGATAAAAATACCTTTTTGCGCAAAAAACGCAATCACCGTATCCTTTGACCCGGCACATAGGTTCCGTTTTGTGCTGCTTTTCCAATTTTTGTGCGGAAATCGGCAGCGCCGCCCTCTTGCAATTTCTGTGGAAATCCGTTATAGTAGGGGGACATCAACCTATGCAGGAGGTATTTTCTCATGAGCGATGAGTTTGGCCCCAGCTTTATCACCCTCACCGACGAGGACGGCAACGATATCGAGCTGGAGTATGTGGACGCACTGGAGCACGAGGGGCAGACCTATATGGCCTTCTTCCCCGCCGTGGAGGACGAGGCGGACGAGGAATCCGAGGACTACGGTCTGGTGATCCTGAAATCCGTCACGGAAAACGGCGAGGAGCTGCTCAGCACGCTGGATGACGAAGCGGAGCTGGAGAAGATCTACGAGCTGTTCATGGAACAGCTGCTGGCCGACGAGGAAGAAAATTCCTGACCATTTCTGCGAAAACCCCTTTTATTTTTCCCGCAGGTCTGTTATAATAAGACCATCGCCGAAAGGCGAGGTCCCGCAGGGATGTGACGGGTCTTTTTTATCCTCACATTTTGTTATAGGGGATGTCGGATCAGTATGTGGATCGCAGGCCTCCCGGCTGCCGTCTGCGGCTGGAAGTTGGAAGCGGTGAAGCACGCTGGAGACAACCCACCTGCTGAAACGGTGCAGGTTATAACTTGGCCCCCACGCCCGGCGGGACAACTGGTAAAAGCCCGGTCAGCTCCGGAATGCCTCCGGAGTTGACCGCTTTTTCGGCCTATGGCCGGATAATTTCCGTTTCCCCCTTGCACAGCAGACAGATTTCCTGTATAATTACGATTAACTTTACGAAGTCGGGTCGTAATGACCCCTATTTTGAGAGGATGAAACAACTATGAGCGCATCAAGAGAAAAGAAGAACCGGCAGGAGGTCGCCGCCAGCGGCGTTGTGGATCCCAAGACTGCCCGTCAAGCTCAGGAGCAGGCCAAGGAGCGCCGCTCCAACCGGCTCTATGCCATCATCGCCATCGCCTTTGTGGTGGTCGCCATTGGCCTGGTGGTGTGGAACTCCAACATCATCCAGCGTGGCACCACTGCCGTCACGGTGGAGGGCGAGTCCTATTCCGCCGCCGAGGTCAGCTACTACTATCACAATGCCTATAACAGTATCGTCAACTCCAAGTATGCCAGTCTCTACGGCATTGACAAGAATACCTCCCTGTCTCAGCAGAGCCTGAACGACACCGCCAAGATGATGTTGGGTGTCAGCGAGGACATGACTTGGGACGCCTACTTCCGTGACGCCGCCAAGAAGAGTCTCATTCAGCTGACCATGCTGAAGAAGGGCGCCGCCGAGAAGGGCCTGACCTTCGACGACGATATGCAGAAGGAAATCGACAGCACCTTGGAGACCTTCTCCACCTACGCCAAGAATGCCGGCTACTCCACCAGCGCTTACCTGAAGCTGATGTACGGCAACAACATGACGATGTCCACCTTCAAGAGCATTCTGAAGGACACCGTTCTGGCCTCCCACTATCAGCAGGACTACATCGACAGCCTCACCTACACCGACGAGGAAGTGGAGACCTACTATAACGAGCACAAGAACAACTTCGACGTGGCCGACTACGAGTACATCTACTTCAAGGGTACTGCCGACTCCACCAAGGATGCCGACGGCAACACCGTGCAGCCCACCGACGAGGAGAACGCCGCCGCCAAGGAGGCTGCCTCCGCCAATGCCAACGCCGCTCTGGAGGCCGTCCGCAACGGTCTTTTGATGGAGAAGGCCGCCGACAACTACGATAACGGCACCTACACCGACCGTCCCACCGGTACCTACAGCGGTGACGCCGTCACCGAGTGGGTGTTCAACGAGGAGCGTCAGGAGGGCGATCTGACCCTCATCGAGAGCGGCGACAACTACTATGTGGTCCTGTTCCACAGCCGTGGCCGCAACGACTACAACACCGTAGACGTGCGCCACATTCTGTTCAAGGTGGATACCTCCGATCTGGACAGCAAGGCTGACGACTATCAGGAGAAGCTGGACGCCCGCAAGGCCGAGCAGAAGGAGGCCGCCGAGGCCGCTCTGAAGAAGTGGGAGGAGGGCGCCCGCACCGAGGACAGCTTTGCCGAGCTGGCCAATGAGCTCTCCGCCGATACCGGCTCCAACACCAAAGGCGGCCTGTATACCGAGGTGTATAAGGGCCAGATGGTCACCGAGTTCAACGACTGGTGCTTCGACGAGTCCCGTCAGCCCGGCGACACCGGTATCGTCTACAACGAGGGCAGCTACACCGGCTACCATGTCATATACTTTGTGGGTACCGACGCCCCCTATTGGCAGGTGCAGGTCCGCAACGCCATGAAAAACGCCGACTACACCCAGTGGAACAACGCTCTCGTGAAGGACATCACCGCCACCGAGGCCTCCGGTATGAAGTACCTCGTCTGATGAATTTCCGAAAAAGACCGGCCGAGGCCGGTCTTTTTTGATACCGTCTGGAAGCAAAGGAGCCTATTTATGCACGAACAGTTTTTGCGCACCGAGATGGTGCTGGGCCAGCCGGCGCTGGAGCGCCTGCAAAGCGCCCATGTGGCCGTGTTCGGTCTGGGCGGCGTGGGCAGCTATGCCGCCGAGATCCTGGCCCGCTCCGGCGTAGGTGAGCTGACGCTGGTGGATCAGGACACCGTCAGTGTCACCAACATCAACCGCCAGCTCTGCGCCCTCCACTCCACCGTGGGCCAGTCCAAGGCGGAGGTCACCGCCCGCCGTTGCCGGGACATCTCCCCCAGTGCCGTCATCCACCCCATCTGCGCCACCTACGACGCCGCCCATCGGGAGGATTTCTTCTCCGCCCGATATGACTACATTGCCGACTGCATCGATCTGGTGACCTGCAAGCTGGATCTGATCCAGCAGGCCATGGACCGAAGGATCCCCATCCTGTCGGCGCTGGGGACCGGCAACAAGCTGGACCCCACCCTGCTGCGGGTAACGGATATCTCTCAGACCAGCGGCTGCCCGCTGGCCCGTGTCATGCGGAAGGAACTGCGCAGCCGTGGCATCCGCCACCTGAAGGTGGTGTTCAGCCCGGAGCAGCCCGCCGCCACTACCCAGCTGGAGGCCCCCTCCCCCGGCCGCCGCAGCGTCCCTGCCAGTGTGCCATGGGTCCCCTCCACCGCCGGTATCCTGCTGGCCGGCACCATTGTGCGGGACCTCATCGGATGAGGGGCGGCGACATCGCCGGACTGCTGATCCGGCAGGCCCGCCTTCAGCGGGACTGGAGTCAGGAAGGTCTGTGCCGTGGCATCTGCGCCCCCTCCTATCTGTCCAAGATCGAGCAGGGCAAGGCCGCCCCCTCCCCGGAGGTGACGGAGCTGCTGCTGCACCGGCTGGGTCTTGTCTGGACTCCGGAGCCGGAGGGCTTAGCGCCCTGCTGGAAGGCCCTGCTCTCCGGCAGCCCGAATTTCGATTCCCTCTATGAACAGCTGGTGCAGCCCCGGCGGGAGATTCTTGCATTCAGTCCGCTGGCAGCGGACGCCCTGCTGCTGGATGCCTTTTACGCCGACGAGATGCGCCCTCTGCCGGTGGAGTGGGAGCCCTTTCTCTCCACCCGGCAGCTGGCCCTGCATCGGGGCCTTCAGGGCCGGTGGGAGGAGGCGGTACGGCTGGAGCTGCTGCCGCTGCTGGCTGCCCACTACGGAGAGTTCCTCTACGCCGAGGGCGAATACACCGCCGCCATCGAGGTGCTGCGGGACGCCTACCGCTCGGCATCGGATGCCGGCTACCCCTACCTGATGCTGTCCTGCCGCCTGTGGATGGGCAACTGCTACTCGGATCTGGGCCGCATGGAGGAGATGCTGACCCACTACTCTGTAGCGGAGCGTCTGGCAGAAGCCTTGAGGGATACCGGCAGCTTGTCTGCCCTCCGCTACAATGTTGCCTCCACTCAACTGGAGCTGGGTCAACCGGAAAAGGCCCTGCCCTACTTTGCCTCCCTCCCCCGCCCCGGCTTTCTGGACCTGCACAAGCTGGCCATCTGCCACGAGCAGTTGGGCCATCGGGAGCAGGCGCTGGCCGCCGTCCAGCAGGCGGAGCCTATGGCCTCCGGCGAAATGGAGCAGCGGATGCTGGCGCTGGTGCGCTATCGGCTGGAGCACCCGGACTACCTCCATGACGATACCTACGGCGCCCAACTTCTGGACTGCTTCCAGCGTCTGCGAGACACATATCCTATGGGCTTCACCCGCTTCCACCTGCCGTGGGTGCTGGCGTGGTACAAGGCCAACCGTCAGTATCGTCAAGCCTGCCGCCTGTTGGAGGAGTTTCCTGTAAAATAGCATTTTTACCCCATTAAGAGGGTCATCACGGGAATAACTTTCCCACGATGACCCCCTTTTCTTTTGTAAGCAGCTGTGGGATAATCATAGCAGTGAGGTGAACGCTATGAAACAAACTCTCTGGACACGGAATTTTACCCGCATCACCGCCGCCACGACGCTGGGCGCCGCCGGCGGCATCATCAGCCAATTCGCCCTGTCCTTTCTGGTCTTTGACGAGACAGGCAGCACTCTGGCCTCGGCGCTGGTGGTGGCCATTCAGCTGATCCCCATGGTGCTGCTGCCGCTGGTCGTCGCCCCCATGATGGACCGCCTGCCCCGCAAGCCCTTTCTGGTGTGGGGCGACCTGCTCAACGGCATATGCTACGCCGGGGCGGGACTGTTCCTGCTGCACAGTGCCTTCTCCTACACCGCCTATCTGGCCTTTTCCCTGCTGGTATCGTGCCTTGCAGCCTTCGATGAGCTGGCCTACAACAGCTTCTACCCCCTGCTGCTGCCGGAGGGACAGGAGGAGCGGGCCTACACCGTCTCCGCCATGCTCTATCCCATTCTGAAGGTCCTCATGATGCCGCTGGCGGCGCTGCTGTACGACACCTTAGGCGTGGGACGGCTGCTACTGATCCAAGGCGCACTGTCGGTGCTGGCCGCCCTCATCGAAAACCGCATCCATGTGCAGGAGAGCCGCCGGGATCAAGAGCCGCTGCTGTCCCTGAAAACCTGGTGGCGGGACATCCGGGAGGCCGCCGCCTATCTTCGGCAGGAGCACGGCCTCCACGGCCTCTATGAGTACATGGCCGTCACCAACGGCATGGCCATGGGCTATTCTCCCCTGCTCATCGCCTTCTTTCGCACAGCGCCGGGCTTCACCACCGCCATGTACTCCTTCTTCTCCGTGGCGGAGTTCGCCGGGCGCACCATCGGCGGCGCCGTCCGCTACCGCTACTCCCTGCCGGAGCGAAAGCGATTCGGCTTCCTGTTCGGGGTGTATCAGACCTACGAACTGATGGACACCTGCCTTCTGTGGCTGCCGTATCCCCTGATGCTGGTGAACCGAGCCGTCTGCGGCTTTCTGGGCATCCAGAGTGCCACCATCCGGCAGGCGGCGGTGCAGCGCTACATCCCCGACCGGCTGCGGGCTCGGCTCAATGCCTATGAGTCCATGCTCTGCACGGCGGCGGGAGCGGTGCTGTCGCTGGCCATCGGTGCTTTGGGCGAGGTGCTGGACTATCGGCTCTGCATGACCATCTGCGGCTTGAGCGCCATGGCGGTTTGCTGGCTGACGGTATTCCTGCGGCGGCGTCAGGTGCAGCTGGTGCTGACTGACCGCCCCGGCGAGGCCCAGTCCGATACACTTTCATAACGCTCCATTCTAAAAAGAAGGCCCCAAAGGCTCTGCCTTTGGGGCACTCTCCGTAAGGAAGGGACTCCAATGATTTGTATTTAGCTTTTTTCGCGGATTGTGGTGTCATGATCCGATGCTTGCTATCCCTGTGGACACGACGGCAAATGCTTCGTATTATTTATTTATAATAACTCCTTTGTACCAAGTCGGAATGGATTTCGTCATATTCTCATACCAGCTTAGTACATCTTTTGCTTGATTTATCATTACTTGAATTTGGCTCTGCCCAAAAGGAATTGCCCAAGGCACAGAAGATAAAGTATTACTGCTAATATAAAGTGCGAGCAACTCCCAAAACGGAATTGGTACGTCATTGTTGAAGTATCCGTTTACCATTCCGGTTGCAAACAAAGGGGTAGCTTGAGCGCACCACACAATGCGGTTAAATTCTTCCCACGGATCTCCGAAGTCATTTCTATTAAAATCAATGATGTAGAGTCGCTTATCATTCCCTATCATCATATTGCCGATATGGTAATCTCCGTGCTGATAGGTTCGAGGGCGACCGCTGAGCAAATATCTGTGAGCGTTAATGTAATCAATGAAGGCTTGCCCATTTTCGTACTTGACAGGACATTCTTCATACATCTTGATTTTGTGGTCTACTTTACGATTAAAATAGATTTCCCAATCTTCTATTTCTTTCGGAGCGGGGATTTTATGAATTTCTTTTAGTATTTTTCCCGCTTCAAAACCATAAGAATACTGTTCTTGGTTTGTTAAATTATGTATATTTTCTTCTGCATCAATGCCATCGATCCAAGTTTGAATAGAATAAACTCCTTCATCAAATGTGCCGAACTCTAAGGGGCGGCACATTGGTACACCGAGAGCTGCTACCTGACCCATAAGTTCATATTCGCTTTTCTTCCTGTCATATTGTTCAATCGGAGAAACACGAAGCAAAAATTTATTTCCTTGCTCGTCGGTAACACAGTATTTTCTATCTTCTGACCAACCTTTATCTATTAGTTGCTTTGTAATAAATTCATGTTGTGGCATAGCCTTTCATCCTTTCAAAGAATTATTTGCCTTACAAAAATTATTCTTGGTAAAATTATATTTCTTATTATACAGAAAATAAAATCATTATTTACTATTTTTTGCTCCTACCGTAATCCTTCCATATGATTGTTTTTCCTATAAATCCAAATTCCGGCTGACGACAAAACCAAAGGGAGACAACTTCCTTACGGAGCGTCTCCCTTCGGTCCTTCCTTTTACTCGATTCCATCAGCGCTGAAGGCGCTTGCCGCCGTGACGGGCCACCGCCTCGTCCCGCTTGCCAGAGGTCTGCCGCCGCCCGGTCTCTGCAGGCCGCTGTACCTCCGCCACAGGCTCAGATACCTCCGCAGACGCAGGCTTTTCCGGCAAGGTGGGGACTTCCTCCTCCATCGCCGCAGCCTGCACCGATTCGGTGGGAGCTTTCTCTCCCGCATTCGTTGCCATACATCTCCCGGTGGGGGATTCTTCCGTTTTCTCTCCCTTTCGGCGTCGCAGGGGGAAGATGCACAGCAACGCCAGCACTACAGCAGCCCCCAGCACCAGATACAGTCCCGGCGGCCGGCTGATATAGCCGGACACATAGCCCAGCCCATCGATGCCCCACAGGGGCTGCCCCAGTACATTGTCCCAGTAGACCGGGGCTCCCTCCACATAGAAGAAGCGCCGCTCTGTGTCCACGGAACCGATGACGCCCCCCTCCAGCGATAGGTCACTGTCCGTGACGTAGGCGATGGTGTCCCCCGGCTGCAGCGTCTCCGGCTGCTCCTGCCGCACGTACAGCAGCGCCCCGGCGGACCACGGAAGCCCCTCCATGTCCGCCGGTACCACATAAGGCGTGATGCCGAAGGCCCGCACCCCCATGAGCCCCGCCGCCATCAATAGGATGCACAGGGTCAAAAGCGTCGCCAGTACGCCGCATATTCCTCTGAAAAACTTTCTCATGTTGTCTCCGCTCATTTCCACAGGCTGCCGCATAGGTGTTTTTATCATCTTACCATGTTCCCGCCCCAAAGACAAGCCCTTTCGCTATCCTCCTACCCCTTTCGCAGCTCCTTTTCCAGCTTCTCCAGCGCTCGCTTCTCGATGCGGGAGACATAGCTGCGGCTGATGCCGTATACCGCCGCCACCTGCCGCTGGGTTTGGGGCGGATGCCCCTCCAGCCCGTACCGCCTCCGGATGATGTCCGCCTCCCGCTCCGTCAGGCAGTCCCGCACCAGACGCCGCAGCAGCAGCTGCTCCTCCTGATCCTGCAGATCCGACAGCATGGTGTCGTCGGTCCCCACCACGTCCAGCAGATACAGCGAGCCCCCCTCCTTATCCGTGTCGATGGCGTCGGACAGGGACACCTCCCCCTGCAGCTTCCGCTGGGAGCGGAAGTACATGAGGATCTCATTTTCAATACACCTCGACGCATAAGTAGCCAGCTTGATGCCCCGGTCTGCCCGGAAGGTGTTGACGGCCTTGATGAGTCCAATGGTGCCGATGGAGATCAGATCCTCCTGATTGTCCGCCTGTGTATAGTATTTCTTGATAATGTGGGCCACCAGCCGGAGATTGTGCTCCACCAGCCGGTTCCGGGCCTCCAGATCCCCCTGCGCCCACCGCTCCAGACACGCCCGCTCCTCCTCCGGCGGCAGCGGCCGGGGGAACGAACCGGGATTCCCCGTCAGACGCAGGGACAAAAACAGGCTGTTGGACAGCAGCAGCAACGCCGCAGACAGCATACAGATCCCTCCTCTTCTGCCAGCCTATGCCCTCAGAGGAAGTCCCTATGCTTGACGCAGCGCCGGAAGTGGGGCACAATACATTGCAGAATAATTAAAACGTTTCTATCTCCATCAAATTTTCTGGAGGATTTTATGGGTTTCATCTATCAGGAGGCCAATGCATACGGCGTAGAGGCCTTGGTGGCCTTGGAGCGCCACTACACCCCCACGGAGGAAAAATACTGCACCGCCGTCACAGAGGCCGTCCGCATCTGCGACACCTACGGCATCCCGGAGCGGGAGCTGGTGCCGCAGGTGCGCCATATCGCCGCCGCCGAGGAGTACCTGCTGGCGCACCTGTCAGAGGACGAGGAGACGCTGCAATTCCTGTTCACTCCTCTCTCCGGCAGCAACACCTGTCTGGCATGGTTTCTGGTCTGGGATTATGTTCGCCCCGGCGGCGAAAAAGCTTAATAAATATACAGGCCACACACCCCAGCAGCGGCTGCGGGACATCATCTCCGCCGTGGGCCAGTATCAGGAGGATCCCCTCCCCCCGCCGCAGCAGCTGGACACCATCTGCGACCTCATCGACTACATGGACCTCACCCGCCTGCCCCCTGCCGACCGGTGGCGGCTGCTGACGCTGTACGCCCATCTGGAGGAGTACGAGCGCACCGCCTGCCGCATCGTGGAGCAGTCCGCCGCCCTGCTGGCACAAGTGATGCAGACGCCGGAGACGGACCGTCTGCTGCGGCAGTGTCTGGAGCAGACACGGGAGAACACCCCCCGTCTTATGAGCGCCTTTGCCCAGTCCCAGACGCTGTCCGACCAGAGCATCACCTTTCTGCCCTGCGTCATGTCCTTCCACTCCATGCGCTTCCTCACCGGCGACGACCACATCACCGTCATCGCCGGGGTGCTGTACTGGCTCATTCTGCGCCTGACGGAGAAATACGCCGCCAACGACGAGCATCTGCTGGCCTGCCTGAAAACGCTGGGTGACAAGAGCCGTCTGGATATCCTGAAGCTGCTGAAGGAGCAGGACCGCAGCGGGCAGGAGCTGGCCAAGGAGCTGGGCATCTCCCAAGGCACCGTTTCCCACCACCTGAACGTGCTGGTGCGGGACGAATTCATCCGTATCGCCAAGGACGGCAGCCGCCTGCGGTGCAGTCTGGCCCCGGAGGCCATCGAGTCCATGGTGGACGATATCCGCCGCCTTCTTTTGTAGTCAAAGGACGCACAACTCCATCCGAAAAGATCAGACCTCCCCGAGGTCTGATCTTTTATGCATTTACCCATTGACAAATTTCGATTCCGGCGCTATGACGCGCCCATGAATATAGAAACGTTTTGATGTTCGTGAAAGTCGAGAGGAGGATGCTCCACCCCCACCGTCTCTTCCCTCTGCACATTCTATGAAAGAAAGGAAGCTTGCAAATGAAAAAGAGGATACTCTCCCTGTGCATGGCCGCCGTGCTGGCGCTGTCATGTATCCTGCCCGCCTCGGCGGCAGAAACGCAAAGCGGCCTGACGGTCCGTTCCGTCACCCCCGCCGACCTGTCCCAGACCATGGGCAACACCACCCAGCAGATGACCACCCAGCCTCAGGACCCCAATGAAGTGGTGGATATTCTGGTGGAGCTGGACGATGAGCCCGCTGCCGCCGTGCTGGAGCAGGACGGCAAGACCTACATGAGCAGCCACGACGAGGCGCTGGATGTCACCGTTTCCGGCGACAAGACCGTGACGCTGGCTGCCGGGGCCACCGGCGATGTGAAGGTCAGCGTCTCCCTCTCCCAGAGCCAGAAGGCCAAGCTGGACGCCGCCTATGAAAACGGCATCTATGTGGAGGGTTTCGTGGTGCTCACCGCCAAGGATGGCAGCGCAGATCTGTCCATCCCCTTCCTGGCCTACTACGGCGACTGGTCCGCCCCCGGTATGCTGGACTACGCCACTATGCTCAATGAGGATACCGTGCCTTACAGCCATCTCTCTACCGAACTGGGCGCATACTTCACCAGCAGCTTTGCCTATCGTCTGGGCGCCAATCTGTCCGTGACCATGGGCGGGGCAGAGAAAACCTCCCTGAAGGCTGAGCATATCACCGTCTCCCCCAACGGCGATACCTATATGGACGGCGTGGAATTTGTCAACGTCAGCCAGATGCGCAGCGCCTCCGCCCTGCACTTCACCGTCACCAACGCCGACGGCCAGGAGGTCTGGAGCGACGCCGTTACCAACGTCCCCAAGACCATCTATGTGTCCTCTCAGGGCGGCCCCATTCCCGCCACCATGTATCAGGATATGGCTCCTGACGCTTGGTACGGCACGGACAACGAGGGCAGCGCCCTGCCTGACGGCCAGTACTACTACACCATCACCGCCGATCCCGTCACCGATCACGAGAGCCGCAATGTCCGGGATACCCTGACCTTCCCTGTGTACATCGATACCCAGGCTCCCCAACTGGATCAGGGCTGCGTGACCCTGAGCACCGGCGCCGACGGCCGCACCACTCTGGGGATGCAGGTCTCCGACGAGCATCTGTATCTGGATACCGAGATCTTCGTGGCCAATGACGACGGCACCATCAGCACCAGTTCCGAGAATATTCTCCACAAAAACGTGGGTCTGGCGGATATGCCCGATGTCACCTCTGACGCCATGTCCGTGGATGTCACCGACTACGCCGGCAAGCTCCTGTATGTCCAGCTGTCCGACTGGGGCTACAACTACGCCGCCTATCTGGTGCAGCTGCCCGACACCTTCGAGGGTACCACCCTGTCCCTGTCCGATACCACCGCCTTCCTGTTCACCGGTGAACAGCAGCAGCTGTTGGTCTTCGACACCGATACCGATACCGCTCTTACCTGGACCAGCAGCAATGCCGGCGTGGCCTCCGTGGACGAGGGCGGCCTGGTCACTGCCAAGGCCCCCGGCGTCACCACCGTCACCGCCACTACCGCCAACGGTGCCTCCGTCTCCTGCGTGGTGGGCGTCAGCGATCAGCTGACCTACACCGGTCTGCGTCTGGACTTCGATGAGATGACCACCACCATGTACTTCGATTCCACCATCGACCTGCCCGGCGTGTATCTGGAGCCCTACGGCTTTGCCCTCTCCGGCAAGCACAACATCTACGGCACCGAAGGCCTCACCTGGAGTGTCTCCGATCCCACCATTGCCGACTTGGATGAGTACAGCAAGACCACACTGGTGGCCAATAAGGACGGCAAGTCCGGCGACGTCACCGTCACCGCCGAGTATCAGGGCATGACCGCCTCCTTCACCGTCCATGTGGGCCCGTACCCCGGCTCTGTGGAGCTGTACCACGTCTGGATCCAGGCCCGCAGCAACCGCATCTTCCTTCAGGGCAAGCAGGGCATCGTGGGTGCCGGCCGTGACGGCATCCACTCCACGGATACCGCCGCCACCAGCGACGATCAGATCATCACCTTTACCAACAGCGATCCCAATGTGGTGGACCTGACCAATCCCGTGATCCGTGCCACCTCCAACCGTGATCTGCCCGACGAGTGTGCCTTCGTGGACGCCAAGAACCCCGGCAACGCCGTCATCACCGCCACCGCCACCAGCACCACCCAGGATACCGTCCAGTGCTTCGTCACTGTGGTGCCCAAGTGGTACGACGGCATTCAGGCCACCCAGGATACCATTCCTCTGAAGCTGGGCCAAGGTGCGGACCTCACGCAGTACCTGACCCTGCTGGACGAGTCCGGCGTGGTGATTCCGGAGCTGAACCCTGTGAACTATGCCAGTCTGGATGAGAGCATCCTCTCCGTGGATGCGAGTGGGCATGTCACCGCGCTGCACACCGGCACCGGCATGGTGCGGGCGTTGCTGAACACCGGTGACTACGCCCTCATCGCCGTGGAGGTCACCTGCGATCACGACCACACCACCCGCACCGAGACCCCCGCCACCTGTACCGAGGACGGCTCTGTCACCGTCATCTGCGATGACTGCGGTGAGGTACTGTCCACCGAGACGCTGCCCGCCACCGGTCACAGCACCGTGGTGAAAAACGCCAAGGACGCCACCTGCACCGAGCCCGGCTACACCGGCGATAAGGTCTGCACCGTCTGCGGCGAGACCGTCGAGACCGGCGAGGTCATCCCCGCCGCCGGCCACAGCTACAAGGATGGCAAGTGTACCGTCTGCGGCGCCGCCGATCCCAACGCCAACAGCGGCGGCAATACCGGCAATAACGGCACCGACAGCCCCAACACCGCTGACGGAGCCGCCATGGGCCGTGGCTGAGCCTGATGACCGTGGCCGTTCTGGCCGGGGCCGTTCTGGTTCTCGGCAAGAGGTACCGAGCCTGATTCCCCCCTTTCGCAGCGCTCCTCTTAGGCGATAAAAACCCTTGGCGGTACAGCCCCTTGGCGGCGCAGCCCCTTGGCGGCACAGCCTCTTGGCGGCGTAGCCCCTTGGCGGCGTAGCCCCTTGGCGGCACAGCCTCTTGGTGGCACAGCCCCTTGGCGGCACAGCCCCTTGGCGGCGTAGCCCCTTGGCGGCAAGGCCCCTTGAAATAGCGCATCTCTCTTTCTGTAGAGGCGGAGGGGGGACCCTACCGGGTCCCCCCTCCGCCTTTTGCTTTTCCGAAACCACCCGGCTTCTCCGCCGTCGCCTGATTTCCCACTGCTTCCTGATTTTCTCGATACCATTTCATCTTCTGATACGATTCGATTTTTGATGCCACTTTTCCCTGATGCCGCCACGCTGCCAGAATCGAAAAATCCGGAGCGGCTCTGTGGCCCTTCTGCGCCTCAATATTTTCTCCATGCGAAATATTCAAAAAATTCATGCTCCCATCGGGAAAATTTTTCTGGAAAAACATTGCCATTTCTCCGGATTTCGTATATACTGGGAGGTGTATGGATCATTCCTCCCTGCGCCGCAAGCAGGTGAGCTCTCCTCCTGTACAGCCGCATCCGGCGGCAAGCAGGCGGGGAAGGCAAAATTGCCTTCCCCGCCTTTTTTTGCTGTTTTTCTATTCTGCCGGTATTCGTATTTTCAGCGTTGGCATTGCTCCGTATTTTCGCTCTCCCGGCGCTGCTATCGTTCCGGTGCCTGCGCTTTCGGCACTGCTGCCGAACCGGCTTTTGCACTTCTCCGGCTTCTTTGATCGGCCCGATATTCCCCCGTTTCCGACTCTGTCATCGGCATGGATCCCGCCTTTTCCCGGCGCTGCTATCATCTCGGCTCCTGCTTCTTTTCGGTGCCGATCATATGCCGGTATTTTCTCTTTTCCGGAATCGAAAGCAGTCCGGCGCCTGGAAGTTTTTTCTCTGCCGGTGTTCCGTTTTTGGATTTCAGAGAGGGCTGTTTTTATCCCTTTGGGTTTTTGCGCTGTCGTTTTTTCGGTCTGCATCCGCCGGTTTTGTCCAGTTACTGCCCCATTTTCTGACCTTGGAGCGTCCCGGTTTTTGTCCAGCTTTTGTCCAGCATTGGACGCCTTTTTGTCCAGCCGCCGGTGGTGCCTCCCTTATTGAACCTCTTTGGGAAGCTTCTTATCCTCCGGTTTCGATCCGCAGGGGGCCTTCGGTTTTTTATCCTTCACCAAAATGAACGAGGTGATGAGCGCCGTCAGGGGAACCGCCAGAATGACGCCGATGCTGCTGGCGATGCCGCTGATGACCTCCGTGGCCATATAGGGGGAGCTGATGAGCTGCCGGGGATCCAGCCCCAGCGAATACAGATAGATGATGAAGGACAGGCCGCTGCCCAAAAATGCCAGGATCAGGGTGTTGGTCATGGTACCCACCATATCCCGGCCGATATTCATACCGGAGCGGAACAGAGCCCGGCCGTCCCGGTCCGGGGCCACGGTATGTACCTCCGTCAGCGCAGAGGAGATGCTCATGGCCACGTCCATCACGGCGCCCAGCGCACTGATGACTACCCCCGCCACCAGCAGGCCCCGCAGGCCCAAGGGCGTACCCGTCTGCCGCAGCTGCAGCAGCGGTTCCACATCCGTCAGCCGCAGACCGTCGATTCGCAGAAGGCTCTGAGACAGCAGGCCGAACAGCAGCGCCAGCGCCGTACCGGCCACCGTACCCAGCGCAGCACACACCGTCTTGCGGCACACGCCGCCCAAGATCACCATCGTCACCACGGTGATGTAGGCGCACACCAGAAACACCGTCAGCAGGGTGGACGCTCCCTTCATCAGCAGGGGGATCAGGATCCAGAACAGGCACACCAGCGTCACCGCCAGCGCCACCAGAGACTTGGCTCCCACCTTGCCGCCCACCAGCACCGTTGCCAGCAGGAACAGGCCCACGATCACCGCCAGACCCACCGCCCGGTCATACTCGTACACCGTGGCGGTGTGGCTGCCGTCGCTGTAAGTGGAGATCAGCAGCACCGCCCGCTGCCCCACCTTCAGGGGCTGGCCGTACAGCGGACCCACATAGTTATACACCTGCATGGTCTCGCCCTTGTACTGACCGGAGCGCACCTGTGCCAGCAGCAGCTGCTCCCCCCGATAGCCGCCGTCGGCCACGGTATCCGCCTCGGTGCTGTCCGACAGGATATCCGTAACGACGCCGGTCTCGTACTCGGCATATTCATCCCCTCGGGGCTGGGGCTGCTCAAAGGTCACAGCCGCCATCCGCACGACGATGAACAGCACCAGCGCCGCCGCCAGAATGACGCAGCTCCACCGGTTCCTGCTCCACCAGGCCCCGGCTGTCAGCCGGTCCGCATTCCCCTTCTTCCGCTTCATGGGCGTTTCCTCCGTCAATGATATTTGGTTACAGCATAGCAACTTCCGCCCCTGATGTCAATAGTGTTCACTAGTCAGCTACATCTGTCAATATACTTTGCAAATATTATACAAACTTATTGCACGTTTCTGACAAAATCATTGAAAAAGGGGTAGCCATTTGGGTAGCTTTATGATAGACTGTTACCATCGGTCAAAGGCGGTATGTACGGCCAAAAGCGGCGTACACGGTTTTGACCGGCGGCACTATACACGAAAGGTTTGTCTTTGCTCAACGGTATCCCCCACAGTCTGCCTGTTTCAGCTGATCGGAGCCCTTGACGCTGCCTCCGTGCCAAAAACAGGATAGCTTGTGGAAGGTCGTCTGCCCGCCGGATGCGGGTCAGGCGGCTTTGTACTATCTCCGGGGGGACGGAAGGACAGAAGCAGGCCGCCGTGTAAACGTGTAATATTGAACAGGAGGGATCTCATTGAAGAAGCGAGGACTCAGCAGTCGGATCATGTCCGTGCTGCTGTCGCTGATGATGCTGCTCTCGCTGCTGCCCACAGCAGTTCTGGCAGACGAATCAGCGACAAAGACCTACACCAAGGTCACGTCCGCCGATGAACTGGTCACCGGCGAGTATGTGATGGTAGCCAACAACGGTTACGCCCCCGGTGTGCTGGACGACTCATGGGTCACGGCAGTGGCCGTGACAGCTGCCAACGATCAGGTCATTGATCCCACGGGCGGCGTCTGGACGCTGACCGTGGACAAGAATGGTACCATTCTCAGCGACGCCAACGGCAAGGCCATTGCTCCCAAAGGCGGCAACAACAATGGCATTAAAAGCGGCAGCTACCGGTGGGCCGTGGATTTCGATGCCACCGACGAAACCTTTACCTTCGCCGGACAGGGCGATGACACGGTCAAGCTGGCCAGCAACGCCAGCTCCCAGAACAAGTTCCGTGCTTACAAAAATGAAACCATTACCAAGTCTCCCGGCGGCTACCCCTGCCACTTCACCCTCTATAAGCTGAGCGGCGGGCTGGAGCAGGTAGCTGCCCCCACCGGCACCGCCTCCGGCGATGTGAAGGTGGGCGACACCGTGGCCTTTACCTGCAAGACGGCGGATGCCACCCTGCGGTACAAGGTGGATGACGGCGCCTATCAGGACTACACCGGCCCTGTGACCATCACCGCCTCCTGCACCATCACCGTCAAGGCTGTGAAGGACGGCATGACCGATAGTCAGGAGGCCGTGTTCACCTACAAAGCCTATCATCTGGTGGACAAGTATGTTAAGACCGCTGCCCTCACCGGCGGCGACAAGGTGGTCATTTTCAACGCCGGCAACGGCTTTGCCGTCAGCTCCACCGTGATGGGCAATTACTACCTGACCCCCGTGGCCGCCACGGTGGAAAAGGATGTGCTCACCGCCAACGCCATGGATGCGCTGGTCTGGGATGTCACCGCCAACGACGACGGCACCTACACCTTTACACAGGGCGGCAAGACCCTGACGCTGGGTGAAAACAGCGGCAAGTACAATCTCAACGTGGCCGCCAACGGCACCACCCGCTGGGATGTGGAGACCTGCAGTGCCGAGAACGCCTCCTACTACCTCTCCGGCAGCGGCGTCACCGGCCAGTACGGCAAGGTCTACCTGGAATACTTCGCCAAGTTCACCGAGTTCTCCGCCTACTGCACCAGCACCGACCGGCTGAAGGAAGCGGACTTCGGCATGACCTTCTACAAGCTGGCGCAGGAGAAGCAGTACGTGGACGCCACCCCGGAGCCTGATCCGGAGGAGCCCGCCACCGTACCCATCCGCACGGCGCTGGAGGGCGCCACCGACACCGAGTTCACCGTCAAGGGCGTCGTGACGCTGGTGGACGGCCAGAACTACTATCTGCAGGACGCTACCGGCGCTATCTGTCTGCGTCTGGCTGCCAAGACCGATGAGATCGCCTTGGGCGACACCATCATCGGCACCGGCAAGCGGGCCGAGTTCAGGGGCATGGCGCAGCTGGGCAGCGGCACCTTCGTCAAGTCCAGCGGCCTGACCCTAGACGCCAAGCCCACCACCATCGCCGCCCTGACCGCCGACGATGTGTGTACCTATGTGCAGCTGAAGGGGCTGGAGATCACCGAGATCTATGACAACAACGGCCAGTACGCCAACCCCAATGTCACCTTCAAGGATGCCGACGGCAAGACCATCCAGCTCTATAAGGCAGTTCTGCCCAAGAACGGTGACAGCTGGGCCTTTGCCGTGGGCGACAAGGTAGATGTTACCGCCGCCGTAGGCACCAACAACGGCACCCTGCAGCTGCGGAATACCGTTGCCGACGAGATCCGGGCCGCCGGTTCCGTCAATGACCCCATCACGGACGGCATGATCCCCGACGGGGCGCTCACCGTCAAGGAGGCCGGGGCCATCACCACCAAGACCGAAAATGTCTCCGTGGTGGGTCAGGTGGTGTATCACTACGGCAACGCCTATAACGGCTCTGCCAGCATCAGTTCCATCATTCTGGAGGACGTCATCGGCGGTGAGATCTACGGCTTCCAGATCTATGATTACGCCAACCACGCCAACTATAAGGTAGGCGACGTGGTGAAGGTCACCGGCACCGTTAGTCTCTACGGCGGCGTGCCTCAGATGCAGTCCCCTGCCATGGAGGTGGTAAAGGCCGGTGTGGAGGCCATCCCCGCACAGGAGATCACCGTCTCCCAGATGGGCGCCGACTATCTCAGTGAGTACGTCTACATCAAGGACGTGACGCTGGGTACCTACAACGCTTCCGGCAGCACCCCCGTCACCGACGCCACCGGCAGCACCAAGCTCTTCAAGGGTGTGCCGCTGCCTGCCAACGTCACCGAGGCCGACGTCACGGCCCTGTACGCCTGCTGCTCCGCCTATAACGGCACCTATCAACTCCGCAACGGCGCCAGCAGCGACTACGTCACCAACGTGACGCCTCCCACCCCCGGCCAGCTGCCTCAGGCCGGCGATGAGGTGGTCATCTACAACCAGAACGCTGAGGCGGTTCTGGCGGAGCAAAATGACAACACCGACAGCCCCGCCATCAACAAGGCGGCCGCCACCATTGCCAACGGCAAGGCTGTCTGCTCCAACGGCGCCGTGGTCTTTACCGTGGAGCGCAGCGGCGAGTACTATCGCTTCCGCAACGACACCTACGGCTATCTGTGTGCCAACGGCACCGGCAACAACGCCTTCTATTCCCTCACCGCCAGCGAGGACGCCGACTGGCTGGTCCGGGAGTGCTCCGGCAACGTGGGCGGCTACGAAATGGCGAGCCGCACCGCCAAGTATAACGGCAAATACAGCCAGTGGCTGGAGTATTACAGCGACAGCTTCAAGGTGTACAGTATGTATAGCTCCACCGGTGATCTGGACTACACCATCTACTCCTTCTCCTTCTACCCCGTGGCGGAGGGGACGGAGCTGACCGGCGGCATCGTGAATATGCCCGCCGTGGTCATCGACCACCTGTATGACGCCTATGTGGGGCAGGCCTACACCTTTAGCTTCACCGTGGACGCTCCCTTCGGTGTCAAGGGCGACATGACCGCCACGCTGGCGGGCGAGGCCCTGACTGTCACCGAGGAGGAGGGTGTTTACACCGTCACCATCCCCGTGGAGAAGGTGACGGGCGACAAACTCACCGTAACCATCAGCGGCGTGGACAATCAGGGCAAGGCCATCACCCGCACGGTGGAGATCCCCGTGAAGGACGAGCCGGTGTTCTCCGATCCCACGCCCATGCGGGGCGCTCAGACCGGCAGCAACAAGCGGCCCGCCATCTCCGTGGCGCTGGCCAATGCCGGGACGGAGCCCACCATCACCATGACGGTGAAGGGCAAGACCGTGGACGCCGTGTATGAAGGCGGCCGTGTCACTTACACGCCCGCTGCCGACCTCACCGACGGCCGCACGGAGGTGGTGGTCACCGCCAAGCGTGCCGACGGCAAGGAGGCCAGCTTCAACTGGTTCTTCACCGTGGGCAAGACCCAGTATCAGCTGTACTTCGGTCAGCTCCACAGCCACACCCAGTATTCCGACGGCTCCGGTACGCTGACCTCTGCGCTGGACTACATCAAGAGCATCCCCGCCAGCGCCAACGTGCAGTTCGTAGCCTTCACCGACCACTCCAACTACTTCGACTCCAAGACCAATGCTAACGTGGAGGGCGCTCTGTATGACACCTCTCTGGTGAAGGATTCCGACGCCAACCACAGCTGGAGCACCTATAAGAGCACCATCGATGCCTTCAACGCCGAGAACGCCGGTTCCATGGTGGCGCTGGGCGGCTTCGAGATGACATGGTCCGGCGGCCCCGGCCACATCAACACCTTCAACACCCCCGGCGTGGTCTCCCGCAACAACACCACCCTCAACAACAAGACCGACGACGCCGGTATGAAGGCCTACTACGCTCTGCTGAGTCAGGCCGAGGGCGTGGACTCCATCAGCCAGTTCAACCATCCCGGCACCACCTTCGGCAACTTCAGTGACTTCTCCTACTGGGATCCCGTCATTGACAGCCGTATGTATATGGTGGAGGTGGGTAACGGCGAGGGCCAGATCGGCGCCGGCGGCTACTATCCCAGCTATGAGCAGTACATCATGGCGCTGGATAAGGGTTGGCACCTGGCCCCCACCAACAACCAGGATAACCACAAGGGCAAGTGGGGCAATGCCAACGATGCCCGGGATGTTATCCTCACCGACGATTTCAGCGAGCAGGGCATCTACGAGGCCATCCGCGCTCTGCGTATGTATGCCACCGAGGATAAGAATCTGGAGCTGACCTACACCGTCAACGGGCTTATGATGGGCTCCAGCATCACCGAGATCCCCGATAAGCTGAATGTCGAGGTCACCGTCAACGATCCCGACGCCTCCGACTCCATCGCCAAGGTGGAGGTGGTGGCCAACTCCGGTAAGGTGGCCTACACCTGGGATAACGCCGCCCAGCTCAGGAGCGGCAAGCTCTCCGCCACCCTGGACCCCAGCTACAGCTACTACTTCATCCGTGTCACCCAGAAAGACGGCGACCTGGCCGTCACCTCCCCTGTGTGGGTGGGCGAGAGCCTGAAGCTGGGTATCTCCAACATGGTCTGCGGTACCGCCACCCCCGTCACCGACGAGGAACTGACTCTCACCACCACCTTCTTCAATAGTGAGGATAGCGATGCCACCATCAAGTCCCTGACCTACACCATCGGCGGCACCGTCATCGGCACCGATAAGACCGGCTATACCCTCACCAAGAGCAGCACCCTGGATGTGCCCTTCAAGTATACCCCCACCGCCGCCCGGGTCTTTACCGTTCAGGTCACCGCCGTGGTGGAGCAGGGGAATAACGAGTACACCTTCACCAAGACCGTCGGCCTGGATGTTCTGAATGCCGACTCCCTGGTCTACATCGGCATCGACGCCTCTCATTATAATGAGTATGTGTCCGGCAACTATAAGGACAGTATGGGCAACTTCGGCAATCTTGCCGCAGACCACAGCGTCCGTACCGTCCAGCTGAACACCGGTGCGGATCTCATCGCCGCCTGCTCCAATCCCAAGTATAAGGCTCTCATCCTCACCGCCCCCAGCCGCCGCCTGGCGGATGCCCAGACCAATCCCAAGACCTACTCCGATGCGGAGCTCAAGGCTCTGGCTGCCTTCAACGCCGCCGGGGGAACGGTCATCCTGGCCGGCTGGAGCGACAACTATGAGAACTACGAGGTCATTCAGAAGAATCCCGCCATCAAGCATATGGCCGAGACCCAGAACGATGTGCTGAAGGCCCTGGGCTCCAGCCTCCGCATCAGCGACGATGCTACCTACGATGATGTTCGCAGCGCCGCCGACGGTGTGGATAAGTGGAGACTCTACTTCAGCACCTATAACACGGATAACTTCCTCACAAGCGGCGTCATCGTGGACGCTGACCACCCCTACGACAAGCTGTACACCGAGCGCTTCAGCCACTACGGCGGCGCCTCCATCTATGCCGTGGACGCAAATGGCAACCCCGCCTCCACTCTGCCTTCCACCGTCTCCCCCGTGGTCTACGGCCACGCCACCACCTATTCAATCGATGTGGATAAGGACGGCAAGGGCGGCGCAGGCACCCCCAAGTACACCTATGCCGAAAACGACAACCGCCTGCTGGTCATGGCCACCGAGCAGCTGGCGGGCAAGGGCCTCATCGTGGTCTCCGGCGCGGCCTTCATGTCCAACTTCGAGGTCCAGGCCCAGCTGGATAACGGCGCTGAGAAGAACTATTCCAACTATCGCATCTGCGAGAATCTGGTCAGTTATCTCAACCCCGTGCAGCTCAGCACCATCGACCAGATCCATCAGCAGCCTGAGGAGGGCTTCAAGTACACCGTGGAGGGCATCGTCACCTCCAACGCCTCCGGCCACGATAAGGATACCGCCTTCTTCGATTGCATCTATATCCAAGATGAGACCGGCGGCATCAACTGCTTCCCCGTGGCAGGGGACTTCAAGATCGGTGACAGGGTCCGTGTCAGCGGCACCACCAGCTCCTATCAGGGCGAGCGCCAGCTGGCTGTGACCAAGATCGAGAAGATCGGTGACGGCACCCCCGTTACGCCCTTGACCGTCACCTCCACCCAGGTCAACGACGGCTCCGTTTTGGGCCAGCTGGTCACCCTCAAGGGTATCGTCACCGCCATCGAGATGGCCGAGGGCAAGGTCCAGACCATTCTGGTCCGGGATCCCCAGGGCAAGGTAGCCCGGGTGTTCATCGACGGCTATATCTGTCCCGAGAGCGAGGTGCAGAACCTGAAGGTGGGCTGCGCCATCGAGGCCACCGGCCTTGCCTCCTATGACAATACCTTTGTCCTCTCCGATGGCACCGCCATGGCCCCCCGCATCCGTATCAGCAACCGCGCGGATGTGATCTGCACGGATCACACCCATGCCTTCGGCGCCTGGACCGTCACCACCCCCGCCACCTGCACCGCCTCCGGTGCGGAGACGCGTAAGTGCGCCTGCGGCGAAACCGAGACCCGTCTCCTCCCGGCCACGGGCCATACGGACGCCAATAAGGACGGCAAGTGCGACCTCTGCGGCCAGACCCTCACCCCCGCCACCGGCGACACCATGCACCTGACCCTCTGGCTCAGTCTCATGGCTCTCACCGCCCTGGCTGGTGTGGCGCTCACCCGGCAAAAAAAGCGCCGGGCCTGACCCCAAGGCAAAATGAAAAAGAGGGCGCATCCGAAATGCCCCTCCCATAAGTCGCAGAAACGGTGTAACCCTTGCGGTTGCACCGTTTTTGCGTCATCGTGTCAAAAAAGTCTCGCAGAGTTTGCCGCCCGCAGGCGGCAAAGAAATAAAATCATTTTCTCTCGCGACATGCGCGTGAGAGAAAATACTTCTCAGGCTGCCAGTGTGGAATTTGTGCGTCTACGGCGCACAAATTATGCGCGCAGCAGACTGCAAGTCTTTTGTCGGAAAAACCCAGAGGGTTTTTCGACAGTTTCAAATGAGGACTGCCCCCGCAGTCCTCATTTTTTCAATCTTCATCTCTTTTACTCCGCGGCGATCTCCCGCACCGCCCGGATAGCCTCCTCTACCTCCTGCTCCGTGTTGTAGCAGGAGAAGCTAAAGCGCACTGCCCCTTGCTCGGTGGTGCCCAGAGCCCGGTGCATCCGGGGCGCGCAGTGGGCCCCCGGCCGGGTGGCAATGCCGTAGTTCTCCGATAGTGCATCAGACACGGCGGAGGAGTCGTAGTCCCGTATGTTCAGTGTCACGATGGCTCCCCGGACAGGCGCTGCAAAGTCGCCGTATACCGTCACCCCGTCTATGTCCTTCACGCCCTCATAAAATTTTCGCATCAGACCGTGCTCCATCTGCTGAATGTCCTCCACACCCCGCTCCAGGATCACATCCAGCGCCGCCGAAAGCCCGGCGATGCCATGGCTGTTCAAGGTTCCGGCCTCCAGGCGGGTGGGATATTCCATAGGCTGGTGGCGGTCATAGGAATGCACCCCGGAGCCGCCCACCTTCCAGGGAGCTATCTCCACTCCGGGCCCAATGCACAGCCCCCCGGTGCCCTGAGGCCCCATAAGACCCTTGTGCCCGGTAAAGCATAGCACATCCACCCCCATTTTCTCTATGTCAATGGGAATCGTCCCCGCCGTCTGGGACGCGTCCACAATAAGCAACGCCCCATGTCGGTGGGCAATCTCTCCGATTTTGGCAATGTCCAGAACATTTCCCGTCAGATTGGAGCAGTGGGTGCATACGATGGCCTTGGTGTTGCAGCGGATAAGCCGCTCAAAGTCCCCATAATCTACCCGGCCCTGCCGGTCCGCCGCCACAAAATCCAGTCCAACACCCCGCTCCTCCTCCAGCCGATACAGGGGCCGCAGCACGGAGTTATGCTCGCAGTCGGTGGAGATGGCGTGGTCGCCCTCATGAAGTATTCCGTTGATGGCGATGTTCAGCGCTTCCGTGGAATTGGCCGCAAAAACTATATGATCCGCCCGCTGACAAGCAAAAAGCCTTGCCAGCTTTTCCCGGGTGCCGTATACCGTCCGGGATGCCTCCAGCGCCCCGTCGTGTGCCCCTCGGGCGGCGTTTCCCATAGTATCCATAGCCTGCACCACCGCCCGGGCCACCTGGGGTGGCTTGTGCAGTGTGGTAGCGGCGTTGTCCAAGTAAATCATCCTTTGTCCCCCCATCTGCTTGCTTTCAATAAAGTATAGCAAATCCGGCAGGGCAAGTAAAGCCGCTTTTCTCGCTGCCTTCGTAGAATTATTCTTTTTTTCTATAATACCTTACAAATTTTTCTTAATTTCCCCAATGGCTCCCTTCTCCAGGCGGCTCACCTGTGCCTGGGAAATGCCGATTTCCCGGGAAACCTCCATCTGTGTCTTTCCCTCGCTGTACCGCAAGGCCAGAATATCACGCTGCCGGGGTGTCAGCCGGGCGATAGCGTCCTTCAGGGCCAGCTGCTGCAGCCAGCAGGTGTCGCTGCTGCTGTCATCGCCGATCTGGTCCATAACACACAGGGCATCGCCCCCGCTGTCATACAGCGGTTCATAGAGGGAAACCGGATCGGCCATAGCGTCCATGGCAAATACCACTTCCTCCCGCGGAATGCCCAGCTGCCCGGCGATCTGCTCCACCGTGGGCTCCCGCTGCTGCTGGGCCAGAAGCTTTTCCCGCGCCTGAAGGACCCGATAGGCCGTGTCCCGAACGCTGCGGCTCACCCGAATGGGGCTGTTATCCCGCAGATACCGCCGAATCTCCCCGATGATCATGGGCAGCGAATAGCTGCTCAGCCGCACATCGTAGGATAGATCAAAGGCGTCAATGGATTTCATCAGCCCGATACAGCCCACCTGAAACAGGTCATCCGCATTCTCGCACCGCCCGGCAAACCGCTTCACCGCCGCCAGCACCAGCCGCAGATTCCCGCAGATCAGCTCCTGCCGAGCCTGCTGGTCCCCCTGCTTCACCCGGCGCAGCAGGGCCATATTTTCCTCATGCCTCAAAACCGGCAGCTTCGCCGTATTGATGCCGCATATTTCCACTCGCCCCCGCATAAACACCGCCTCCATCCTTCGATGTAGACAGTATTTCCCGCTTAAAACGCCCCTATTCGCAGCGGCAAAATATGACAAAAAATCCCCCTCCGGCCACAAAAAAAGACCTGCATCCAACACAGATACAGGTCTTTCTCATTTGACAGATTACTTGTCCAGGCCGAAGCGCTTGTTGAACTTGGCCACGCGGCCGCCGGTGTCCACCAGCTTCTGCTTACCCGTAAAGAACGGGTGACACTTAGAGCAGACTTCTACGCGAATATCCTTCTTCGTAGAACCTGTCTCAATTACATTACCGCAGGCGCATTTGATAGTAGTCTGCTGATAATTGGGATGGATTCCTTCCTTCATTGCTCTGGTTCACCCCTTTCCGGTACACAAGTCCCTTGAAATCCCAAAGGCAAATCACATAATAGCACACCGCCTTGAAAAATGCAAGCTTTTTTTCACAAAATCCATTAAAAACTGCATCAGATCTCCACTTCCGCTCCCGTGGAAAAGAAATAGAGAATTCTCCGGCAAACCGGTGCCTCCAGCACCCGGCTCAAGGCCAGGCTGTATGCCTCTAGCTGGGCCCGGTAGCGCTCCACCCGAGCCTTTTCCTCCCCGGGGTGCAGGTAGTCTGTCTTGAAGTCCGCCACGGCGATGCCCTCCTCCGTGCGGAAGCACACATCCGCCACACCCTGGAGCATCATCTCCTCTCCCCGAACCCGTGGATCGTACACCTCCGCAGGCACCAGCAGGGCAAAGCGGAACTCCCGCCAAACCTGCTCCGCCGAGCGCATCTGTGCGCACAGGTCAGATGCCAGGAATTTTGCGATCTGTAAAGTATTAACGCTTGCCCCCTGCTCCAGCGTCAAAAGTCGGCGTTCTACCAGCCGGCGCACGAATTCCTCCACCGCATCAGCCCGGGCCGGGGTGTCAAAGGGCAGGTACTGCATCACCAGGTGCGTGGACGTACCCCGCTCCGCCGGGGTCAGCCCCTGCCGCTGCTGCAGGAATTTCGGCGCGGGAAAGTCGCTCCGGGAGGCCATGTGCTGGCCGGTTCCTTCAGCGATCTGCTGATCCACCTCCCGGCCCTTGAGCTGGGTGGCCGTAACCTTAGACGGCACTCGGGATGCGTCCATGTGCCCGTACCGCTGCTCCAGCAGTTCCGGAAAAAGAGGCGGCTCCGGTTCTTCCTGTTTCTTTTCTTCCTCTGCACAGGAAGTATTCTTCGGGTTTTCGTGGAGATACACCCGCCAGCCCGGCGCGTCCTGCCGCAGCTCCGGCTGCACCCCGGCCCAGGTGTGCAGCACCCCTGCCTGAGTGGTACACAGCAGCGTCTGCAGTACCCATTGCCCCATGTTCGCCGCCCCTCGGACCACTTGCGGCGGCACGGGCAGGTCCGTCAGCGCCGCCAGGCTCTCCACCTGACTCCTCGCCTTTTTCATGCAGTCTACCAATATCAACTTCTCCTGAGCCCGGGTCATGGCCACATACAAAAGCCGCATTTCCTCCGACAGCATTTCCTTTTCCATCTCCAGGGCCAGAGCGGTTTTAGACACCGTGGAATACCGCACCCGCCGGGCCGGATCCACCCGCTCTGCCCCCAGTCCCAGCCGGGAGTGGACCAAAACCGGCCGCTTCATATCGTCCTTGTTGAATTTTCGATTCAGGTCGCACAATATGACCACCGGGAACTCCAGTCCCTTGGAGCGGTGGATGCTCATAATGCGCACGCCCCCGGCGCTCTGCTCTGATGCGATCTGCGGTTCCTTGCCCCGGGCCATGAGACTGCGCAGATAGTCCGTCAGCTCAAACACCATGATTTTTCCCATGCCCGCCAGATTCTCCGCATAGCGGCACAAATTCAGCAGTCGGCTCCGCCGCAGCTCCCCGTTTTCCATAGCTCCGAAAATGCCCGGAATGTGCAGCCTGTCATACACCTGCCATAAAAGCTGATCCGCCGGCAGCTCCGCCGCCAGGTCCCGAAGCTGGGAAAGCTGCTGCAAAAATGCCTGCACCGGCTCCTCGCCGCAGGCGCAGCAGGCCTCGTAAAAGTCCCCCTTGGCGCAGCTGCGAATGCGGGAGAGCAGATCCGGAGTAAAGCCGTACAGGGGCGATCGCAGCACAGCGATCAGCGGCACATCCTGCCGGGGATTGTCAATGATCTGCAAAAGCGAATACACCGTAGAGATTTCAACGGTCTCAAAAAATGCCTCCCGCTCGCCTCCGGAATAGGGGATACCGCAGCGGCTCAGGGCTGCCCCCAGCTCCGCCATACGGCTGCCCGGTGAGCGCATCAGAATCACGATGTCCTCCGGCTGTACGGGCCGCAGGGTGCCGTCCTCCCCCTGCACGGGGAATTTCTCCTCCAGCAGCTTCCGTATCCGCCCCGCTACAAAGTCCGCCTCCACCCGTACCCGGTCAAATTCCTCGTCCTCCGTGTCCTCTACGCTCACCAGGTGCAGCTCCGTCTCGCGGTCCGGCGCGGGGGCGTAGTAGGTAGCCCCGGCATTCAGCTTCTCCGCCTCGCCGTACTCCATCTCGCCCATCTCCCGGGACAGAATATTACGGAAAATAAAGTTAGTAGCCTCCAGCACTTCGGGTCGGGAGCGGAAATTACAGGTGAGCAAAATCTTTCTCGCCTGCCCGGGCAAGGCGGCGCTGGCGTGGCGATAGCTCTCATATTTTTCCAGGAATATCTCCGGCTGAGCCAGGCGGAACCGATAGATGCTTTGCTTGACATCTCCAACGGTGAAAAGGTTTTCCCCTTTACGGGAAATGGCGTCAAAAATACAGTTTTGCACCTGGTTGGTATCCTGGTATTCATCCACCATGATCTCCACATATTCCCGGGAAATATGCTTTGCCAGCTCCGTAGGCGCTCCCGCCGCGTCTGTCAGCAGCTCCACGGCGTAATGCTCCTGGTCGGAAAAATCCGCCACATTCCGCCGCACCTTTTCCTGCTGAAAGCTCTCGGTGAAGTCCGCCGTCAGGTCCACCAGGGCCAGCATGGCCGGAGCCATGGACCGCAGATCCTCCAAATGCTCTGCCTGGGTCACGGCAAAGGGCTCCATGACCTCCTTCAGCTCCTTTTGGAATCGTTCCTTTAGCTTCTGCATCCGGGTTTTCCAGTACTCATTCTCCTGGCCTCGAACGGGCTTCAGCCGGGGAAACGCCAGGTCCACCGCTGCCACGGCGTCCCAGCCCCTGTCCGTAGCCTCCCTCAGTGCTTCCATCGTCCGGGACATAGCCAAAAAGCCCGCCCCGTAGGCTGTTTCCACCGCCGGACAGGCGGCCATTTCCTCCACCGCCCGTTGCAGCCGCCCATTCCAGAAGTCCGCCCACTGCTTCAGATCGTTCAGCAAAATCTCGCCGAAAGGCGTCTGCTCCAAATGCTCCGGCACCGCCTGCCAGAACTTCCTTGTCTCCCGAAGCCATGCAAGAGGATGTGCCTGGCTCTGTAATTTATCATACAGCTCCAGCACCAGCTCCGTAAGGCGGCTGTCGTCCCGGCCCGCGCCCAGAGTCTGGGCCAAAAGCTCGGCGTTGCCGTCCCCCTGCTCCAGAGCCTCATAAAAGCGGTCCATCACCCGGTCCAGCACCCGCTGGCGCAGCACGGCCCCCTCCTGCTCGTCCAAAAGTCGATAATCAGGTGTAAGGCTTCTCCCCTTTACAGGTGCAAGCAGATGTATGTTTTGCCGCAACAGGCTCCCGCAAAAGGCGTCCACCGTTTTGATTTCCGCCTGATATACCCGAAAAAGCTGGCGGCGCAGATGGTCGCTCTCAGGCTGCTCCGCCACCCGCTTGGAAAGCTCGTTTGCAATCTTTCCCCGAAGCTCTGCGGCGGCAGCCCGGGTATAGGTGATAATGAGGAAGTCGTCCACACTGCACTGCTCCTCCTCGATCCTGCGAAACAGCCGCTCCACCAGCACCTTGGTCTTGCCGGAGCCGGCCGCCGCCGACACCAGCAGACTCCCGCCCCGGTCCGTCACAGCCATCCGCTGCTCGTCCGTCAGTCTGATCTCACCCATGGTGCGCCTCCTCTCCCAATTCCTTCTCCATATTCTCCCACACCTGCGCCGTCGGGGTGTTTCGTATGTACCGCCGCCTATCCCTGCCCACACCGGGCCGGAAATAGCAGGCCGAGGCATAGGCGCAGTAGCGGCAGGCACTGTCCTGCTGGGACCGCTGCACCGGGTCTGCGTCCACATTGCCCCGGGCCAGCTCTCCGGCGATCTGTTCCAGCAGATGCTCTGTGTACTTTCCCAGCTGCCCCAGCTGGTAAGCGGTGGCCACTCCGTCGGTGATGGTCCCGTCCTTTTTAAGGGTAATCGGAAGATATACCGGCTTTTCCAGGGCGCTGTGCTCCATAGCCCGCAAAACCTCCGCATCCTGCAAAAGCAGTCCGCTGCGCCGCAGCTCCGCCTGCACATCACTGCGGATTTTCTCCTCCGATGCTCCCCGCTTCTCTCGCACGATCACATCCTTTGCCGGGAGATACAGCGCCCTCTCTTCTTTTCCATTTTTTTCAATACAGGCTCCATTGTCCGTCACGTAATAGATTCTTTC
>OLGF01000565.1_pt1 | contig 43223 bp, 45 predicted proteins | sample 1604971 | NCBI WGS metagenome assembly OLGF01 (sample SAMEA3888902, study PRJEB22519) | human gut metagenome | biome: human gut; feature: human-associated habitat; material: faeces | place: Denmark | collected 2011 | reverse complement strand
AGCGGGATTTTTGCGCTTCGCCCCAGCCGTCCGCCTGCGAGGGACACGGGATGGCCGCCTCGAGCGTGATGTGCGGGTATGTGCTTTTCAGCGCCAGCACGGTTTCGGCAAAGTAGAGGTCACAGCCCTCGGCCATACCGCAGATGAAATGTTCCATCCCCTCGTGGATGGCGCTCTCCACCGCGGCGCGCAGCTTCGCCTTAAGGGCGATACAGCGAAGGTCGCTTTCATCTTCTCCCCACGGCAGCTTCCCCGGCCGGTGGCCGGTGAATGCGCAGGAACAGGGTCTCCCCCGCATGGACATCACCTCCTCTCTCTTTGCCATTATAGAACATTCGTTCGTCTTTGTAAAGCATTTTCCCTCTTGACAAACCGAAAATTTGTCGTATACTCAAGTTATCAACTGAATCACTTGTCTTCGAGGCGGGGTGAAACTCCCCACCGGCGGTTACAGTCCGCAAGCGGTATTTTTTTATCGCACGAACCGGTGAAATTCCGGTACCGACGGTCACAGTCCGGATGAGAGAAGATGTGCTGCGCGCGATCTACCACGCAATTTTCACGCTCTTTTGCGTCATGCACCTTGGAAGACTTGTTCTTTCAGGGGAAATGACAAAAAGGAGTGTATTTTTATGTCCGAACCCAATGTAAACGCCATCCCCACCACCCGCGCAACTCACCACAGCCGTACCCACAAGCTGACGGTGACCGCCATGCTCTCGACCGTCGCATTTTTGCTGATGTTCATCGAGTTCCCGATCCCCGCGCTCATCCCCGCTTTCGTCAAGCTCGATATCTCTGACCTTCCAGAGCTTCTGGCGGCGTTCTCGCTCGGCCCCATCTACGGCGTGATCGTCACGCTGCTCAAGAACGTGCTGTTCTCCGTGCTGCACGGCACGTCGTCCGCGTACGTCGGCGAGCTTTTCAACTTCATCATGGGCAGCGTGTTTTCCTTCACCGCGGGCTTCATCTATCAGAAGAAAAAGTCCCGCAAGAACGCGCTTATCGGCGCTCTCGTCGGCGCGCTGCTGATGGCGGTGCTGTCTGTGCCCCTCAACTACTTTGTGGTCTACCCCGCCTACGTTGTGTGCTATCACCTGCCGCTTGAAGCCATCATCGGCATGTATCAGGCCATCCGTCCCTCGACCAACGGCCTTCTTGAGTGCCTGATGGTCTTCAATATGCCGTTCACCTTTGTCAAAGGCATGATCGATGTGGCGCTGTGCTTCCTCATCTACAAGCCGCTCTCCCCGCTGCTGCACAAATAATATCAGAAAGGAGCTGCACGTCCATGGCGCTCGACTGGGGCATTCTTCACTGGATCCAGAACAACATCTCCTGCCCGTTTCTCGACGCCGTGGTCCCAAAGCTCACGATGCTCGGCAACGCCGGCATCATCTGGATCCTCGCAGGCGTTCTCCTGCTGTGCACAAAAAAATACCGCCGTCAGGGCGCGCTCGTGCTGATGGGGCTCCTTGTGGGACTGCTCGTCGGAAATGTTGCGCTCAAGCATCTTGTCGCGCGCTCGCGGCCCTGCTGGCTCGATCCCTCCGTGCAGCTTTTGATCGCCACGCCGACGGACTACTCGTTCCCCTCGGGACACACGCTGTCCTCGACGATCGCCGCAACGATTTTGGCAAAGACTGACAGGCGCTTCGGCTATGCCGCCATTTCTCTCGCGGTGCTCATCGCCCTGTCGCGGCTGTACCTGTACGTCCACTTCCCGAGCGACGTGTTTGCCGCAGCGCTGCTCGGTCTTCTGATCGGCGAGCTGACGTTCCGCTATGGCGGAAAGCTGCTCGACAAAATTTCCCGCAGGCAAAAGCAATAAAGAAACCCCGCACACCGTTTCAAAACGGTGTGCGGGGTCTTTACATTTTGGGCATTTATACCTTTTTCGCCGCAAGGAACAAATTCGGCGGCGTGGGAAAGAGATTCTCCCGCTCCAGCACCGCGAACCCCGCGTCGGTGACCGACCGTTCGAGCGAGCGCATCGTGTCAAATGCAACGTAGGGGCGTTTGCCGGTCTTGTATTCGAACCACTTGCGCACTCGCTCGCGCGTGAGCCCCTCTCCCAGACAGTCCGATACCAGCAGCAGCGTTCCCTGCGGCTTCAAGAGCGCGCGGATGCGCGCAAGCGCCGCGCTCCGATCTTCGATGTAGAGCAGCACATTGCAGGCCAGCACCGCATTGAAAGATCCCTCTGCAAGGCAGCCGTCGAACAGGTCCGTCTGCGTGACGGTCACGTTCTCCACGCCCTGCGCTTTGACTTTTTCCTGCGCGCGGCGCACCATTTCACCGGATACGTCGATCGCGCGCACAGACTGCACCGAGGGCGCGACCGCAAACGTCACGATCCCCGTCCCGCAGGCAAAGTCCAGCACGGTATCCGTCGGCTTGAGATATTTTTTGAAACACGCGGCTGTCTTTTCATAGGCCTCCGCGTAGTGGGTGCCGACCTGAGCGTCGTAATTCTGCGCACGGCCGTCCCAAAACTCGCTCACCGTCGGCATACCGTTTTCCTCTCTCTTTTTTCTCTTTTCGATCAGGCGTTTTGCTTTCCGCCCTTGAACACCATGTGAACGCCGTCGCTGCTGGTGAGATACGCCATCGGCCCGTAGGCCTTGATGCCGAACTCCAACACATCGCCCACATGGACCTTGTCCTTCACGGCCTCGACGTCAAGGATCGTGTGGTCAGACGACGCGCCGATGACCTCGATGCCCTCCATGCGCGGGATGAGGTCAAAGCAGTTGCCGTAATCCACGCGGCCCATCGCGACAAGCGCACGGCGGCGGATGCCGCGATCCTCGTAGTGGTCAACCTCGCCGAAGGCGTTCACGCTCAACTCGCCGACCGGAAAGCTCGGCTTGTCGCGGCACTCGATGACCTCAGCCTTGATCGTCATGACGCCCGTTTCCAAAAAGTCGGGAGCGAAGTTGTCCGTCTCGCCGCGAAGCCCGATGTCGCCAAGGCGCAGCAGGTTGATGCGGTAGGGCATCGTGCCGTTCATCGCCATGTAGGCGGATGTCGACGCGCCGCCGCTGATGTAGTCAAGCTTGCGGCCGATCTCGCGCTCAATGTCGGACGCGAGGCTGACAAGGCCCTGCATGTTACGCTTGGTCGGCAAAACAGAGCCGTAGCAGCTCAAATTGACGCCCACGCCCGCAAGGCGCAGGTTCTTGAGCTCATGCTCGATCTCGAGCGCGGCATCAAGCGCATCCTCCTCGTTCCAAAAGCCTTCGCGCAGGTCGCCGAGATCCATCATCAGGATGACCTCGTGCACCTTGCCCTGCTTTTTGGCCTCTTCGTTCAGCGCACGCAGCACGATAATATCACTCTGCAGGCTGATGTCACACAGCTCCACCACGTCGGGGAGCTCGGAGAGCATCGGGATACGAATGAGCATCAGCGGCTTTTTGCAGATAGCCGCCTCGCGGATCGCGCGCATCTGGCTGATGCGGGACGTGGCGATGAACTTCACGCCGCTCTCTTCATAAACGCGCACGATCTCCGGCAACGACGACACAGCCTTGACGACGCCCGCGACCTCGATGAGCGAATCATGGCAGCGCTCTACGAGCGCTGCCAGATTCGCTGCCAATTTATCGAGATCGAATTCCACACAGGGATATTGATTCCGATTCATTGTCATGATTTTTTAATTCCTTTAGGTAGGGAGCTTTCTGTTGGGTCGCTAACTGATTTACTGCGCGACTTTCTTGCTCTTCTTGAAGGGCTTGCCCGCAAGATCCTTGAGCGTCCAGCCGATCAGCACGCACAGCCAGTTGATGATGGGCATCAGCCAGTTGAAGATGGCCCAGGGACCGTAACCGCCGGCGCCCCAAGGAGCGATGTTCAGGGTGTCCTTAATGAACACACCGCAGGTGTTCCAGGGGATCAGAGCGGAGGTAACGGTACCGGCACCTTCAAGGGCAGAGGACAGAACTGCCGGGTGCACGCCCATCTTGTGATACTCCTCGGCATACATACGGCCGGGAACCACGATGGAGATGTACTGCTCGGGCATGGTGGCGTTGGAGAGAACGCAGGTCACTTCGGTCAGGCCAACGAGAGCCGCAGGGCCCTTGGCAAACTTCTTGAGGGCGTTGACGATGACCTCGAGCTGGTGGGTCTCCTCCATGATACCGCCGAACATCATGGCGATGATCGTCATGGAGACGGAGGACATCATACCCATGATACCGCCGCTTTCCAGGAGTCTTGTCATGGTGTAGCTCGTTTCGGGAGAAAGACTGGCTTCGAACATGGCGAGCGCTTCGTCGGAGAAGTAGTAGCCGTTCTTACCATAATCGAAGATGGTTCCGAGCGTGCAGGCACCGGGCTGGAAGATGAGGCCCAGGATGACACCGGCAACAATGCCGAGGGTGATGCCGGGGATCGCGGGAACCTTCAGGGCAACTGCCACGATAACGACGACCGGAGGCAGGAGCAGCAACGGGTTGATGTTGAAGATACCGCCCTCCGCGGCGTTCAGCGCGTTGGAGAACTCGATCACGCGGGACATATCCGCATCGCCGCCGTGATACTGCATCACACCGAGAACGCCGAAGAAGATCAGGGTGATGGCGTAGGTGATGCCGGTGGGCAGCATCATGGCCTTGACGTGGGTGATAACGTCCGTACCGGCCATGGCGGGAGCGAGGTTCGTCGTATCGGACAGCGGGCTCATCTTATCGCCGAAGTAGGCGCCGGAGAGGACCGCGCCGGCGGTCATGCCGGGGCTCATGCCAAGGCCGAAGCCAATGCCCATCAGGGCAACGCCCATCGTACCCATCGTGCCCCAGGACGTACCGGTGGCAAGAGAGGTGATGGAGCAAATGAGAACGCACGCGATGAAGAAGATCGCGGGCTTGAGGACTTTCAGGCCGTAATAGATCATCGTAGGCACAACGCCCGCGTTGATCCACACGCCGATCAGGATACCGACGATGATCAGGATGCAGATGGACTGCAATGCTTTGTAGATGCCGTCCATCATGGACTTTTCAACTTCATCCCACTTGTAGCCGAGATGCAGTGCCATGATTGCGGCAGCCATTACGCCGACAAACATAGGGACGTGCGGGTCAACACCGAAGATGATGATACCGACCGCGAGTGCCGCGATCAGGATTGCCAGCGTCAACAGGGCTTCCCACAGTTTGGGCATTCTTTTTTCCTTACTCATAGTGTTACCAACCTTTCGAAATTTTGGGGGTCGCTTCGCTATTTGTATGGATATCTATGCATTCATTTTAGCATGATTCCATAGCGATAGCAAGTGTTTTTGAATGGTGAACGCAGTTTTACGGTAATGCTCTTTCCTTCTTCAATTCTCGTGGTATCTACCGATGCAGGTTTTGGATCGCACTCCTCCTTTTAGATTTTACACTGGCACAACACAGGGGTGAAATGCTGCTTGTAAAATGCAGAAAATACCTCTCTCCCCGGCCCGCCGATCCCCCATCGGCAGGCCGGGGATGAGGTCATGTATACTTCCGGCATGGCACGGGAAGGGAACCCGTGCCGCCGGCCTCGCAGGCAAGAAACGCGAGGTAGTATCCGAGATAATTACCAGCCGAGCTTGGTCATGGCCTCATCAACAGCCTTGATGACAATGTCGATCTCCTCTTCATTGACGATCAGCGGCGGGACAAAGCGCAGGACGTTGCCGTTGGTGTTGTTGATCAGGACGTTGCTGTCCTTGAAGCACAGGTCGACGACGGGCTGGCCGGAGGGCTTGTTGAGCTGGATGCCGTCGATCAGGCCGAGGCCGCGGATCTCGTTGACCGTCTCGGGATGGTTCTTCTCGATGATCTCGTGGGCCTGCTTGCGGAAATACTCGCCCATCTTGCGGGAGTTCTCGATGACGCCGTCGTTGATCATCACGTCGAGCGTGGTGGCAGCGAGCGCGCAGGCGAGAGGACCGCCGGCGAAGGTGGAGCCGTGGGTGCCGGGCGTCAGGGTCTTGGCAGCCTCGCCACGGGCGCAGACAGCGCCAATGGGCACGCCGGAGCCGAGCGCCTTGGCCATGGAGCAGGTATCGGGCTCAACGCCGTAGTTCTGATGCGCGAAGAGCTTGCCGGTACGGCCGGAGCCGACCTGGACCTCGTCGAACATGAGGAGGATGCCCTTCTCATCACACAGGTCACGCAGGCCCTGCAGGAATTCCTGGGAAGCGGGACGCACGCCGCCCTCGCCCTGGACAGGCTCGGTCAGGATGGCGCAGACGTACTCGTCCATGATGTCCTTGACGGACTGGAGGTTGTTGAACTCAGCATAGCGGAAGCCGGAGGGCAGGGGCTCGAAGTAACGGTGCACCGCATACTGGCCGGTGGCCGTGCAGGTCGCGAGGGTGCGGCCGTGGAAGGAGTTCTTCATCGTGATGACGACGAAGCGCTCGGGATGGCCGTGATCCTTGGCGTACTTGCGGGCGAGCTTGATCTGGCCTTCGTTGGCCTCAGCGCCGGAGTTGGCGAACAGCACCTTGTCGAAGCAGCTGTTCTCGACGATGAGCTTCGCGGTCTGGACGGCGGGCTCATTGTAGAAGTAGTTGGAGCAGTGCAGGATCGTGTGGGCACGCTCTTCGAGGCACTTCACGATCGCGGGATGGCAGTGACCGAGACCGTTGACAGCGATACCGCCGATGAAGTCGAGGTACTTGTTGCCGTCCTTATCGAAGACGTAAGCGCCTTCGCCGCGCTCGATGGAAAGGGGCATACGGACGTGGTTGCCATAGAGATACTTGTCGCCGTTCTCGATGACTTCGGCGTTGGTCTTGAACTTTTCGATCATTATTATGTCCTCCTATAATAAAAGTTGGGTGTATGTTTTACCATTTGATGCCGACGCTCGGCTGTGCGGTGCCGATCGTCGTGCCGGTGCCCTCGTTCGTGAAGGCCTCGTAGAGCACGGAGTGCGGCTTGCGGCCGTCGATGATGTTGACGCTCGTCACGCCCTCTTCGATGGCCTGCACGCAGCAGTCGACCTTCGGGATCATGCCGCCGGCGATCGTGCCCTTGTCCTTGAGCGCCTTGACATCCTCGATGTTCAGATAGCTGATGACGTCGCGGATCTTGATGTCGTTGCACAGGCCCTCGATATCGGTGAGGATCACGAGCTTTTCAGCGCCCAGCGCGGAAGCGAGCTTGCCCGCGGCGGTATCGCCGTTGATGTTGAAAGTGTGGCCCTGACCGTCGGTGCCAACGGGGGCGATGACGGGGATGTAACCCGCGTCGAGCATGGCGAAGATGGGCTTGGGATCGACATAGTCGATGTCGCCCACGTAGCCGTGGACCTCGTCGCGCTGGTGGCAGTGATAGATGTCACCGCTGACGCCGGAAAGGCCGACCGCCTTGCCGCCGAGCTTGTTGATAAAGCCGACGAGCTCGGTGTTCACCTGGCCGACGAGCACCATCTCGACAACACGCATGATGTCGGCGGAGGTGTAGCGCAGGCCCTCGATGAACTCGACGGGGATGTCGAGCTTTTCGAGCATCTTGTTGATGCCGGGGCCGCCGCCGTGGCTGAGCACGGGCTTCATGCCGAGGAGCTTGAGCAGCACCACATCGTGCATGACGGCGTCCTTGAGCTCTTCGTTGATCATGGCGTTGCCGCCGTACTTGATGACAATGATCTTACCCTGATACTTCTGAAGGTAAGGCATTGCCTCCATCAGAGTTTCGACCTTGTTTGCGATATCGCTCATGGTGGAGCCTCCTTCAAAAATTAGGTGCGGTAGTCGCCGTTGATCTTGACGTAATCGTAAGTGAGGTCACAGCCCCAGGCCTTGGCCTCGCCGTCGCCCTGATAGAAGCGGACGATGACGGTAATGTCATGCTCGGTGAGGACCTTCTTGGCGAGCTCTTCGCTGAAGTCCGCGCCGAAGCCGTCCTTCATGACCTGCACTTCGCCGGCAGCGCTCTTGATGATGCAGTCGGCACGGGTCGGGTCAACGTCAGCGCCCGAGTAACCGGCAGCGGCCATGATGCGGCCCCAGTTGGCGTCGCGGCCGAAGACGGCAGCCTTGAAGAGCATGGAGCCCGCGATGGACTTGGCGACCAGGCGCGCGTCGTGCTCGGTGGGCAGGCCGTAGGCCTCGACCTCGATGAGGTGGGTCGCGCCTTCACCGTCGGAAGCGACGCGGCGGGCCATATCGGTGCAGATGGCGAGCACGAGGTCAGCCATCGCCTTCTTGTCTTCTTCGGTCTTGATCTCAACGCCGGAAGCGCCGTTGGCGAGCAGGAAGATCGAGTCGTTCGTGGAGGTGTCGCCGTCGACGGTGCACATGTTGAAGCTCTTATCCACAGCCGCGGAGAGCATCTTCTGCAGGTCTGCGGGATCCGCCTTGGCGTCGGTCGTCACGTAGACGAGCATCGTCGCCATATTGGGGTGGATCATGCCAGAGCCCTTGGCCATCGCGCCGATCTTCACGGTGCCGGTGGAGAGCTGCAGCTCATAGGCGCACTCCTTGCGGACGGTATCGGTGGTCATGATGGCGTAGGCAGCCTCGGAGCCGTTCTCCTTGGCGAGCTTGGCGGGAATGATCTCGCGGATGCCCTGCAGCACCTTGTCGACCGGAAGTCTCTGGCCGATGACGCCGGTGGAGCAGACGAACACTTCGTCCTCGCCGAGGCCGAGCAGCTTTTCCGCCTCGCGCTCAACGGTGCGGGCGTCTTCGATGCCCTGCTTGCCGGTGGCGGCGTTGGCGTTGCCGGAGTTGATGACGACGGCGCGGGCCTTGCCCTTTTTCAGGATCTCGCGGTCAAGGATGACCGGAGCTGCGCAGAACTTGTTCGTGGTGAAGCAGGCCGCGCAGGAGCAGGGCAGGTCGGAGTAGAGAACAGCGACGTCGGGCTTCTTGTTCTCGCGCTTTTTGATGGCGGTGTAGACCGCGCCGGCGGTGAAGCCCTGCGGCGTGGTAACGCCGCCCTCGATCTTTTTCAGATTGGACATGTGGGGGGATCTCCTCTCTTAACGTTAGTTTAACAGCATTCTTGCCTAAATCGGGTCGAAACTCGTCGAACCGAAAATTACGGATACATCGGGGGCATCATGAGGCCGGTGGTCTCGGGCAGGCCCATGATGAGGTTCATGTTCTGGATGGCCTGGCCGGCTGCGCCCTTGCCGATGTTGTCGATCACGGAGGAGACGATCAGGCGGTGGGTACGCGCGTCGAAGGTCGGGGTCATCTCGCAGAAGTTCGTGCCGTAGACCCACTTGGTCTGAACGGGCAGGCTCGCCGGGAAGACCTTGACGAAGGGCTCATCCTTGTAGAAGTCCTTGTAGAGCTCGTAAACTTCCTCGTTGGTGAAGTCTCTGTCGCAGGTAGCGTAGATGGTGACCTCGATACCACGGACCTGGGGCAGGAGGTGCGGCTGGAAGTTGATGTACTGCCAGGTCTCGGGCTTCATCAGATCCTTGCCGGTGATGTAGGCAATGTTCTGCTCGATCTCGGGCGTGTGGCGGTGGCCGCCGCCGAGGGCGTAAGCGCAGAAGTTGTTCTCCGCCTCAGTGAGGAGCTTGTTGAGGGCGGGACGGCGGCCTGCGCCGGTGTAGCCGCTCTTGGCGTCGATGACGATGGTGTTGTCAACGATGTGACCGGCCTTGAGCATGGGCTGGAGGCCGAGGGTGGAGGCGGTGGGATAGCAGCCGGGGTTGGCGATGAGCTTCTTGCCCTTGGCAAGGTCGCGCATGACCTCAGGGATGCAGTAAACAGCGTCGTGGGTCATCTTGGCGTCGGGGTGCTTCTGGCCGTACCACTTCTCCCAGACGTCGACATCGCGGAAGCGGATGTCAGCGCCGATATCGATGATGGCGCAGTCCTCAGCGAGCACGATCTCCGCCCACTTGGCCACGTCGCCAGAGGGGACCTGGATCATGATAACATCGCTCTTCTTCGCGGTCTCGCGGACGTTCTCCTCCGTGAGGTCCATGATGACCTGATCATAGAAGCCGCGCAGAGCGGGATGATGCGTAGAGATGGCATCGCCGACACCGTAGGTATCGAGCACGTTGACAAGCTCTCCCTCGTGGTGGTTGACCATCATGCGGAGCACTTCGCCGCAAACATAACCGGTAGCACCGATGCAGGAATAATGGATCATGTCTGTTTTCCTCCTTGTTGATTCGACATTTTGTCTGACAATTTTGTACTGCTTGGAAAATCCCGTGTGTAGGCATTGAATTTTCTTTGTTGATATTGTATAATCCAAAAGCAGTTTTGAAAAGCGAATATATTTTTATATGCGCATTCCAAAATGGAATCTTTGAGGTATTGTTGATTATTGAGGGCATTTATAATGAGTATTCGTAAATATATTGCCTATCTCCGCACTGTGGAGACCGGCAGCATCACCCAGGCGGCGAACGAATTGGGCTATACGCAGTCCGCCGTGAGCAAGATGATCTCCGATCTTGAGCAGGACTGGCAGGTCAAGCTCTTAACGCGCAACCACTCCGGCATCGAGATCTCCTCCGACGGCATGGTGCTCCTGCCCACGATCCGCGAGATCGTCAAGGACTATGAGGACCTCAACTTTGCCGTGTCCGAGCTGCATGGCGTGCAGTCCGGCACGCTGCGCCTCGGGTGCTTTACAAGCCTTGCCATCAGCCTGCTGCCGGAAATTCTGAAGGACTTCCACCAGACGTACCCCAACATTCAGATCCAGCTGATGACTGGCGAGTATTATGAAATTTCCGAATGGCTGCGCCGCGGCGCGATCGACTGCGGCTTTCTTGCCATCCCCGCCTCCAACGACTTTGAGACAACGCCCATCCTGCACGACACGATGGTCGCCATTCTCCCAAAGGATCACCCAATGGCGGACGCGTCCATCTTCCCGCTCGAGCAGCTGCCGCACGAGAACTTCGTGCGCCTGATGGAGATCGAAGACTACGAATTCAACCGTCTGCTCGACCATTACAACATCCATCCCGAGGTCACCTATGACACGACGAGCGACTTCGCGCTCTTGTCCATGGTCGAGGCGGGACTTGGCATCAGCATCGTGCACAGCCTGCTCATCAAGCCCGGACGCTACCGCGTCGCCACGCTGCCGCTCAACGTCAAGCAGTCGCGCGAGATCGGCATCGCCGTGAAAAAGGGCTTTCTCCCCTCCACAATCACGCAGCTTTTCCTCCAGCATGTGGTCGACTACACCAAGGATATGGGCGAGATCACCGTCATCCGGCACTGAGTTTTTCTTGAAAAATCAGGGAAAATTTCATTTTCCAACCGGCGGTTGGAAAGGATTTTCCCCGATTCAACCACTGCGCCATTGTCAATCCTCCCCATGCCCCCTATACTGAGTCCATAACCGGTGATTCAAAGCCGCGGCTGCAGCACGGGGCAAGGAAGGACCAACATGTTACGATCGGCGATCAGGCGTTTGCACGCGATGTGCTGCCTGAATATGAGGGAAACGTCGGCGCCTGACTTCCCGTTCGACGCGGGACACCCGCTCATCGCGTTTCCAACGCTCACTTTACTATTATAATGCAGTGCAGGAGGATAGACAACTTGGAAGAATCGACAATGGGCGCGCGCATTCTGCGCCGCCGTAAAGAAAAAGGACTGACACAGGAGGCGCTGGCAAACAAGCTCGGTGTGAGCAATCAGGCCGTGTCAAAGTGGGAGGGCGATGTCTGCTGCCCCGACCTGCAGCTTTTGCCGCTGCTGGCCGACACGCTGGAGCTCAGCCTCGACGAGCTCTTTGGACGCGAAAGCATGGCAAAAACCGCCCAAAAAGCGGAAGCGGACAGCCAGATTTTATCCGTCGCGGTCGAACTGCCGTGGGAGGATGACGACGCCATCCACGCCGTGCTCTTCCAGGGGCACCGGCTGCTCCAGCCGAAACAGGGGAGCCTGTTCCGCCACGACAAATACGATGAGATCCGCAAAACCGTCGAGCTGCACTTTTCCGGCACGGCGCAGGATATTTACAGCGATTTTTCCGTCGTCTGCACCGATTCGACGATCTCCGGCAGCGTCAGAGCCGGTGACGGCGTGACCTGCACCGACGTCGGTGGCGATGTGTCTGCGGGCGATGACGTGACCTGCGGCAATGTCGGCGGCAATGTGCAGGCGGGCGACAGTGTGCACTGCACCGGCGACGTGCAGGGCAATGTCCGCGCGAGCGACAGCGTCACCTGCGGCAATGTCGGCGGCGACGTGTCCGCAAACGACAGCGTCCGCTGCGGCGAGGTCAAGGGCAACGTCCGCGCAAGCGACAGCGTCACCTGCGGCGACATCAGCGGCAGCGTGAGCGCCGAGCGCGTGCGCTGCACCAAAGCCGGCGGCGAAGAGCAGGAGAGCTTTACTTTCACCAAGAAGGGCAAGAGCTTTTCCTTCCCTCTCCGATAAAACCGTAAAAGCGCGGCCTTAAGAGGTCGCGCTTTTTTCCTTGTCATCGCGGCGGGTTTGTGTTACCATAACATTGACAAAGGAAAAGGTGGGAAAATCATGGAAAATACCTTCAAGAGCTCCGTCTTCGGCGGCTTCAACCGCGATGACGTCATTCGTTATATCGAAAAAACCTCGCTCGAGAGCAAGCAGCAGATCGAAGCGCTCGAGCAGGAGAGCGACGGCCTCTGCCGCGAGAATGCAGAGCTGCGCGACAAGCTCGCCGCCGCCGAGCGTGAGCGCGACAAGTTTGCCGAGTCCTATTCGACCGCGTCCAGCGCGCAGGACGCGCTCAAAAAGGGTCTGACCGCCGCGCAGGAGACGATCTCCGAGCTGCGCGCGCAGATCGAAGAGGGCGCGCAGAAGCTCGCGAGCGCCAAGGCCGACTGCGACCTCCAGCTGAAAGCCAAAGAGGAGTCTGCCGAGCAGCGCATCGCCGAGCTGGAAGCGCAGCACGCCGAACGCCTTTCCGCCGCCGAGCAGGAGCGCAAGCGCCTTTTAAGCGAGCTTGACGAGCTCCGCCCGCAGGTCGAGGAATACGGCCGCGTCAAGGCGCACATCGCCGACATTGAGCTCTCCGCCCGTGAGCGCGCCGACGCGCTCGACGCCGCCACGCGGGAGCGTTTGCAGGCAATGATCGCGGCATGCAGAGGGCACTGCGAGCAGGTGCTCTCGACGCTCGGCGCGACTTGCGAGAGCGTGTCGAACGAGCTCAAGCGCGCGGACGCTGCCGTCGCACAGCTGCCTGAGGCGTTCACCACGCTGGAGGGCCAGCTCGACGAGCTCAAAAAGTTAGAGCAGTGACAAGATAGCAAAAAAGAAGTGCGTTCCCGTTAGGAACGCACTTCTTTTTATGCTAATTCGCTGTACTGATCAAAGATGTCTGCAAATTCGTCCAGATGCTCGCGCAGGCTGTCGGGCGCCTCGGTGCGGAAGTAAAGCACCTCTCCCCCGCGGCGCAGGATAAGAAACTGGTGGACTTCGTCCGGTTCATTTGGAAGCCGGGTATTTGGTTTGATAAATTCTGCGTAGTACGCCTCGTCAAAGCCGTCGATGAAAAGCGTCTGCGCATCGCTTCCCATGAAGTAGTCCCGCAGTTCATGTGTCAGCGGAACGGCCAGCGCGGAAATGCGAGGGGCGTAGAAGTCAAGCTCCGTGCTGTACTGCATCCAAGTGTCGATCGTTCCCGCATACGGCGTTTCGCCGACAGAGTACACGTGCCCGCCGAGCAGCGTCGAGAGATCGCGCACACCATACCAGTCCGATCCCCTTTCGCCGCCGAGCATCTCGGTCCCGATATACGGCAGCGGCGGCTCGTCATAGCTGTCGCCGTAGGCCGTATCGTTCACTCGCCAGAAAATCAGCGCGAGCGCCAATACACCGGCAATGATCGTAAGCGCGCGGTCTGCTTTCGCCCAGCGGTTGCGCGGCATCTTCTCCACGCGCTCGCACGCCTCCATCGCGCGCTTGAGCGTCCACATCTCGTTTCTCTCCTTTGCCTCGCTCAGGATACCGAGGATACTGCCTAAGATAATGGACACAAACTGAATGACCTCGCTCTTTTCCATCGTGAGGAACGACATCACCGGGAGACTCAAGGCACTAAAAAGGAAATAGACGAGCCAGATGTCCACCACCAGGAAGATCATCGGCAGGAAATAGCTGCGGCGCAGCTTTTTGCACAGTCTGCGGTAGCCATAGGAGTCCGTACAGTCCTTCGGCGTGGGGACGTGCGCAGTTCTGTCACCGCGCCAGATATAGAAGATGCCGTCCTTCGTCCGGCAGACGTACTCCCAGCCCAGGCGGGCGCGCTTTTCGCGCAACAGCTCGTCGGGGTCGTCATCGTCCGCGGCGGGTTCCAGGTGATAGCGGCAGTCGCGCGGCTCGCCGATCACAAAATCGTCGTAGCGGAGCAGGAGCTTCCCCTCCGCCGCGCGCTCGGAAAGCCACTGCTCGATGCCGCGCGGGTCATAGGCGCTGGGCACAAAGCGGATGCTCTTCGTCTCGGGCTCATTCTCTTCGTTCGGCGCAGTCCCTCCGCTCTCCGGAAGCTCTGTTGTCTCGCGCAGGTCTTCGTCCATTCGCGCTCCCTCCTCTCTTCTCTCTATGGCAAAGTATAAAGAAGCGAGGGGGATTTTTCAAGCAAGTTCAGCGAGCATTGACAAAAATCGCGCGCAAGTTTATTGTTACATCGCAAAAAAGGCAGGAAATTCCTGCCTTTTTTCGTTTCACAGCAAAATCGGCTGAATTTGTCTTCCCTCCAGCGCCGCCTCGGCCGTCGGGATAATTTTGCGAAAGTCCGCGATCAGCGACGTGGGCTTCGCCTCGGCGTTGTCCTGCCCGAAGGGGACAAAATAGTAGTTCTTGCGGTTCAGCAGCGCCGCGATGTTCGGCGCGCTCGCGGATAAGCCGTCATTCGTCGCAATGGCAAGCACAACGGGCTTACCGTTGCGCAGGTGCCCCTTCGCCGCCATCGTCACCGCGCCGTCCGTGATGCCGTGGGCGAGCTTGGCAAGCGTGTTTCCCGTGCAGGGGGCGATGACGAGCACTTCCATCGCCCCCTGCGGGCCGAGGGGCTCGGCTTCGACGATATTGCGCACGGCCTTCCGCCCCGCCAGCGCCTCCACGCGGGTGACGAAGTCCTCCGCCGTGCCGAAGCGCGTGGAATACTTCGCCGCATTTTCCGACAAGATCGGGACGATCTCATGCTCGCGCGCGATGTCCTCGTAGAGTTTCAGCAGCTCGGGATGGTTGCAGAACGAGCCGCAAAAGGCAAATCCGATCTTCATGCTTCCTCCTTGATGAGTCGACATAACGTCTTTTTGATGGCGCGCGCCGCCGTCTCCGGCGCGACGCGCCCGGGCAGTCCCCCTGCCTTGAGATACGAAAGGCGCAGCGTTTCGACCGCGTCCATGTCAAAGCCGCTCGCGCTCGCAAGCTCGATGAGCAGGCAGTCCGGCGGCAGCTCGGCAAGGAGCGCTTCGTCCAATACCTGATGCGGCACGGTGTTGAACACCACGCGGAATTCCCCCAGCGTGCCGGAGAGGCGGTTCGTGTGCAGCGGCGCGTAGCCGAACGCGTCGATCCACGCAAGGTCCGACCGCTTGCGCGCGCTGACGCTGACCTTCGCTCCCAGCGCGCTCAGATCGTGCGCGAGCACCTTTCCGATGCGGCCAAAGCCGAGCACGAGGCACGGCGTGCCGTGCAGCGTGACACTCGTGTGCTTCATCGCCGCCTCGATGGCCCCCTCCGCCGTCGGGATCGCGTTGCGCACGCTCAGCTCTTCCGAGGCAAAGTAGTCCGTGATCGTAAGCCCCAACGACTGCGCGAGCGTTGACGCGTCGTTTCCCACATTGCCCGCGAAAATGCGGTGCTCGCGCCGCAGCGAGCGCAGCAGGCTCTCCATCGTGAGCTCTGTGCCGCTCAAATAGCCGTTTTTCTCCGCCGGCAGCGGCAGGACGATGATGTCTGCTTTCAGCGCGTCGCACAGCGCCCGTTCATTCGGCGCACCGGTCAGCTCCCACGAGCAGACGTCGTACCCCTCCGCAGCCATCATCTGGGCAAGCAGGCGCATGCGTGCGTCGCCGCCCAGGAACGCTATCGTCTGGTCCATCTCATTCCCCCTTTTCCATAAAGGGTATGCCGCAGCGCGTGCGCGCATGACGCAAACTATTTTTGATTTTTTGCTTGACAACTCTATTTTTATCGCTATAATAAGAATTATTCTAATTCTAATTTAGGAGAAACGCATGACCAAGTACGCCCAGCAGATTCTCGATCTCGTCCTGTGCTCCATCGAGCACCCGACCGCCGAGCAGATTTTTCTGCAAATGAAGCAGGAAAATTCCAAAATCGCGCAAGCTACGGTGTATAACAACCTCAACGCGCTTGTAGCGGACGGCAAACTCATCCGCCTGTCGCAGCCCGGCGCGCCCGACCGCTACGACAACACCACGCGCCACGATCACCTGATCTGCACCTGCTGCGGCGCGCTCGCAGACTTCAAGTTCACCGACCTGACGCACGACATCGAAGCCGCGCTCGGCGCGCGCATCCAGTCCTACGACCTTCGCATTCACTATCTCTGCCCCGCCTGCCGCAAGGCGCAGGAGCAGCATGAAAATTTTGAAAGATGAAAAGGAGAATTTCACCATGAAGACCAACAAGTATTCCGGCACCAAAACCGAGCAGAACCTGCGCACCGCCTTCTCGGGCGAATCCGAGGCGCGCAACAAGTACACCTTCTTCGCCTCCACGGCCAAGAAAGAGGGCTATGAGCAGATCGCCGCGCTCTTCCAGAAGACCGCGGACAACGAAAAGGAGCACGCCAAGATGTGGTTCAAAGAGCTCCAGGGCATCGGCTCCACCGCCGACAATCTGCTCTCCGCCGCTGAGGGCGAAAACTACGAGTGGACCGACATGTACGATTCTTTCGCCAAGACCGCAGAGGAAGAGGGCTTTCCCGAGCTGGCGCAGAAGTTCCGCCTCGTCGGCGAGATCGAGCGCCATCACGAAGAGCGCTACCGCGCGCTGCTGCGCAACGTCGAGGCCGCCAAGGTCTTTGAAAAGAGCGAGGTCAAGGTCTGGGAGTGCCGCAACTGCGGCCACATCGTCGTCGGCACCAAGGCCCCCGACGTCTGCCCCACCTGCAACCACCCCCAGAGCTACTTCGAAGTCCACGCGGAGAATTATTGAGAATCGTCAACTAAACCGAGAGCCGCAGGCTGTGCCTGCGGCTCTCTTACTATTCACTTACTCCTTCGGCAGCAGGATGCAGATCGTCGTGCCCTTGCCCTCTTCGCTATGAAGCTTGACTGTACCGTGATGGTACTGCACGGCGTGCTTGACGATGGAAAGGCCGAGGCCCGTGCCGCCGCTTGCCTTCGAGTGGCTCTTGTCCACGCGGTAGAAGCGCTCGAAGATGCGGCTCTGGTGCTCCGGCGCGATGCCGATGCCCGTATCGGCCACGGAGACGAACGCCTTGCCGTCCCGTTCACCGACGCTCATGGTCACGCTGCCACCCTCGACGTTGTACTTGATGGCGTTGTCGCAGAGGTTATAGATGACCTCGTACAAAAGCCGCCGTACGCCTCCGATGGTCTCGCTCCCGCCCTCGACGGCAATCGCGATGTGCTTCTCCGCCGCCGCGGTCTTGAGATCGTCCGCCGCCTCCTGCGAAAGCGTGAGCAGGTCGACCGTCTCGCGCGGCATTTCGTCGCCCTCGTCGAGCTGGGACAGGCGGATGATGTCACCGATCAGCGTGACAAGGCGCTGCGCTTCTTTTCGGATGTGGCCGACGAAGCGGGGGACGTCCTCCTGCTTCACCATGCCGTTTTCCAGCAGCTCCGCGCTGCCGATGATGCCTTGCAGCGGCGTTTTGAGCTCGTGCGACACGTTCGCCGTGAATTCACGGCGCGTCTGCTCCGCTGTCTCGCGCTCGGTGATGTCGAAAGCCAGCAACACAGCGCCGACCGCCGCGCCGCTTGCGCCGATGCGGCTGACGTCAAACTGCCAGATACGGCCGCCGCGCTCCACGCGCGCCTCACTGTGCCCCTCGTCCATGGCGCGCTCGATGGCAAGGCTCATGTCGTGGCTGCGGTCGATGGTCAAAAAGTCCTGCCCGACGCAGCTCTCGTCCGTGCCGAAGAGCTTTTCCGCCGCGGGGTTGATACTCAGCACATGCTCTTTTTCATCGAGCAGCACAAGCCCTTCGCGCATGCTGCTTGTGATCTGCGAAAATTCCGTCTGCTGGCGCTGAAGTTCGTCCATCTGCTCGTCGATCTGCAAGTGCTGGCGGTTGATGCGCCCGAGCAGCGGGGCGAGCTCTTCATAGGCGTCATTTTCAAGCGGATGCTCAAGGTCCAGCTTGTTGAGCGGCTGGACGATGCGGTGCGACAGGCTCTTGGCTAAAACAGAGGACAGGATCAGCGCCACGATCAGCACCACTAAAATGGGCTGCCCCATGCCGACGAGCAGCACACCCGCCGTCGCGCGGCTCATCGAAATGCGCAGCACGCTCCCGTCCGCGAGCCTTTCCGCGCAGTACATCGTCTTTTGCAGCAGCGTCGAGGAATAGCGCGTACTCTCGCCCTCGCCGTATTCCAGCGCTTGCTTGACCTCCACGCGGTCGGCGTGATTTTCAAGGCTTTCGGCATCGGTCACGGTGTCGTAGAGCACCGTACCGTCGTTTTCGATCCACGTCAGGCGGTAGCGCTCGGAGGAGAGCTGAGAGAGATACTCCGTCCCGTTTTCCTTCACGGCGACGGCGGCAAGCTCCAGCTCGTCGCGCAGCTGCTTTTTTTCGACGCTCCCGAAGTATTCGTACAGGCAGCCCATGATGACGAGCAGGCTCGCCAGCAGCACCGTGCCCGCCACAAGCAGGATGGAGTGAAAGATCTTTTTTGTCATGCCTTGCTCTCCATCCGGTAGCCCACGCCGCGCACGGTCTCGATCTTCTCGCCGTACGCGCCGAGCTTCTGCCGCAGCGTGCGGATGTGCATGTCCACCGTGCGCGTCTCGCCGCAGTAGTCCGTGCCCCACACGTCCGCCATGAGCTGGTCGCGCGAAAACGCCGTGCCGGGATGCGAGAGGAACAGGCGCAGCAGTTCGAATTCCTTGTATGTCAGCGCGACGCTCTCTCCATCCGCCGTGACGGTATGGCTCTCTTCGTCGAGCACCAGACCGCCGCAGCGCAGCTGGGCTGCCGTCTTCGTGCCACAGCGGCGCAGCACCGCTTTGACGCAGGAGACGAGCTCCATCACGCCGAACGGCTTTGTCAGATAGTAGTCTGCACCGAGGTCGAGACCGCGGATCTTGTCGTATTCCGCGCCCTTGGCCGTCGCCATGACGACAGGGATATCGGAAAGCGCCGCGTCCGCGCGCATGCGGCGCAGCAGCTCCATCCCGTCGATGCCGGGGAGCATCACGTCGAGCACGACGAGCTCGGGTCTTCCCGTGCGCAGCGCCTCCCAAAACGAGGTACCGTCTTCAAAGCCCTTGGCCTCAAAGCCGGTCGATTGCAGGGCATATACCTCGATATCGCGGATACTGGCATCGTCTTCCACGCACCAGATCATACTTTACCCCTCCTTATGCTCTCCTGTCACAGAGAAAATGACCCATTCGGCGATGTTCGTCGCATGGTCGCCGATGCGCTCAAAATACTTGGCGATCATCAGCAGGTCGAGTGCGAATTCACCATCATCAGGGTCCTGCGCGATGCGCTTGATAAGGTCCTTCTTCACGCGCGCGAAATAGTCGTCCACGGTGTCGTCCTCAGCGATGACCTGATCGGCAAGCGCCGTGTCGTGCTTGACATAGGCGTCCACGCTCTCGGTCACCATCTTGATGGTCGAGCGCGCCATCTCGCGCAGGAGATTACTGTTTTCCGCACCGCGCCCGCCGAGGAACGTGATGATCTCGGCAATATCCTCGGCCTGGTCGCCGATGCGCTCCATGTCCGTGATCATCTTGAGCGCCGCCGAGATCTGGCGCAGATCCTTTGCCACAGGCTGCTGCTGCAAAAGAAGCTTTAGGCACAGCGACTCGATCTCGCGCTCCTTGCGGTCGATCTCCTGATCGAGCGGTGCGACGCGCGCGGCCAGCTCCGCGTTGCCCTCCGTCAACGCCTGTGCCGAAAGGGCGATGACCTCCTCGCACAGCGCGCCCATCTCAATGAGCTCGCGGTTCAAAAGCGCAAGCTGTTCATCAAACCGGCTTCTCATTTAACCGAACCTCCCCGTGATGTAATCTTCTGTCCGCTTGTCCTGCGGCTGGGAGAAGAGCTTCTCCGTCTCGCCGTACTCTACGAGCTTGCCGAGCAGGAAGAACGCCGTGTGGTCGGAAATACGCACCGCCTGCTGCATGTTGTGCGTGACGATGACGATGGTGTACTTCTCCTTGAGCTCCATCGCGAGCTCTTCGATCTTCGACGTCGAAATGGGGTCGAGCGCACTTGTCGGCTCGTCCATCAGCAACACCTCGGGCTCGACCGCGAGCGCGCGGGCGATGCAAAGGCGCTGCTGCTGGCCGCCGGAGAGGCCGAGCGCGTTTTTCTTCAGGCGGTCCTTGACCTCGTCCCAAATCGCCGCGCCGCGCAGGGATTTTTCAACGATCTCATCGAGCTTTGCCTTGTTCTTCACGCCGTGCGTGCGCGGACCGTAGGCAATGTTGTCGTAAATGCTCATTGGGAAGGGGTTCGGCTTCTGGAACACCATACCCACCTGACGCCTAAGCTCGCTCACATCGACGGACGCGTCAAAAATGTCCTCGCCCTTATAGAGGACGCTGCCCGTGATCTTCACATCGGGGAGCAAATCGTTCATGCGGTCGAGCGTCTTTAAAAACGTCGACTTGCCGCAGCCGCTCGGGCCGATGAGCGCCGTAATGCTTTTTTCGGGAATTTCAATGTTGATGTCCTTGAGCGCCTGATGGCTCCCGTACCACAGACACAGGTTCTCAACGGAAAGGATGTTGTTCATAGCCCTCTCCCCTCTTTCAATTTGTCTTCAAAGGCGAGGCCGTACCAGTGGCTCTCGCCGCGTTTTGCCGTTTTCTGCACGCAGTCGTCGCAGAATTCCGCCGCGTCTTTCAGGGCTTGCGGCATGCCTTTACCGTTCATCAGCTCGCCGCACAGGGCGGAGACGAACACATCACCCGTGCCATGCAGCGTCTGCGGAAGGCAGGGCTTGAAAATTTCCATATACTGCCCGTTCAGCCGCGCGCAGTAGCCGATCTCCTCCCCGCGGTGGACGCCGGTGATGATGACATTTTCCACCGTGAGCGCTTTAAGAAGCGTTTCTATCGGTGCGTCCATCCCGTAGCCCGCGAGAAGCGCCGCCTCCGTGCGGTTGGGCGTGATGAGCTGTGCGCTCTCGCACAGCGCGCGCATCGCCTGCACGTACTCTTCGGTAAAGCAACCGTACAGCGCGCCGTTGTCGCCGAGCACGGGGTCGACCACAACGATGGTATCCTCCCCCGCAAAGTCGCGGAGGAAATCTTTTGCAAAATGCATCTGCTCCACCGAGCCGAAAAAGCCCATGCAGATGCCGTCGAATTTGATTTGAAGCTGTCTCCAGTGCGCGGCAAAGGCCTTCATCTCGTCCGTCATATCGCGCATGACGTAGCTGCCGAAGCCGTCCGCCGTGTGCGTCGATAAAATGGCCGTCGGCAGCGGTACCGTCTCCACCCCGTAGGAAGAGAGGATGGGCATGGCCACGCTCAGCGAACACTTGCCGAAGCAGGAAAGGTCATTTAAGAGCGCCATGCGCTTCATGCCGCTTCCGTTGACAGGTCGTATCATTGCTGTTTCCTCCTGAAGTATCGGCCGACCAGATCGGCGATGAGGTTAATGAGCATCGTCAGCAGCATCAAAATGGCCGCGATGGCGAACACCACCCCCGTATCGCTCGACTCCTTGGCGTAGAAGTACAGCGCCACCGTCAGCGTCGCGCCCGCATTGTGCATGCCCTCAAAGAAGTTGTAGAGCATGTGCGCCGAGCCCGCCGTGAATAAGAGCGCCGCCGACTCGCCGAGGATGCGTCCGATCGACAGGATACAGCCCGTCACGATACCGTCCACGCAGCTTGGCAGCACCACCGTGCGGATGGTGCGCCATTTGCCCGCGCCCAGGCCGAACGCGCCCTCGCGGTAGCTCTGCGGTACGGTCTTGAGGCTCTCCTGTGTCGTGCGCATGATGGTCGGCAGGTTCATGATCGTCAGCGTCAGCGCACCCGCAAGAAGCGACGTGCCGTTTTTGCAGAAGATCAGCATGCCGACAAGGCCGTAGATGATCGACGGGATACCGGAGAGCGTTTCGGACGCGTATTCGATGATGGAGACGAGCTTTTTGTTCGCGGCGTATTCATTTAAGTAGATGGCCGCGCCCACGCCGAGCGGCAGCACGATTAAAAGCGTCGCGATGACGATGTAGAGCGTGCTCAGGATGTCCGGCAGGATGCCGACGCGGTTGGCAAGATAGCTCGGCGCGGTGGAGAGCATCTCCCAGGTGATGTTCGGAATGCCGTTGCCCAATATATAACCAATCATACCGACTACGAGCGCGCAAGTCAATACTGCGGCGACGCCCATCAGGAGCTTCATCGCCGTGATATAGGCCTTGCGGCGGGCCGAAGACTGCATTTTCAGCATCAGTTACCCTCCTTGTCGCGCTTTAAGAAGAAGTTGAGCGCCGCATTGATGAGCAGGATGAAAAGATACAGCACGAGCGCGATGGAAAAGAGCGCCTGACGCTGCAAGCCGCTCGAATACGACATCTCGCTCGCGACCGCCGTCGTGAGAAAGCGGACGCTCTCAAAGATCGAGCCGGGCATGTTCGGCGCGTTGCCCGAGACCATCATCACGGCCATCGCTTCGCCGATGGCGCGGCCCACGCCGAGCACGACCGCCGCGGCGATGCCGCTCTTTGCCGCCGGAACGGAGACGCGGAAATAGGTCTCGACCTCAGTCGCACCGAGGGCAAGCGAGGCGTCCTCATATTCATGCGGAACGGCCTCGAGCGCCGTGACGCTCACCTTGATGATCGACGGCAGGATCATGACGGCCAGCACGATGATGGCCGCAAACAGGCTTGCGCCGTCCGGCAGGTGGAACGTCTTGCGGATGGCAGGCACGAGCACCAGCATACCGACAAGGCCGTACACGACCGACGGGATCCCCGCGAGCAGGCTGACGGCGGCCTCCAGCACGGTGCGGACCTTCTTGGGCGCGACCTTGGAGAGGTACACCGCCGTCAAAAAACCGATGGGCACGCCGAGGACGATCGCGGCTGCCGTGCCGTAAACACTCGTTAAAATAAAGGGCAGAATGCCGTACTTCGGCTCCGCCGACGTCGACGACCACACCTTGCCCGTGAGAAACGGCACAAGGCCGATCTTCTGAATGGCCGGGATGCCGGAGATGATGAGATACACCGTGATCAGCAGCACGCATCCGACCGTAATGAGGCCGAGAAGCAGAAAAATACCGTGGACGACGGCTTCAAACATTTTTTTCCTCTGCGCCATAATTGTTTCCTCTTTTTGCTGTCAGCGGGAGACGGCTCACGCCGCCTCCCGTGATGGTTCCTGTGTTCTGTTAGTTGGCTGCGACCGCACCGGCAGCGGCGATGATGCTTGCCGCGTCAGCGGACAGCGCGTAGTCGAAGAAGGCCTGTGCCGCAGGGGAAAGCTCGGTGCCCTCCTTCGTGACGAGCACGAACGGACGCTGGACCACATAGCTGCCGTCCTTGACGGTCGCCTCCGTGGCTTCCACACCGCCGACTGTCAGCGCCTTGACGCTGTCGCCGACCGCGGAGAGGGAGGCATAGCCGATGGCGTCGGGGTTCTGGGACACGGTGTTGATGACGTCGCCCGTGGAGGTGAGCTCCTGACGGTACTGGCAGGCGTCCTTGGTGTCGGTGATGGACTCGAAGCCGTCACGCGTGCCGGAGCCGGCCTCACGGCCGATGAGGACGATCTCGGCGTCGTTGCCGCCGACGTCCTTCCAGTTGGTGATCTCGCCGGTGTAGATCTTGGCGATGGTGTCAATGTCGAGATCGGAGACAGGGTTCTCGGGGTTCACGACAATGGCGATGCCGTCGAGCGCGACGACGGTCTCAACAAGGCCGGAGGCCTTTTCGTCATCCTTGAGCGCACGGCTCGAAAGGCCGATGTCGCAGCGGCCTTCGCTAACGGCCTGAATGCCGGAGCCCGAGCCGGTGGGGTTATAGGTGAACTTCACGTCCTTGTTCATGGCCATGAAGGATTCGCCAAGAGAGTTGATGACCTTTTCCATCGAGGTGGAGCCGTCGGTCGAGACGGTGCCGGAGAGGGTCGTTTCGGTGTTGCTGCCGTCAGTGTTGGTGTCGGCGCTGTTGTCGTTCTTGCTGCCGCAGGCGGTCAGCAGGCTCAGCGCCATGACAGCGGTCAGCGCAAGAGTGAGAAACTTTTTCATTTGAAATACTTCCTTTCAATTTTTTCAAGATGTCGTTCCTTGCTACATTTGCCATCATAAAGGCAGGTTGTAAAATCAGAAAGTCGCCTTTTGTAAAATCGCGGTAAAAGAGAAAAAGGACGTTTTCCGTCGGAAAACGTCCTTTTTGAAGGTCAAATATCGTGTTATTCGGTGCGCAGCGCTTCGACAGGGTCCTTGCGCGCGGCGATGCCGGAGGGGATGAGGCCCGCGATGAATGTGAGCGCCATGCTGATGGCCACGAGCGCCGCGCCGCCGACAGGCGGCAAGATGGCGTTCAGGCTCTCGATACCCGTCAGGTGGTGCACGACGAGGTTGATGGGGATGATCAGCAATAGCGTGATGCCGATGCCGATGGCACCGGAGCAGAAGCCCTCGATGAGCGTCTCCGCGTTGAACACGCGCGAGATATCGCGCTTGCTCGCGCCGATGGCGCGCAGAATGCCGATCTCCTTCGTGCGCTCGAGGACCGAGATATACGTGATGATGCCGATCATAATGCTCGACACGACGAGCGAGATCGCGACGAATGCGATAAGCACATAGCTGATGGCGTTGATGATCGTTGTGACCGAGCTCATCAGAAGCGCCACATAGTCGGTGTAGTCGATCTGGTCATCCTCGGAAACGCTGTTGTTATACTGCTCGATCGCATCGGCAATGGCGTCCTTGTCGGCAAAGGTCGAGGCGTAGATGTTGATGGTCTTGGGACTTGCGAGGTCGACGTCGCCAAGCAGCTCCAAATTGTCCTCATACGTGCCGTTCGAGACCGTCGCAGGCATGTAGTTGTCGTAGAGCCAGTTGTACTGCTCGCTCGTCAGCGGCGTGACGGCGGGCGATTTTTCGAGCGCCAGGTCGAGCGCCATGGCGAGCTGATCGCTCGTCATGTTGGAAAGTCTCGCCTGCACGCCCGCGGCGTACTGCTCTGTCACCTGCTCGCGGATAGACTGCTCCACGTAGCCGAAAAGCGTCTCGTCGTCCATCTGCGCAATATAGGACTTGACGGTCGCCTCGTCCACGCTCATCTGCTGGGCGTAGGTCGAAATGACCATCTGCTCGATGCTCGCGCGGTCGAGCGAGCTCATCTGCTGCTCCACGATGGCGGAGAGATACTCTTCGCTCGGCACGCTCATCATCGCGGTGTAGGCTGCGGCGCGCTCGGTGACGGAAAGCGTTTCGAGATAGTCCGTCACGTCCGCTTCCTTCTGCTCGTCGCTCACGGAGTAGTCATCGGTCAGGAACGGCAGGCCGAGGATAACGTCGGTCGCGGGGTCGGCCTTCTGCTTGCGTAAAATCTCGGTCTGTCCCGCCTTTTCGACGAGGTAGTCCGTCAGCGCGGACGTGTAGCCGATCGCGCCGGAGAGCATGGAGGACACTGCGTTCTCATTCGGGCGCAGGATGCCGACGATCTTCACGCGCGTGCCGACATCGTCGGAGTTATAGAGGAAGTCGAGCCCCGTGTCCGTCGTGCTGACGTCGGTATATGTGCCGCTTGCGGAATCGTACTGGTAGCGCTCAGCGGGCAGGACGATCTTGAAGCTCATATTGCACAGGTCTTTATAGCTCCAGCTCTGGATGTCCTTGCTGTCGAATTCCGAGCCGTCGAGCATGTGCTGCATCGACTCCACGACCTCGTCCTGTGCGCTCAGGCCCAGCGAATAGATGACAAGGTCGGAAATTTCGTTGTCCTTGTTGACGATAAGCATGACCTCGTCGTAATTCTGCGGCCAGGAGCCGTAGATGAGGTCATACTGCTCGTGCAGGAGGCCGCCCACGAGCTCGCCGCTCTCACTATCCTGCGGCGGGAGCATCTGCTCCCAGGTCTCCATCGCGGAGTAGGCCGAGCCGAAGCGCTCGAAATAGCTGCTGTAATCGCCGCCGTAGAGCTCGCTCATGCAGGTCTGCAAAAGCTCCGTCACGTCGGACTTGAAGACCTTGCCGTCGGTGTCTTTGGCATAGATGCTCATGCCGAGGTCGTAGTCATAGGAAATGGAGCTGATATGCTGCGAAAGCTCGTTGTCGCCCTCGAGGTAGGTCTTGAAGTCCTTCAAATTGTTCGTCTGCGTCTCCGCCGAGGCAAACGAGCTCATCATGTCGTACATAATGTTGTTGGAGTAGACGGCGTCGAGGTCATGCTGCTCCCCGTCACCCTCGTCCTGCGCATGGACGCCCATCATCGAACTGACCATGCTGGACATGTCCATGCTCTCAGCCTCGATGGTCAGCGGATAGCTCGATAGCGTATCCTCCTGCACGCGGTCGATATAGGTCTGGATGCCATTGCTCAGCGACAGAATGAGCGCGATGCCGATAATACCGATGCTGCCGGCAAAGGCCGTTAAAAACGTCCGTCCCTTTTTCGTCATCAGGTTGTTGAGCGACAGCGACAGCGCCGTGCCAAAGCTCATTGAGGTCTTTTTGCTCTTGCCCGCGGCGGGCTTTTCTTCCACGGTCTCCTCATACGGCGCGCTGTCGTCCACGATCTCGCCGTCCTTTAAGCGCACAATGCGGCTCGCGTAGGTCTCGGCGAGCTCGGGGTTGTGCGTGACCATGATAATGAGGCGGTCCTTGGAGATGTTCTTCAAGATCTCCATCACCTGCACGCTCGTCTCGCTGTCGAGCGCGCCGGTCGGCTCATCGGCAAGCAGGATGTCCGGGTCGTTGACGAGCGCCCGCGCGATGGCGACGCGCTGCATCTGGCCGCCAGACATCTGGTTCGGCTTTTTGTCGAGCTGGTCGCCAAGGCCCACGCTCTCAAGCGCCTTTTTCGCGCGCCCGCGGCGCTCGCTCTTGCTCACACCCGAGAGCGTGAGCGCCAGCTCCACGTTGCTCAATACCGTCTGGTGCGGGATCAAATTATAGCTCTGGAAGACGAAGCCGATGGAGTGGTTGCGGTAGCTGTCCCAGTCGGCGTCGGAAAAGTCCTTCGTCGACTTGCCATTGATGACAAGGTCGCCGCTCGTGTACTGATCCAACCCGCCGATAATGTTCAAAAGCGTCGTCTTGCCGCAGCCTGAATGGCCGAGGATGGCGACAAACTCGCTCTCGCGGAACTGTAAGCTCACGCCGCGCAGCGCGTGGACGGTGGTGTCGCCCGCCTGGTAATCCTTGACGATCTGTTGCAGCTTCAGCATATCCTGCCTTCTTTCTGAGTAAATAAAAATAAGAATTCCAGAGTAGGATACCATTTTGACCTTTTACCGTCAACCGGCGCGGTCGAGAATTCATCGAAAGTTCATCTTTGTTTACTATTCGGCAAAAAGAGCGCCGCGGCATCGCCGCAGCGCTCCCTGATCTTCTTTTAAGCGAACGAGGTACTCATCTGCCGCTCGATCTCATAGCGCAGCACTTCGTTCTCCGCTTCGTCGTAGCCGACGAAGAGAAATTCGTCGCTGCCATAGTCGCCGGAAAGCTCCTGCGTGATCGCGCCGCCGGCGAGGAAATACCGGTGTCCGCCGTCCTCGATCCATACAAGCGGCGTCGTACAGACCGTTTCGACGACATATTCGCCGCTTTGCACGTCAACCGTGCGCTGCTGCAAGATCTCCGCACGGTCGATGGCCGCATCGTCGACGCGTCCCCAGAAAAAGAGCGCCCGTCCGCCTCCGTCGCGCCCCATGACCCACCAGCCTGCGTGGACGCGCTCTCCGCTTGAGCAGTTGAGCGCCATACCGAAGTCATCCTGCCAGCCGTACAGCGCATAGAAATGGCTCGCGCCGCAGTAGGCCGCATTCTCCCCCGCCATCAGCGTGACGCGCAGCGTCTTATAGATGTTCTCGGCGGGAAGGGATGTGATCTCGTGCGTCTTTTCATACACGCCGTAGCGCTGTTCGCCGTCGCGCAGAGCCATGGCGCGCGTCAGGTGTCCGCCGCCGAGCATATTGCAGATGAGCAGCGCGCAGAGCATGATGACAACGCTCTTGACCGCGCGGCGCGCTCTCGTCGGCCGCTTTTCGATCTTCTGCTTTTTCATGGCTGCGTTCCCCCTTCCGGAAGCTCGATCCTCGTCTCGATGCGCTCGCCGAAGCGGTCGTAGACGAATGTCACGTAAGTATCGCCCACTTCAAGCGGCACGGTATGCTGGCCGTAGTGCACATACAAGCTGCCGCTGCTGCTCCGGCAGCTTGAATACCAGCCCGGATACCGTCCTGTATCCTCATAGTCGTACATCGTCTCGCCGCGTTCACTTTGCAGCGACATTGTCTCGATCAAACGCTCATAGACCTTTCGCCCCGGAATGCGGTCATAGCTGCTCACCCAGAGCACCGCCTGCCGCTCTCCCTCGCGCACACCGTATTCGATGCGGTTCAGCTGCACGATATCGTCCCCGACGAGGATGCGCTCGTGCAGGTCTGCCGCGCCGTCGAGCTCTTCCCATGAAATACTGTTCACCGCCGGACTCACGCGCTCGCGGATGCTCTCGTACACGCCGCTGAGCATCGGCAGCATGAAAAAGCCCTGCACACAGGCGACGATCGTGACGAAAATCGCGATGCGCTGCACGATAACGAGCCAGAAGTGGCGGTACTGCTCGCGCAGGGCCCTGCCCGTCTCCTCCGGATCGCCCATCAGCTCCACAGCGCGCGCAGCGGCATCCTCCTCCGTATAGCCGTGCTCGACCAGCGCTTCGGCGTGGTCTTCGATGTGACCGGCGAGCTCATTTCTCAGATCGTTTGCTTCATCGCTCGTCAGCCGGCCGACCTGTGCGAGCACGCGGTCGCAATATTCCTTTCTGTCCATAGCCTCACCCTTTTTTAAGCAAAGTGCAGCACGGCGTTCACTGCGCCGCTGTACTCCTGCCAGGCTTTCTCCTCTTCTGTGAGCGCGGCACGGCCGGCGCGCGTCAGGTGATAATACTTGCGCATCCGGCCGGTGGGCGCCGCCTTTTCATAGGCCTCCACATAGCCCTCGCGCTCCATGCCGTGCAGCACGGGGTAGAGCGTGCCCTCTTTCATCTCGAAGACATTGCTCGAGCGGCGCGCCAGTTCCAGAATGATCTGGTAGCCGTACATGTCCTCGGTCGAGAGGAGCTTGAGCAGCAAAAGCTGTGTGTGGTCAATGCTCTTTTTCTTCATGTTGCACCTCCGATGATACATAGAGTATCTATGCTTGTAGTATACATAGAGTTACGAGGTATGTCAAGCCAAAAATATTTGTAAATTTTTGTTCATTTTCTTAACAGACCCTAAACTTTACTTCTTGTCCTCATCAGACATACAATTATAATGATAATTTGAAAATCGGCGGGACTCTTTTACCGCCAAATCGCATCGACATGAAAAGAGAGGTTCCCCATGAAAACGTATCAAGCAGGCATCGACGTAGGCTCCACCACGGTCAAGCTCGTCGTGCTGGATGAAAACGGACAAATGATCTTCGGGCAGTACCAGCGCCATCTGTCCCACACACAGCGCGCACTGTCCGACTTACTCAAGCAGGCGCGCGCAGCGCTCGGCGAGTGCGCGCTCGAATTGCGCGCCACCGGCTCCGGCGCGATCAACCTTGCCAAGGCGCTCGGCATCCCCTTTGTGCAGGAGGTCGTCGCCGTCGCGCAGGCGCTCGAGCGCGTCGCGCCGCAGGTGGATGTCGCCATCGAACTCGGCGGCGAGGATGCCAAGATCATCTACTTCAAAGGTGGGCTCGAAGAGCGCATGAACGGCGTCTGCGCCGGCGGCACCGGCTCATTTATCGACCAGATGGCCGCCCTGCTGCAGACCGATGCCTCGGGTCTCGACCGCGAGGCCGCGCACTATCAGCAGATCTACCCCATCGCCGCGCGCTGCGGCGTGTTCGCCAAGACGGACATCCAGCCCCTCATCAACGAGGGTGCGACGAAGGCCGACCTTGCCGCCTCGATCTTCCAAGCGGTCGTCAACCAGACCATTTCGGGCCTTGCCTGCGGCAAGCCCATCCGCGGCCATGTCGCGTTCTTAGGTGGGCCGCTGCACTTCCTCCCCCAGCTCAAGGCCGCGTTTATCCGCACGCTGAAGCTGACGGATGAGACGACCATCGACCCCGAAAATTCCCATCTCTTCGCCGCCACCGGCGCGGCCATCGACGAAACGCCCGCCGAGGTGCAGCCGCTCAGAGCGCTCATCAAGCGTCTCGACAGCGGCGTGCAGATGGATTTTGAATTAAAGCGCCTGCCGGCGCTCTTTGAAGACGAAGCCGACCTCGAGGCCTTCCGCACCCGTCACCATACGGCGGTCGTGCCGCGCGGCGATCTTGCAACGTATAATGGCGACTGCTTCCTCGGTTTCGACGCGGGTTCGACGACGACAAAGCTCGCGTTAGTTGGCGAAAAGGGCGAGCTTTTGTACTCGTTCTACGCCAACAATCAGGGCAATCCCATCAAGACTGCCATGCAGGCGGTACATACGCTGCGCGAGCATCTTCCCGCGGGCGCGCATATTGCGCGCTCCTGCTCCACGGGCTACGGCGAAACGCTGCTCAAGTCCGCGTTCTCGCTCGACGAGGGCGAGGTCGAGACCATCGCCCACTGCACCGCCGCGTCGTTCTTCGACCCCAAGGTCGACTGCGTGCTCGATATCGGCGGACAGGACATGAAGTGCATCAAGCTCAAGGACGGCGCGGTCGACACGGTGCTTCTGAACGAGGCCTGCTCGTCCGGCTGCGGCTCGTTCCTCGAGAATTTCGCCAACTCTCTTGGCATGACAGCGCAGGAATTCGCGCACGAAGCGCTCTTTGCCAAGGCCCCCGTCGACCTCGGCACGCGCTGCACGGTGTTTATGAACTCCAACGTCAAACAGGCGCAGAAGGAGGGCGCAAGCGTCTCCGATATCTCCGCCGGCCTTGCCTACTCCGTCATCAAGAACGCTCTTTATAAGGTCATCAAGCTCTCCGACGCGAGCGAGCTCGGCTCGCACGTCGTCGTACAGGGCGGCACATTCTTCAACGAGGCCGTGCTGCGCGCGTTTGAGCGCATCTCCGGCGCGCAGGTCACGTGTCCCGACATCGCGGGCATCATGGGCGCGTTCGGCGCGGCACTGCTCGCGCGCGACCGCTACCACGGGCAGCAGAGCACAATGCTCCCTCTTGAGGAGATCGAGCAGCTCACGTACAAGACCTCTGCCGCACGCTGTCAGGGCTGCCAGAACCACTGCATGCTCACGGTCAGCGTCTTCCCCGGCGGCCGCCGCCATGTGAGCGGCAACCGCTGCGAAAAAGCCCTGCGCGGCGAAAGCGCTGCCAAACCCGGCGAAAATATCTTCGCCTACAAGCGTGAGCGCATGTTCGCCTATCCCCCGCTCGAGCCGGAAAATGCGCCGCGCGGCGAGATCGGCATCCCGCGCGTGCTGAACATGTACGAAAACTACCCGTTCTGGGCGACGTTCTTCCGCGACCTCGGCTTCCGCGTCATCCTCTCCCCGTTCTCCACGCGCGCGATCTACGAGCTGGGCATGGAGAGCATTCCGTCGGAATCTGAGTGCTATCCTGCCAAGCTCGCCCACGGTCACGCCCAGTGGCTTATCGACCACGGCGTCAAGACCATCTTCCACCCCTGCGTGTTCTACGAACATCAGGAAGTGCCGGGCGCGCAGAACCACTTCAACTGCCCGATCGTCGTTTCATATCCCGAGAATATCAAGAACAACGTCGAAGCCGTGACCGACGGCTCCGTGCGCTACCTGCATCCCTTCCTCGCTTTCACGAACGAGAAGGTCGCCTCCGACCGTCTCGTCCAGTTCTGTAAGGAAGTATGGAACATTCCTGAAAAGGAAACGCGCCATGCCGCCCACCTCGCGTGGGAAGAGCAGCGCAGGGCCAAGGCCGACGTCCGCGCCGCGGGCGCGAAGGCACTCGCCGACATGGAGAAAAACGGCGGCAGCGGCATTGTGCTCGCCGGACGTCCCTACCACGTCGACCCCGAGATCAACCACGGCATCCCCGAGCTCATCGCGGCCTACGGCCTGACGGTGCTGACCGAGGATTGCCTGCCCATCGACTTTGTCCCCAAGCGCCCCGTGCGCGTGAATGACCAGTGGGTCTATCACTCCCGCCTCTACACTGCGGCGGAATTCGTCTGCGGGCGCGACGATCTTGAGCTCATTCAGCTCAACTCGTTCGGCTGCGGTCTCGACGCCGTCACGACCGATGAGGTCTGCGAGCTTTTGGAGCAGGGCGGCAAGCTCTACACCTGCCTCAAGATTGACGAGGTCAACAACCTCGGCGCGGTGCGCATCCGCATCCGCTCGCTGCTCGCCGCCGTCGCCATGCGGCGCGAGCGCGGGATCCATTCGACCTCTCACGTACAGCCGTTCGAGCGCGTCTACTACACCAAGGAGATGCAGAAGCAGCACTACACCATCCTCGCCCCCCAGATGAGTCCCATCCATTTTGACATTCTCGAGCCTATCTTCCGCCACCACGGCTATAATTTTGAGGTACTGCAAAACGACGACCGCGCCGCCATCGACGCGGGCCTCAAGTACGTCAACAACGATGCCTGCTATCCCTCGATCACGGCGGTCGGCCAGCTGATGGAGGCCGTGACCTCCGGCCGGTACGACACCGACCACCTCGCCCTCATCATGTCGCAGACCGGCGGCTGCTGCCGCGCGAGCAATTACATCGCCTTCATCCGCCGCGCGCTCAAAAAAGCGGGCCTTGAACACATCCCTGTCATCTCGCTCAACGCCAACGGCATGGAGACGAACGAGGGCTTCCGCATCTCGCCGTCACTGCTGTTGGACGCCGCGCACGGTATCGTGCTTGGTGACCTGCTGATGCGCTGCCTGTACCGCGTGCGCCCGTATGAGCTCGAAAAAGGCAGCGCGAACGCGCTGCACCGCAAGTGGCGCGACATCTGCATCGACTCGCTCACGAGCGAGCATCCCAAGTACCGCTACGCCCAGCTCTGCCGCGGCATTGTCGAGGATTTCGACGCCTTCCCCATCGACGAAACGATCCGCAAGCCCCGCGTCGGCGTTGTCGGTGAGATCCTCGTCAAATACATGCCACTTGCCAACAACCATGTTGTCGACCTTTTGGAACGCGAGGGCGCAGAGGCGGTCGTTCCCGATCTTCTCGATTTCTTTGCCGCCACGATCTATGAGCAGGACTTCAAGCACACCCACCTTGGAAAGGGGTGGACTGCTTCGGCCAGCGCCAAGCTCGGCATTCCGGCACTTCAGCGCATGCGCCGCCCCGCGATCGAAGCGCTGAAGGCCAGCAAGCGCTTTGATCCCCCCATGGCCATCAACCATGTGGCGGAGCTTGCCAAGCCCTTCCTTTCAATCGGCAACCAGTACGGCGAGGGCTGGTTCCTCGCCGGTGAGATGGCAGAGCTCATCACCTCCGGCACGCCGAACATCGTGTGCATCCAGCCGTTTGCGTGCCTGCCGAACCATGTGGTCGGCAAGGGCGTCATCAAGGCGCTGCGCGCGGCCTATCCCGGCGCAAACATTGTCGCTGTCGACTATGACCCCGGCGCGAGCGAAGTAAACCAGCTCAACCGCATCAAGCTGATGCTCACCGCGGCGCAGCGCGCGCTGCACGCGCAGGAGGCCACCCCGAAAAAGCCGAAGCCGCCCGAGGCTCCGTCCATCAGCCTGCCGCACCCCAAGGTCGCAATGCTCTGAGCGCAGAAAGCGGCAGAAATTGAAAAATAGGCTTGCTTTCCGCACCTTTCTATGGTATTATGAGTACCTGTGAATATAGCGTGATCACACGTTCAACAATTTGGAGGTTTTCACCATGACTTTATTCGTTACGATTCTTCAGCTTCTCTGCGGTCTCATCGTCATCGGCATCGTCCTGTTCCAGAGCGGCAAGTCCGCCGGCTTAAGCGGTGCAATCGGCGGCGTGGCCGATTCCTTCATGGCCAAGAACAAGGCCAAGAGCACGGATGCCCGTCTTGCGCGTGCCACCAAGTGGGTCGGCGCTGCGTTCATCGTCCTGACGCTCGTGCTGAATATGCTGTAAGAGCAAACGAATCCATAATGAAGAAGAGCGGAAGCAAATGCTTCCGCTCTTCTTTTTTTGCATTTGGGAATCCTGCTGCAAACAGCGGGAATTGATACAATCGGCAAGTCACTCTGCTCTGTGCGTTTTGACAGCATTCTGCCTCGCTAGTCAATTTTCCTTTCCAGAAACGATAAAAAGCCCTTTTGTATGGCTTCGCGATCTGCCATACAAAAGGGCTTTTTACTTATAATTCAGCTTTCGACTGCGGGGTTGGTTTAGACCAACTCGATCATCGCGGTCAGCGCCGTGCCAAGAGCCGCCTTCGGCGGTTGCACGGCTGCACACCCGCCTGCGGGCGAGCGTCGGCAGCGCCTCGACCGCACGTTAGCCTATTCTTAGACCAACTCGATCATCGCGGTCTCGGCAGCGTCGCCGCGACGGACGCCGGTGCGAACGATGCGGGTGTAGCCGCCGTTGCGCTCAGCATAGCCGGGAGCGATCTCCTTGAACAGCTTCTTGCAGACATCCTCGCGGGTGATGAAGCTCATCGCCTGGCGGTAAGCTGCCAGATCGCCCTTCTTGCCGAGGGTGATCATCTTCTCAGCCACGGGCTTGATTTCCTTGGCGCGGGTGACCGTAGTCTCCATCTTGCCGTTATCCAGGAAATCGGTGACCTGCTGACGGAGCATCGCCATACGCTGATCGGTAGTCTTACCGAGCTTACGAGTTCCGGGCATAGTGGTTTTCCTCCTTGTAAGGATAAGTTGTCGGCCGTCGTTCTACGCGTGGGCGTAGGGTGCCGGTCATTAGTTGTTGTCTTCGCTGGCCAGGGACAGGCCCATCATAGCCAGCTTGTTGATGACCTCTTCGAGACTCTTGCGGCCGAGGTTTCTCACCTTCATCATATCGTCCTCGGTCTTGGAAATCAGATCCTCGACCGTGTTGATATTGGCACGCTTGAGGCAGTTGAAGCTGCGCACGCTGAGATCGAGCTCCTCGATCGTCAGCTCGAGCACCTTGTCGCGCTGCGCCTCGGCCTTCTCCACGACGGTGGACTTGCTGCCCATCGCGTCGGAAAGGTCGGTGAAGAGCGAGAAGTGATCGCAGAGGATCTTAGCGCCGAGAGAAACGGCGTCACGCGGACTGATGGTGCCATCGGTCCAGACCTCAAGCGTCAGCTTGTCGAAGTCGGTCATGTTGCCCACGCGGGTGTTTTCCACGGTGTAGTTGACCTTGTACACGGGCGTGTAGATCGAGTCAACGGGAATAACGCCGATAGCCGTCTGCGCTGTCTTGTTGCGGTCGGCGGACACATAGCCGCGGCCGTGAGAAAGCGTCAGCTCCATGTTGAGCGTCGCACCGGCGTCCAGCGTTGCGATGTGCAGGTCGGGGTTGAGGACCTCGACCTCGCTGTCGCCCTTGATGTCGCCGGCCTTGACCTCGCACGGGCCCACAGCCTCAATATAGACGGTCTTGATGCCGTCGGTATTGTGCAGACGGGTAATGAGGCTCTTGACGTTCAGCACGATCTCGGTCACATCCTCCTTGACACCGGGGATGGTGGAGAACTCGTGCTGCACGCCGGCGATCTTGATAGAGGTCGCCGCGGTGCCGGGCAGGGACGAGAGCATAATGCGGCGCAGCGCATTGCCGAGCGTGATACCGTAGCCGCGCTCAAGAGGCTCTACGGTGAACTTGCCGTAGGTGCCGTTCGCGGGGTCTTCCACGCACTCGATCTTGGGCTTTTCAATTTCAATCATGCAGTTACCCTCCATTTCCATTCTGTGGTCTCAAAGTCCACACCAAAATTCTGCGTGTGTCTGTTGAGGGCTCGCCGCCGATTACTTGGAGTACAACTCAACGATGAGGTGCTCCTCAACGGGAACATCAATTTCTTCGCGGGCGGGAAGGCGAACCACGGTGCCCTTGAGGCTGTTCTTATCGCGCTCCATCCAGGTGGGGACCAGGAACACGGGAGCGTCCTGACCCATCAGGCGCTTGAAGACCTCGGAAGAGCGGCTGCTCTCCGCGACCTCGATCACATCGCCGGCCTTGACGAGGTAGGAAGGAATGTTGACCTTCTTGCCGTTGACGGTGAAGTGAGCATGGCTGACGAGCTGACGGGCCTGACGGCGGGTCATCGCAAAGCCCATGCGGTAAACAACGTTATCCAGACGGCGCTCGACCGTGATGAGCAGGTTGTCACCGGTCTTGCCGGGGGCGGCAGCGGCAGACTCGTAGTAGCCGCGGAACTGCTTTTCGAGGATACCATAGATGAACTTGACCTTCTGCTTTTCAGCAAGCTGAAGGCTGTATTCGCTCTTCTTCTTTCTCATCTGGCTGCCGGGGTTGCGATTAGTGGTCTTCTTCGCATAGCCCATCACAGCAGGAGAAATGCCCAAAGCCTTGCAGCGCTTGGCGATCGGCTGCATATTCTTTGCCATAGTGCTTTTTACCTCCTCTTTCGATTAGACGCGACGGCGCTTCGGGGGACGGCAGCCGTTGTGCGGGATGGGCGTGACGTCCTTAATCATCGTGACCTCCAGGCCGACAGCCTGCAGGGCGCGGATCGCAGCTTCACGACCCTGGCCGGGGCCCTTAACAAAGACCTCGACCGTCTTGAGACCATGCTCCATCGCAGCGGTAGCAGCCGTTTCAGCGGCGCTCTGAGCGGCGAACGGAGTGGACTTCTTGCTGCCGCGGAAGCCGAGGCCGCCGGAGGAAGCCCAGGAAAGGGCGTTGCCCTGCGTATCGGTCACCGTGACCATGGTGTTGTTGAAGGAGGAACGAATATGAACCTGACCACGTTCGACGTTCTTCTTTTCGCGGCGACGGCGGATAACCTTCTTACCGGTTTTAGCATTGTTTGCTGCCATATTCTATTCTCCCTCCTTACTTCTTCTTGTTCGCAATGGTCTTCTTGGGGCCCTTGCGGGTACGAGCGTTGGTCTTGCTGCGCTGACCGCGAACGGGCAGGCCGCGGCGATGACGGGTGCCGCGGTAGCAGCCGATCTCCGTCAGGCGCTTGATGTCCAGTGCCACCTGACGACGCAGGTCGCCTTCCACGACGTAGCTCTGGTCGATGGCCTCACGAAGCTTCGCCTCGTCGGCCTCGGTCAGATCCTTCACGCGGGTGTCGGGGTTGATGCCTGTCTGCGCCAGGATATCCTGCGCGCTCTTTCTGCCAATACCATAGATATAGGTCAAACCGATTTCGATTCGCTTATCCTTCGGCAGGTCAATACCGGCAATACGTGCCATACTTTTAAAGCACCTCCAATTTCTACTTAGCCCTGACGCTGCTTGTGCTTGGGATTCTCGCAGATCACCATAACGCGACCTTTACGACGAATAATCTTGCACTTCTCGCACATGGGCTTCACGGACGGTCTCACTTTCATGTTAATAAACCTCCTACTTACTGCGCCAAGTAATCCGGCCCCGGGTCAGGTCGTAAGGCGACATCTCAACGGTCACCTTGTCACCGGGCAGAATCCTGATGAAATTCATTCTGAGCTTTCCGGAAATATGCGCTAATATCGTGTGTCCATTTCCAATGTCAACTTGGAATGTGGTGTTGGGCAGGGACTCGACGACCACGCCCTCGACTTCGATCATGTCGGATTTTGCCAAGTGTTATCCCTCCTGGTCCTGATTACCGCCGCTCTCCAGAGCGGCAATGGCTTTACGAAGCTCACTGTTTGTGACTTTTTCGCTGCTTCTGATCCTCTCGGCAGCGGCCCCGGCGTCGAGACCGGTCGGCACAACGTGCCGCAGCCGCTTGCGCTTCGGGTTTTCCACCCGCCTGCGCTTGCCGTCCGCCAGCAGGAGGAAGTCTCCCTCCGTCGCAAGTACGAAGAAGAGGCTCCCCGCGTCCCTGCCGGCGACTGATTTTACGATGTCAGATTTGGCAATGCTCATACATTACACCCATTACACCAGCGACTCAGAGGGGTCCGTCAGAAGCTCCGGCTCCCCGTCTGTGATGAGTACGGTGTTTTCATAATGGGCCGCGTTCTTTCCGTCGGCGGTTTTCACCGTCCAGCCGTCGGACATCTGCACGATGGCCGCGCTTCCCGCGTTTACCATGGGCTCGACCGCGATGGTCATGCCCCGCAGCAGGCGGGGGCCGTGTCCGGGCTTGCCGTAGTTCGGCACTTCGGGCGGCTCGTGCATGTGTCTGCCAATGCCGTGACCGACATACTCACGCACGACCGTGCAGCCGTTGGCCTCCACATACGCCTGCACCGCGGCAGAGATGTCGGAGAGACGGTGGCCCTCGCGGGCGTACTTGATTCCCTCAAAGAAGCTCTGCTGGGTTATGCGGATGAGGCGGAGCGCCTCGTCGGACACCTGCCCGCAGGGGTAGGTACCGGCGCAGTCGCCGTGGAAGCCGCCGATGAACGCGCCTACGTCGACGCTGACGATGTCACCCTCCTGCAGCACCCGCTTGCCGGGGATGCCGTGGATGATCTCGTCGTTCACACTGACGCAGACACTGGCCGGATAGCCGTTGTAGTTCAGGAAAGAGGGGATCGCCCCCTGCGACTTGATGAAACGATACACTGCCTGGTCAATTTGTTGGGTTGTTACGCCGGGTTTTACCATTTCCCGCGCCACAGCGCGGGCAGCCGCGGTAATTTTTCCCGCCCGGCGCATCGCTTCGATCTCGTGACTGGACTTGAGAGTAATCATTCCGTCACTCCCAGTGCAGTCAGGATCGCCTGCGTCGTGCCATCCACGGTGGGCTGGTCATCCACAGTCTTCAGAACCCCGCGGGCCTCGTAGAAACCCTTGAGAGGCTCTGTCTCTTTATGATAAACCGCCAGACGATCCTTGACCGTCTCGGGGTCATCATCCTTGCGCTGCTTCAGCGCGCCGCCGCAGACATCGCACACACCCTCCTTTTTCGGGGGGATGTTGACGATGTGATAGCTGGCGCCGCAGCTCTCGCAGACGCGCCGGCCGCCCATACGGGCGATGATCTTCTCATCGGGAATCTCGATGGCGACCACGGCGTCGAAGCTGATACCGGCCTGCTCGAGGGCCTCGGCCTGGGCGATCGTGCGGGGCACGCCGTCCAGAATGTAGCCGTTCGCGCAGTCAGGCTCCTGCAGGCGCTCGTTGATGATGCCGATGATGACCTCATCGGGCACCAGCTTACCGGCGTCCATATACTCCTTGGCCTTGAGGCCCGTAGGAGTCCCATTCTTCACGGCAGCACGCAGAATGTTGCCAGTGGAGATGGTCGGAATATCCAGCTTCTTCTTCAGAATTTCGGCCTGAGTGCCTTTGCCGGCACCCGGAGCACCTAAAAGGATCAGTTTCATAAAAACACCTCTTATTCCAGGAAGCCCTTATACTGACGCATCAGCATCTGGGATTCCAGAGCCTGGACGGTCTCCAGCGCAACACCAACCACGATGATGACGGAGGTGCCGCCGATGGAAAGACTGGACTGGTTGACGATCTTGCCGATCAGCAGCGGCAGGATGGCCACCACGCCCAAGTAGATGGCACCAAACAGAGTGACCTTGTTGAGGACCTTTTTGATGAAGTCAGCCGTGGGCTTACCGGGGCGGAAGCCGGGGATGAAACCGCCGTTCTTCTTCAGGTTATTGGAGATCTCAATGGGGTTAAACTGGATGGTGGCATAGAAATAGCTGAAGCCAATGATCATCAACAGGTAGCAGACCATATACAGGACGGACTTCGTGTCGATGGCATTGAGGAAATGATACATGACCGTACCCTCGGCCGGCTGCTTGCAGAAAGCGGCGATGGTGGAGGGGATCATGGCGATGGACTGGGCAAAGATGATGGGCAGAACGCCGGACATGTTCACCTTCATGGGAAGGGTAGATGCCTGGCCGCCGTACATCTTACGGCCCACCTGGCGCTTGGCATACTGCACGGGGATGCGGCGCTCGGCGCCGTTGACCCAGGTGACCAGAACGATCAGAGCGAGGATGCCGAGCACCACCAGCACGACGGCCCACCACTTCGTGGGGTTGCTGACGATGTAGCTGTGGCCGCTGCTGACCATAGAGGGCACGCGGGACAGAATGCCTGCGAACAGGATGATGGAGATACCGTTGCCGATACCGAACTCGGTGATCTGCTCGCCCATCCACATGACGAAGGAGGAGCCGGCGATGAAGGACACGATGATCACGAGCGCCGCCCAGACGGAGGTATTCGTGAGAATGCCGTAGTTCTTCATGAGCATGAAGTAGCCCCAGCCCTGCAGAATCGCAATCGCCACGGTGGCGTAGCGGGTGATGGTCTGGATCTTCTTCTTGCCCTCCTCGCCGCCTTCGCGCGCCATACGCTCGAGAGCGGGGATGGCGATCGTCAGCAGCTGGATGATGATGGAGCTGTTGATGTAGGGCTGCACGCCGAGGGCGAAAACCGTCGCCTGGGCGAATGCGCCGCCGGACATCACGTTATACAGGCTCAGCACGGTGGTGCTGAGCTGATCCATATAGTTGCTCAGCAGTTCGGTGTTGACATAGGGAACGGGGATAGCGTTGCCGATGCGGAAGATCAGCAGGATCAGAGCGGTGAAGATGATTTTTTTACGAAGCTCGGGGATACCCCAGGCTTTTTTAATCGTCTGGATCACCTCAGATCACCTCTGCCTTTCCTCCTGCTGCTTCGATTGCCTCCTTGGCAGACTGGGAGAAGGCAGCGGCCTGCACGGTCACCTTCTTGGTAACCTTACCGTTACCCAGGACCTTGACGCCGTACTCGCACTTGCTCAGAATGCCCTTAGCCAGCAGAGCTTCAGCAGTGACAGTCTCGCCGTCCTCGAACTTGTCGAGAGCGCTCAGGTTGATGATCTCCAGGGGCTTGGCAAAAATGTTGTTGAAACCGCGCTTGGGGATGCGGCGCGCCAGAGGCATCTGGCCGCCCTCAAAGCCGATGCGGGTACCGCCGCCGGAACGGGCCTTCTGGCCCTTGTGGCCGCGGCCTGCGGTCTTGCCGTTGCCGGAGCCGTGACCGCGACCCTTACGATAGGCTTCCTTGGTGGAGCCGACAGCGGGAGACAGTTCGTTCAGTTTCATTCTCTCGTGCCTCCTTATTCTACTTCGGTGACCTGGAGCAGATAGCCGATCTTGGCGATCTTACCCTTGGTCTGTGCATTGTCGGGCTGGATGGTGCTGTCGCCGATCTTGCGAAGGCCCATGGAATGGGCAGTGGCGATGTGCTTATCCAGACGGCCGCTAAGGCTCTTGACGAGCTTGATATTCAGATTAGCCATGTTCTGCTGCCCTCCTTAGCCTACGATCTCGTCCACGCTCTTGCCGCGGGTGCGGGCGACCTCTTCCGGGGTGCGCAGGGCCTTCAGGCCCTCGAAGGTGGCGGCGACAACGTTGACAGCGGTGTTGGTGCGCAGGCACTTGGTACGGATGTCCTTGATGCCGGCGGCCTCCATGATGATACGGACGGGGCCGCCCGCGATCACGCCGGTACCGGGTGCAGCGGGCTTGAGCAGGACGCGCCCGGCGCCCTTCTCACCGATGACCTCGTGGGGAATGGTGCTCCCGGAGAGGGAAACGGTAATCATGTTCTTCTTGGCGTCCTCGATGCCCTTGCGGATAGCCTCAGGCACCTCGGCGGCCTTACCCAGACCGAAGCCGACCTTACCCTTGCCGTCACCGACGACCATCAGGGCGGAGAACTTCATGACACGACCACCCTTAACGGTCTTGGAAACGCGGTTCGTAGCGACTACCTTTTCAATGTACTCGCTCTGCTCTCTTTCAAATCTAGCCATTGATAAGTCCTCCTTCCTTAGAATTCCAGGCCGCCCTCACGGGCGCCTTCTGCCAGCTCGGCCACACGGCCGTGGTACAGGTAACCGCCGCGGTCGAACACGACCGTGTCGATGCCCTTGGCCTTGCAACGCTCGGCCACCAGCTTGCCGACGGCACGGGCGGCAGTCTTGTTGCCGCCGTTGCCCTCGATCTCCTTGTCCAGGGTGGACGCGGCGACCAGCGTGTTGCCGGCGACGTCGTCGATGACCTGGGCGTAGATGTTCTTCTCGCTGCGGAAAACGTTCAGACGGGGACGCTCGGGAGTGCCGAACACCTTGGCGCGGACTCTCTTATGACGCTTCAGACGCTGAGCGTTGGTATTGGGTCTTTTAATCATTACGGCACACCTCCTTACTTCTTGGCGCCGGTCTTACCGACCTTGCGGCGGATGACTTCATCGACATACTTGATGCCCTTGCCCTTATAAGGCTCCGGCGGGCGCTTCTCGCGGACTTCCGCCGCAAACTGGCCGACCTTCTGCTTATCGGGGCCGGAGATGACGACCTTGTTCTGGGAGGGAACATCGATGGTGATGCCATCGATCTCGGCGACCTTCACGGGGTGAGAGTAGCCGAGGTTCATGACGAGCTCCTTGCCCTCCTTGGCGGCGCGGTAACCGACGCCGTTGATCTCAAGCTCCTTCTTGAAGCCCTCGCTGACGCCGACGACCATGTTGTGCAGCAGCGCACGGGTCATGCCGTGCAGCGCGCAGTGCAGCTTGTCGTCGGAGGGGCGCTTGACGTGGATGATGTTGCCCTCCTGCTCAATGATCATCTCCGGGCGCAGAGCCTGGGTCAGAGTGCCCTTCGGGCCCTTGACAGTGACAACATTGTTCTCCGCGATGGTGACTTCCACACCGGCGGGGACGGTAATGGGCATTCTACCAATTCTGGACATTGTTCAAATACCTCCTTACCATACGAATGCCAGGACTTCACCGCCGACGTGCGCCGCGCGAGCGGCCTTGTCGGTCATGACGCCCTTGGACGTGGATACGATTGCGATGCCGAGACCACGCAGCACGCGGGGCAGCTCGTCGGCGCCGACATAGACGCGCAGGCCGGGCTTGGACACGCGGCGCAGGCCGGAGATAACCTTCT
>OLGF01000550.1_pt1 | contig 43778 bp, 26 predicted proteins | sample 1604971 | NCBI WGS metagenome assembly OLGF01 (sample SAMEA3888902, study PRJEB22519) | human gut metagenome | biome: human gut; feature: human-associated habitat; material: faeces | place: Denmark | collected 2011 | reverse complement strand
TGCAATTGCGGAAATCCTTCTCGACATCCGAAACCGAATACTCCATCTCCGTCTTATCGTTCTCGATGCGGGCAAGGTCCAGCACATTGTTCAGCAGCATCAGCAGGTTCTGCCCGCACACCTGAATGTTCTTCATGTATTTTTTCAGCTTGGCAGGGTCGTCCGAATGTCGGGCGGCCAGGTCTGCGTAGCCGATAATGGCGTTCATGGGGGTACGGATGTCGTGGCTGATGCGGCGGAGGAACTCGCTCTTGGCCATGTTGGCCAGACGGGCGGACTGGGCCTCCTCCATGATCTGGGCCTGATACTCAGCCTCCTTTGTCTTTTCGCGGTTGATGTCCTGGAGTACCACCAGAACGTGGAGGGGGGTACCCTCCTCATCGAAGTCCACCGCCGTCACGGTGACGCGGCACCAGTTGACGGCATCGCCGCGGTAGGCCTGATAGTCGATGTAGAAGCTGCGGTGCACATCGGAGAGGTTGTCCCGGCGGAGTGTTTCACGGATGGCGGCACTGCTCATCTGGAGGTCGAGCTCATCGCGGTACTGCTCCAGCACCAGCAGATGGGTGAAGCGGTCCTTCAGCTTGGAGTAGCTGAGATCCTCCGGCAGGAAGCCGTCCAGCCATGGGGCCAGGAACACGGTGTCGAAGCGGTTCAGCTCCAGATCCACATAGAAAATGGTGAAGTAGATGTTCTCCAGAGAATGGAGCATGTTCACCGTCTTTTGCAGCTGGCTGTTGCTGCGGCGCAGCTCCCGCTGGCTGTCGGACAGCTCCAGGGTCTTGAGGCCGAACAGCAGTACCCAGAAGCCGCCGTACAGAGCGATGAACACTGCGGCGGAGGTGAGGGTGGAGGAAAAGACGGACAAGGCGGGGAAATAGATGTACAGGCCGTAATCCTCGCAGGCGGAGCGGGCGCCGTAATACAGATGTCCGCCGCAGCGGAACGGTTGCAGGGCGCCGCCGTACTCCAGACGGTTCAGGCAGTCCAGCACGGCGCTGTCATCGTCGATGCCGGCGTTGCCGGAGGCCAGCACCGCGCCGTCACGGGTGATGAGGTAGGCGCCCTTGCGGTCCAGATGCAGGCCGGTGAGCAGGGTGGCCATGTCGACCTCCGTGTCGGCGAGAAGGCCGTTGGGCTGCTGGTAGAAGCCGATGACCACGCCGGGAACGTCCCGCCGCGCCACGGCGCAGATATCATAGGAGACGCCGTCCTTCTCCATACGCTGGGTGTAGATCTTGGCGGAGCCAATGAGACTCTCCAGCCGGGCGGAGGATGCGCCGTCCGGCCAGGGCATGCCCGCGTACTGACGGGTGTAGCCGGAGGCCTCCAGCTGCAGGTCCGCGTTGAGGAGGGCGATGCCGCTGAGCCGTATCTCGTCCACGAAGTCCTCCAGATAAGCGTTGGAGGCCAGGGTGGGGTCCAGCTCCAGATGGCGGCTGAGCTCCTGTACGCTGTCGGCCAGACGGAACAGGCTCTTGGTGCCGTCCGCCGATTCCAGCTTATGGAAGCTGATGCACTGCCGGCGCAGGGTGTCCAGCGTGTTGTCCGTCAGGGCCTGAGTGCGGCTGAGGCCGTTCCGGCCGGACAGGTCCAGGGTCAGGAGGAACAGCAGGATGCCGGCGAAGATGATAGAGCCGATCCGCCATTGGAGGCGGGTTCGTTTGGTGTTGTTCACGGCGTCGTCCTCCCCAATGCGGTGTCGGCGTTCAGTCCGAAGGACGCAACGATGCGTTCCGTGGTGCCGTCGGCTTCCATGTCTGCCAGCGTCTGGGCCAGCAGGTCCCGCAGGGCGGTGTCGCCGCCGGCGGCGAAGGCCACGCCCAGCTGAGCGTGCAGCAGCGGCTCATCCAGAAAGCGGTAGGATACGCCGGCCTTTTCCAGCGCGCCGGCCAGCGCTTCAGCGTGGCTGGCGCAGGCATCCACATAGTATTTGCGCAGGGCGGTGGCCACCTGATCCATATCCACCAGACAGTACAGGGCGCGGAGCTGGGGGATGCGGGCATCGGTGGGGTCGGAGAGGATGCTCTCGGCCTTGGAGCTGATCTGCACCGCCACGCGGCGGTCCGCCAGATCGGCCAGGGTGCAGATATCGCTGTCGGCGCGGACGGCCACCACCTGATCGCTGTACAGGTAGGGGCCGGCCCAGAGATAGGCGTTCTCCCGTCCGTTCATGGAGAAGCAGCCCCACAGGCAATCCACCTGGCCGATTTCCAGAAGGAGATCCTTCTCGTCCCAGCTGATCTGCCGGAACACCGGCTCGTAGCCCATGCGGCGGCAGGCCTCCGTGGCCAGAGCCACATCCACGCCGGCGGCCTGACCGTTTTCGTCCAGATAGTTATAGGGGCGGTAATCGTCGCTGCCGATCACCAGCTCGGGGAGATCCCCGGACGGCTCCTCCTGAGCGCCGCAGGCGGCGGGCAGCAGGGCCAGCATCAGCACGGCCAGCACAATGAGATATTTCCTGATGTTCACTGCTCCGGCGCCTCCTTGCTGTCGGGATCTGTGTCGGCATCGCCGCCGCGGCGGGACAGCAGGCGGGCGATGGCCAGCTCCAGTGCCTGTACGCTGACGGGCTTGGCGATGTGGCCGTCCATGCCGGCCTCCAGCGCCGCCTGACGGTCCTCCGCAAAGGCGTTGGCCGTCACGGCCAGAATGGGGATATGGGACAGCTGTGGGTCCGGCAGGGCGCGGATGCGCCGCGTGGCCTCGTAGCCGTCCATCCTGGGCATCTGCACGTCCATGAGAATCAGGTCGTAGTGACCCGGGGCGGACCAGCGGACCTTTTCCACGGCTGCGTCGCCGTCGTCCGCCTCCTCCACCAGGAAACCGGCGCCGCTGAGGATCTCGCGGGAGATCTCACGGTTCAGGGCGTTGTCCTCCACCAGCAGGACGCGGCGGCCCGCAGCGTGGAGCCGCTCCCCGCTCTCCGGCTGCTCCGGCGCCGCATCGGCGGCAGTGCCGGTGCGGAGGGTGTAGGTGCAGACGAACTCGGAGCCTTTGCCCGGCTCGCTGCGGCAGGTGATGGCGCCGCCCAGCTCCTCCACCAGACGCTTGGTGATGGCGAGGCCCAGACCGGACCCCTCAATGCCGGAGACGACACTGTTGTTCTCCCGCTCGAAGGCGTCGAAGACGCGGCGGCGGAACTCCTCGCTCATGCCGATGCCGTTGTCCTTTACGGTAAAGCGGTAGTCCGCGGTGCCGCTGCCGCTGCCGGTCTGGCTGACAGTGTAGGTGATGTGGCCGCCGGCGGGAGTGTACTTGATGGCGTTGCCGATGAGGTTCAGCTCGATCTGGTTCATCTTCAGAGCGTCAAAGTACGCCACGGGGTCCTGTACGTCGCAGGCGACGTCCAGCGTCAGCTGCTTTTTTTGCAGGTCCGCCTGAAACACGTACTTCACATTTTTCAGCATGGCGGGGATGTCGTGGGCCCTGATGTCCAGCGTCACCTTGCCGCTTTCGATGTAGGCCAGATCCAGCACGCTGTTGATAAGGCGCAGCAGATACTGGCCGGAGAGGTTGATCTTCTGCAGGCAGTCCGCCACGCGGGTGGGGTCGTTGACGTATTTTTCCGCCAGAGAGGAAAAGCCCATGATGGCGTTCATGGGGGTGCGGATGTCGTGGGACATGTTAAAGAGGAAGGTGCTCTTGGCGCGGTTGGCGCTTTCGGCGGCCTCCTTGGCCTGCCGGAGCTCCGCAGTGCGGCGCATATCATCATCGATGCAGCGGGTCATGGAGATGGAGTACACGTCGCCGGTGACGTTTTCCGTCAGGATATTCCGGGTCTCCATCCAATGAACCTGTCCGTCATCGCCGGTCTGGCGCACCTGCACATGGAGCAGGCGCTGGCCCCGCCGGTAGGCGTCCAGCTGGGCATCGCGGTTCATGACGGCATACAGCTTGTCGAAGTCCTCCGAATAGGGCATGGTGGGCTTCAGGGAGTCCATCATCTCCTCCATGGTGAAGCTCCGGAACAGGCCCTCGTTGACGACGCTGTGGTTATAGACGGTGAAAGCCTCGTTTTTCGTCAGGTTCTCCTCCAGAATGAAGGGGTAGACGGTGCTGGCGGCGGAGACGATCAGGTCCATGCTGGTACGGGTGCGGATGCGCTCGTGAGTCAGCTCCGTGATGTTGCGGACGCCGGACAGCAGGCGGGGCTTCCCGGGATCGCTGCGGTCCAGAATGAACTTGCTTTGCAGATGCTGGAGCTCGCCGCCGGTGATGGCATCATATTCGATATAAAGCTCCCGCTGGCGCTCCAGCAGGGGCAGCAGCGTGTCCAGCCGGGCGGTGCGGAGGAACCGGTCACGGTCCTGAGGGCAGACGAACTGCCGGGCGAACTTCTGCATGCCGTGGGTATAGTCGGCGTCGCCGCCGGTCCAGTCCTCCAGACCGCAGCTCTCCCGCAGGCGGAACAGTTCCTCCTGCTGGGTGTTCAGATCCACGCTGATCAGGCAGAGGTAGTCGTCGGCCACGCTTTGCAGCAGGGAGGTCATGCGGTCGCGGGAGCGCTGGGCCTGAGCGGCGGATACCTGCTGGCGGGTGAAATAGAGCAGCTGGGCTCCGATCAGCATCAGGATCACGACCAGCACCAGCATAGTGAGGTGCTGGTCCCTGTTGATCTCCGCCAGCATCTGGGCCGCCACCTGGGAGGGGAACAGCTGCAGGAGGGACCAGCCGGTGCCGGACACGGGCTGGATGCCGCCCTCGGACGCGCCGCTGCTGCCCACGAAGGAGAAGGTCATGGCCGTCTGATCGGCGGCAGCCGCCAGCACGTCACGGGCCTGAGATACCTGAAAATGGGAGAGGGCGGCGTCCAGATCCTCCACGTAGACAGAGCCCGCGGTGCGGTACTGGCCCAGAGAGCGGCCATCGGCATCCACCAGCATGGTGAAGGCGGGGAAGTCGTAGAGCTCCGTCTCCAGTATGGCGGAGACAGTCTCCTCATCCAGAAGGCCGAGCAGCACGCCGATGACCTCATCGCCCAGCTGCACCGGCGCGTAAAAGCCGATGAGCCTGGCGCTGTTGAAGCGGGACGCGGAGACGGAGATGATGCCGCTGCCGCCGCGGATGCCGTCCATATAATAGACGCGGTCCGCCACCAGCGCCGTTTCTCCGTCGCTGGTATAGCTGACGCCGCCGGCGTCGATGAAGCGGATGCGGTCAAAGCCGGAGGCCTGTTCCAGCTGGGCCAGATGGGTCATGTCCGCGCCGTCCTCCCCCAGCGCCTCACCGTACAGGCAGGCGGCGGAGGTGATGGCGGACAGCTTGTCCTGAAACACATCGCCCGCGTGCTGGGCCGTCCGGCCGCTGAGCACGCCGATGTAGACATCCAGCCGCTCCATCTGGCGTGTGTAGTTCCGGTGTGCCGCAGCGATCAGCAGCACCACCATGGCGGCGAGCAGCAGGACGATATTAGTCGCCATGTGCTTGACAAGGCGGAGGTGATTTTTCTTCATGGAACGATCCTCTTTATACCGGTGCGTCATGCCTCCAGCTGCGACAGGGTCTCTGTGACCAGCGCGTACTCCCGCGCCACGGCATCGTGCAGCGCACGGACGTTGTCCGGCATCACCGCGCTGCCCCGCAGGGCCTCGGTCATGGCGGTGCAGGCTTCGGCCAGACGGACAAGGCTCAGGTTCAGGGCGATGCCCTTCAGGGTATGGACGGCGCGGAAAGCCTCCTCGGCGCTGCCGCTGTCCACGGCCGCCGTCAGGCGGGCCATGTTGTCATCGCGGGGCAGCATCCGCAGGAACCGGCCGATAAAGGCATCGTTCTGCAGGCGGGCGGAGGCGTCCTCGTAGCTTCCGCCTACGGCGGCGTAGAATTCAGTCAGTGTCATGGATATTCTCTCCTTATTCCGTACAATATGGTTTATTCCTCATACACGACGGCGCAGTTTTTGGTGCGCTTGGCGCGGTACAGAGCCAGATCGGCCTTGCCCACCAGCTCGGAGACGCGGCCGGAGCCGTATGCGCCGCCGATGCTCAGGGACAGGTGCAGGTCCGGATACTCCGATATCGTCAGGGCAGCCACGGCACGGCAGATGTCCTCCAGCTTCCGCGCCAGCACATGGGCGGGCAGGCCGTGGAACAGCAGGAAGAACTCGTCGCCGCCATAGCGCACCAGCTCGTCCCCGCTGCGCAGCATGGAGCGCATGGTCTGGGCCGCGTGGAACAGCGCGGCGTCGCCGGCGGGGTGGCCGAAGCGGTCGTTGATCTGCTTGAAGTTGTCCAGATCGATCATGGCCAGGGCGTACTCGCCGGTGAGGCTGCGCAGGCGCTCGTCGTAATAGCGGCGGTTGAAGACCTGGGTGGCGGAGTCGGTATACACCTGACGGTTGCGGACCAGCAGCTGATTCAGGATGTTCTCCTCGCCGCTGCCTATCATATCGTCGGGGCGGATGGGGTTGACGCACTCCAGCGCGTAGGGGATGCCGTCCACCTCCACGCATACGGCGAGGACATAGCAGACATCGCTGCCGAGAGTCTCCACCTTACTCTGGGTGGTGCGGGTGCGCACCGCGTCCTGGGAGGTGCAGCGCTCACAGCGCTGACGCTTGCCCCAGATGGCATAGCAGTGCCCGGCACGGTCTATGGAGTGGCCGTTGGCATCGGTGGACACCTGCATGCGGATGCCGGGGTCCACCAGACGCACGGTCTGGAACATGGTGCGGTAGCTCTGCATCACAGGGCCCAGCTGCTCCGCCGTGACGCGAAGCACGTCGTCCCGCCCCATGGTGACGGGCAGCAGGAGCTGGCGGTCCGCCAGATGACCGGCGGCGCGGTCATAGCGCTCCAGCCGCTCACAGCTGTCATCAATGTCAATGACTCTGCCGAACAGGGCGGCGCAGCGGCCGTGCTCTGCGGCGGACCACAGCGCCAGAATGGTCAGCTGGCAGCGCCGGGGCTGTCCGTTCAGCACCAGATGGGCCGCCACCTCCAGATACGCCTCGTCTGCGGTGAGGTCCGCCAGGCGGCGGCGGACGGCATCTACCGTCTCCGCTCCCACCCGCGCCAGAAAATCCGGATCGTCCAGAGGCGCCACGATCATGGACGGCAGGCCCATCTGCTCCGCGGCACCGCGGGACAGGCGCAGGGAGGAGGGGTGGGGCGTGTATTCAAACCAGATCTCCCCGCTGAGAGCGAAGAGGAGATCCTGCTTGGCGTAGGCGTCCTCCAGCTGCTGGGTCATGCGGGCGGCGGCCAGATCCTGCCCGCGGTACAGCTCCTCCACCGTGCGGCGGGGGGAGCGGCGGGCGGCGGCCTTGCGGTCCACGCCGCGTCTGGCGGCTTCGCCGACCTCGTCCAGACAGGACAGCAGCAGGGGATTGAAGGAGCCGCAGTCCCCGTTATGGAGCATGGCCATGGCCTGCTCGTGGGTGCAGGGCGCCTTATAGCTGCGCTGGTGTACCAGCACATCGTAGGCATCGGCCAGGGAGACGATCTGGGCGGCCAGAGGGATCCTGTCGCCCTTCAGGCCGTCGGGGTAGCCCTCACCGTTCCAGCGCTCATGGTGCCAGCGGCAGATCTCCATGGCGTATTTGGTCAGCTTCTCCCCCTGATAGCCGGGGAGCTCCGCAATGAGCTGGGCACCGATGACGGTGTGGCGCTTGACGATCTCGTACTCCTCCGGCGTCAGACGGTCCGGCTTCTCCAGCAGCTCACAGGGGATCATGAGCTTGCCGATGTCGTGGAGGCTGGCGGCCATGCAGACCGTTTCCACATCGGCGGGGTCCAGCGGGTGTACATCCTCCCGCGCCAGCAGCCGGCGCAGCAGCAGACCCGTCAGGCAGCTGACGCCGGCCATGTGGCGTCCGCCGCCGCAGCAGCGGTGCTCCACGGCGGAGCTGAGGATGGACACCATCTCCTCCGTGTTCTTCTCGTGGCGGTAAAAGTAAGTGGACACGATGTCCATGAGCTGCTGCTTCTTGGTGTGCAGCAGGATGGCATTGATGATGCGGCGGCGGATGATGCCTGTGGCAAAGGGGCGGTTGATGTAGTCCGACGCGCCCAGCTCAAAGGCGCGGTCGATATACGCGCTGCCCATCTCCGCCGAGATCATGATGGTGGGGACCGACTCGGTCCAGCCGCGGCGCTGCATCTCCTCCAGCACCTGAAAGCCGTCCATCTCCGGCATGACGATGTCCAGCAGCAGGGCCGCGATCTCACCCTTGTACATTTCCAGTGCGGAGATGGTCTCATGGCCGTCCACAGCCTCGATGATCTGGAAATCGTGATCCAGCATATTGGCCAGCATGGCGCGGTTCATCTCAGAATCATCTGCGATCAGCAGTTTCCTGCGATCCATACGAAAACGCCCTCCCTTTCGCCGGATGCCGTACCCTCCATGGCGCATCCGGCGCCATTTTTACGGCCGCACCCGCGGTGCGGCTCCCGAAGCATATAAAAAGCCACCTTTCATTATACCGCACGACAAAACGAATGACTACCGCTTATTCATAAAATATTGAGCGAATATTCGCCCGCGTGCAGGCTTCTGCTTGAAATAACTGGAAGAAACAGGGAAAAAGCCGCCGCACCGGCGGGGGGAAAGCGCTGCGGCGGCAACGGGGAGAACGGTCAGATTCGGGGGAGTTTGGTTGAAAGTTTGGTTATTCGTAAAGTAAAGTTTGCTGGGCAAACAGAAGAAAATGGATTATAATAAACCGGTATAATGGAGCAGATAAGGTGAGGGAAATGGAACAAAAAGGAAATATCACATATCCGCGGCCCCAAATGGAGCTGGTGTGCGTTCTGGACGAGGCGGAGCAGGCGGGGCATCTGCCGGAGACCATCGTGGAGGAATTCACGGAGCACCCGTTTTCCATGCCCGCGCTGTGGGCCTGCCGGGACCACTTTTACCGGCTGGACGCGGCGGCGCGCAGGAGCCATCCGGCGCTGCCGTCCGTCTTCGCCCTGCTGGCGGCCATGGCGGGAGATCTGGATCTGGCCAGGGAGTACGTGAGCCTGCTGGGGACGACGCCCAGGCACTGGCGGATGCAGGATCTTCGGGAGAAGGATTATTACCGCATCTGCACGGAGCTGGTCATGCCGTACATCAGCGACGGCATGTTCCTGCGCATCGTGTTTTTCCTGGTGAAAACGGGCATGGTGCCGGTGAGGTCGCTGACGCTGTCCGCCTGCCGTCCCAGCATCATCAACGGGTTTCGGGATTTTACGCGGTTCGGCCCGTATCTGGAGCGGCATAAGGACGCCATTACCCAGATGATCCACCAGCTGTACGGCAGCGTGGGGAAGAACGTCTATGAGATCATGCTGGCGGAGTGGTACTACCAGAACAACGACTGCTTCAACGCGCTGATCCTGGCGACGGGGACCATCCCGCTTATCGAGAGGGAGAGCGATATGCGCTGCCTGTTCGTGGCGCTGGCGCTGCAGATGCGCATCCTGCTGATGAACGGGCAGGCGCGGACGGCCAAGCCTCTGGGGGAGAAGATCAGAGACCGCATCCAGGAGACGGGGCGGGAGGAGCTGACGGCCAGCCTGAACGCGCTGGAATGTCTGGCGGCCTGCTACGACGGGCAGCAGGAGGCGGTGGCCCAGTGGCTGGAAAACTCTGCCCCCGATGAGAATCGGGACATCTATATGATGGACATGTTTGCCTGGCTCACCAAGGTGCGCTGCTATTTGCAGGTGGGGAAAAACATGGCCGCCTACGTGCTGGTCAGGCAGCTTATCACCCTGCTGGAGCCGGGGAAGCGGCACATGGATCTGTGCGAGTGTCACATGCTGCTGGCCGCCGTGTACTACAAATCGGGGGACAAGGACCGCATGTGCCGGGAGCTGGAGACGGCGCTGGCGCTGGCGAAAAAATACCGGTACATACGGCTGCTGGCGGACGAGGGCGCCTGCATGATGCAGATGCTGTTCATCTACCAGCGGGAGCGGGGCGCGGACGACTTTACCGACCGGATCATGGAGCTGGCGGGCGGCGTGAGCCGGTACTTTCCCAATTATCTGAAGTCTCCGGCGGAGTACTACGAGACGCTGACCGAGACGGAAAAAAAGGTGCTGCGCCTGATGGCGCTGGGCATGAGCAATGACGAGATCGCGGAGCGGATGGGCCGGAAGGCGGGTACCGTCAAGTTCCACAGCAACAGTATTTTCAGAAAGCTTCGGGTGTCAAACCGGCAGCAGGCGGTGAACCGCGGAAGAGGCATCGGCCTGCTGTGACATACGGCAGCCGTGAAAAAACAGAACGGAGGTTATGCACATGATCAAAAAAGGAGTATCCCTGCTGATGGCTCTGGCTCTGTGCCTGACGCTGCTGCCTGCATCGGCGCTGGCGGCGGAGGCGCAGGGGCAGGCCGGTCAGGAGCAGACGGTCCTGACGCAGGGAAACGACGGGCAGACGCAGGCGCCCGGTCAGGATGGTGCGGGCGAGGACGATAAAACGTCCGACGAAGCACCTGACAAAGCACCTGACAAAGAGCCTGACGAGGAGCCTGACGAGGCGGTTTCGGCTGTGCAGGCACTGATCGACGCGCTGCCGGCGGCGGAGGACATCTCGGACGCCAACGCGGACGAGGTATCCGGCCAGCTGGACGCCATCGACGAGGCGAAGCAGGCCCTGACGGAGGAGCAGGCGGCCCGGCTGGACCTGACCGGATACGACGCGGCGGCTGCCGCGGTGCTGGCGCTGGCGGGAGAGCCTGACGCCGACGAGCCCGCGCTGCTGGCCGCCATCGCCGGCACGCAGCCCGGCGGCAGCGGCACGGCGGAGGACCCCTATCAGATCACCGGCGCGGCGGAGCTCATCTGGCTGCGGGACGCGGTGAACGCCGGTGAGGCGAACACCTGCGCGGAGCTGCAGCAGGATGTGGAGTACGTGGATGAGGTCTGGACGCCCGTCGGCACCAGCGAGCATCCGTATACCGGCACCTTCAACGGCAACGGCCACACGATCCGTGTGTGGCTGCATGGCTGGGGGCAGGCTCTGTTCGGTTATGTCGGCGCGGACGCGAAGCTGACGGATATCGCCGTGAAGAAGCGCCAGAGCGAAAATTATTCCCTCAACGCCAGCGCGCCCCTGGCGCGCATCAACAACGGCACCATCACCCACTGCCGGTACAGCGGCGGTATGACGGCCAAGGGAAGCCTGGGCGGTCTGGTCTATACCAACAGCGGCACCATCGAGGCCTGCTATGTGTACGCGGGCCAACTGGACCGCGGCAGCCGCATCGAGATGTACTACGGCGGCTTGGCAGGCGGCATCGCCTATGAGAACACGGGCGCCATCGCCAACAGCTATTTCTACGGCGACATGGTGCAGGCCCAGTCCAACGGCACGGTAAGCGACATCATCGGCTGGGGCGCCATCGCCCATAAGAACAGCGGCACGGTCTCCAACTGCTACTACGGCGCGGACAGAGACGACGGCTACGGCGGCAAGACAGAGGACCAGTTCCGCGGCGGCGAGGTCACGTATCTCCTGAACGGCGGCACGGCCCGGGACGACTGGCGGCAGAACTGCTACGCCGGTGACAACAGCGACGCGACCCCCGTGCTGGACCGGAGCCATGCCCAGGTCCGGAAGACCGGCAGCAGCTATGTCAGCCTGTATCCCCACGTCCACTGCATCTGCGGCGGTGACGCCACATCCGGCGGCCATCCGCGGCACAGCGACGTGACCTACACCGCGTGGACGAACGACGAGGCGGCCAGCCAGTACGGCGACAGCAGCCATACCGCGGCCAACTCCCTGCCCAAGGATCCGGGCTATTACTATCTGACGACCAGTGTGACGCTGTCTGACAGCGACACATGGCGTCCCGCGGACGGCACGGTGCTCTGCCTGAACGGCCGGACTGTCAGAGAGTTTGCTTTCAATAAGCCCGACTTTGACGCCATTACCGTTGACAGCGGCGTGACCTTCTCTCTGACGGAGTGCGCCTCTATCCAGGGATACATCTATTGCGCCGGCAGCAGAGGGATCCACACCGTGAACAACAGCGGTACGTTCAACCTCTATAACGGACGGCTGCGGGGCACCACCAGCACGGCCGATGGCGCGGCGGTCTACAACAACGGTACATTCAATATGTACGGCGGCACCATCAGCAACAACGGTACCAGCGCCCGGGGCGGCGGCGTGTATAACGCCGGTGTGTGCAGCCTCTACGGCGGCACCATCACCAACAACGGCAGCGGAGGCGGTGTGTATAACAACGGCACGCTGACCGTGGGCGGCACCGCGACGGTCACGGGCGGCAGCCCCAACGTCTATCTGGCGGCCGGAAAGACCATCACGCTGAACAGCGCGCTGGACGAAAGCGCCCGCATCGGCATCACGGCGGAAAAGCAGAGTGACCTTACCGATACGGCGGACATCACCGTGGTCAAAGGCGGTGCGGCAGCCCTGAACTGCTTCTTCCCCGACGATGACGGCACCTATGACCTGTCTGATGCCAGCGGCAGCAGCGATATTATTCTCCATCTGATCCGGGATCATACGCACTGCGCCTGCGCCCACAAGGCGAAGTACGCCAAGGACATCGGCAGCCACACCGAGCATGTGGACCACGAGTTCGTGGCGTGGACGGATGAGCTGGTGAAGGAGCAGTACGGCAGCGACACGATGCGCACGGCAACCACCGCCATGCCCAAGGTGGCGGGCTGCTACTATCTGACAGACGATGTGACGCTGGGCAAAGCCTGGTGGGCGGCAGACGGCACCATCATCTGCATGAATGGGCATAAGATCGTCAGCGCCGGCGCCATCGGCAGCACGGTGCGCGTCGACTCAGATGTCCATGTGGTCCTGACCGACTGCAGGGCCAGCGGCTCCATTTCCGCAACCAGAGCCACCGGCGCCGCCGGCCTGGGCTTTGCCAGCGGGGTTCAAAACGGCATCGCCGACATTTTCGGCGTTTCCTTCTCCGGCACCAGCAGCGGCGTCGCATGCAACACAGGCAATACCGTCAACCTGTATAACAGCACCATTTCCGGAACCACGAGCGCCATCTACAACACCGGTACGGTGAACATCGCCGGTACGGTCAAGGCCACCAGCGATACCGTCGGCAGTGGATATTACTGTGTGAACAACCTGGGTACGCTGACTGTTGACGGCACGCTGACGGCGGATGGCGGCAACATAGGCGTGGCCAACAGGAAGGAAAGCAGCAGCTCGCGGAGCGGCACCATCACTGTCGACGGTACGCTCACCAGCACCGGCGACAACACCGGCCTGAGCAACCTCGGTACGCTGACGGTCAACGGCGCGCTGACGGCCACCGGCAAAGGCACCGCTACCCTGGCCAGCGGCCTGTTTAATAACGGCGGCACGCTGACGGTCGCCGGCACGCTGACCGCCGCCGGAAATACCAGCGGCAGGAGCACCTACGGCCTATACAACACCGGCGAGGGCACGGTCACTGCCAACGGCACGTTCACCGCCTCCGGCGGCGAGTACGCCGTATATAACTTCGGCCCGCTGAACCTGGCCGGTACGGTCAATGCCAACAAGAATGTGTATCTCGGCACGGGCAGGACCATCACCGTGGTGGGCGAGCTGGACGATGCCAGCAGCATCACCGTCCAGACGAAAGACACACCCGCCGCCGGCAGCCCTGTGGTCATCGCCACCACGGAAAATGCCGACTGGATCAAGGCGGGCAGCTTTGTCAGCTGGACCCCCGGCAAGTACGCCGTCAGCCGCATCGACGAGGGCAAGACCGTGGTGCTGCGGGGCCATGAGCACGACTGGAGCTATACGCTGGGCAGCGACGGCACGGCCATCAGCGCCGAATGCGGGAATGCGGACGGGCTCTGCGGCAATCCCAACGGCGGCAGCGTCACCATCGCGCCGCCCAGCGGCGGACTGATCTATGACGGCAGCGCCAAGGCGGCCAGGCTGACCAAGACCGGGTGGACGGCGGCGGACGTGGGCGAGATCACCTATCAGAAGGACGGCAGCGCCCTGTCCGCAGCGCCCGTTGATGCGGGCACCTACACCGCCGGCATCACCGTGGGCGGCCAGACCGCCAGCGTGACCTATACCATCCGGCAGGCTGTCCCGCAGGCGGGGGACTTCGCCTTCTCCCCTCCCGATACGCTGACCTATGACGGCAGCGCCAAGACTGCGAAGGTGGCGGCCAGGGCCGGTATTGCGGGCATGGGCGGCGTCACGGTGAAGTATTATCGGAACGGCGTCGAGGTGGAGCAGCCCACCGGTGTGGGCACGTACACCGTCAGGATCGACGTGGCGGAGGGCAAGAACTACGATGCCGCCGCAGACCTGACGGACGACAGCTGGACGTTCACCATCGCGGCCAATGAGACCGCGCCGGCGGTGACGCTGAGCGGCGACACCACCTATACCGGCGGGCGGATCACGCCTGTGCCCACCGTAAAGATCGGCAGCACCAAGCTGACCGAGGGGCGGGATTACACCGTCGCCTATGGCGAGAACCGAGATGTCAGCACGGGCGGCACCGTGACCATCACGGCCATGGGCAACTATGCGTTCAGCGCGGTGGCGGAGAGCTTCGCCATCACGCCCAGGGCAGTCACTGTCAGCGGCATCACGGCGGCGGATAAGACCTACAACGGCAGCGCTGACGCCGTGCTGGATGTCAGCGGGGCGGTCATCAGCGGCAAGGCGGAAGGCGATAAACTTACCGTTTCCGCCGATGGTACCTTCGACAGCAAGGACGTGGGCACGGACAAGACCGTCCGTATCTCCGGCCTGACGCTGGGCGGCGCGTCCGCAGGCAACTATCGGCTGGCGGCCAGCGGCCAGCAGGCTTCGACGAGGGCTGCCATTACCCCCGCCGTCATCACGGTGACGCCGGATGCCGGTCAGGGCAAGATCTACAACGAGGATAATCCCGCGCTGACCTATACCTCCGCCGGTGCGGTGAACGGCGAGACCCCCGCCTTCAGCGGCGGACTGGAGCGTGACGCAGGCGCGGACGCGGGCAGCTACGCCATCACCGGGGGCACTCTGGCGCTGGCGGACGGCAGCGGCTTCAAGGCGGACAACTATACGCTGAAGCTCGCGGATGAGGTGGTGTATTTCACCATCCACAGGGCGGCCTATGGCGACAGAACGGTGAACGGTTCCGCCATGTACGACAACGACGGCACTGTGGACCTGAGCAGCCTGATCGCGGAGGGCGGCACGGCGGTGCTGGGCAGCGTGACAGATGATGCCGGTGTGCTGGCCGGTATGTGTTCGATCAGCGAAGGTATCCTGCGCTTCGGCTTTGTGAACGATGCGTCCAAGGTGGGCAAGACTGCCAAGGTGAAGGTCAACGTCACCGGAGCCGCCAACTATGAGGACTACACCATCACCGTTACCCTGAAGGTGGAGGCCAAGCTGACGCCCAGTCCGGAGGGCGCGCTGACGCTGAGTCCCGCCGAGATCACCTACGGCGAGAAGCTGGGCGCCATCGCCATCAGCGGCACGATGCAGGCGGACGGCAGGACCGTTGCGGGCACGTTTACCTGGCAGGAGCCCGACACGGTGCTGGATGCGGGCACGCATGCAGGCGCTGCGTGGAAGTTCATGCCGGATGACACCAAGACCTATGTGGAGGCCACGGGCACTGTGACCGTTCAGGTCAACAGGGCCGCGCAGAGCGCCGCCGTCAGCATGGCGGGCTACACCTACAACGATGCGCCCAGCGCGCCCAGCCTGACATATCAGGTGGGCGATGGCAGAGCGGTCTACTACTACGGCACCGAAAATACCGCCAGCGGCGGCACGAAATGGGAGAACATGCAGCCCACCACGCTGGATGCCGGTACCTACTACATGTACGCGGTCATTGGCGAGACGGATAACTACAGGGAATTCACCACGGCGGCTGTGCAGTTTGTGGTGGAGAAGGCAACGCCGACCTATAAAAAGCCCACTGGCGTGACGGCGAAATACGGTCAAACGCTTGGTGATATTGCGCTGGCAACCCCCGAAGGCACTACACCCGGCACATGGAGCTGGCAAACGCCGCAAACGGTGCTTGACAAAATCGGCAGCCATACGTATGATGCCAATTTTAAGCCGGATGACCCAAACTATAAGGGGGTAGTCGGTGCCGCCATCGATGTGACCGTGGGCCCGGCAGACGGCCGGAACCTGAGGACGGTGGAGCTGGTGCAGAAGTACACGGACACCGAGGAACATACCTACGCGCCGGACTGGTCCTCGCTTCCCGAGGGACAGCGGTGGACGTTCAGCAGCGAGGCCAGCGAGGTGCTGCCCAGGCAGGACTTTGCGGCGGACGGCAGTCTCCTGACCTACGCGATCCCCGAGGGGAAGGCGCTGGGCGACCAGATCACCATCACCCTCAAGGCATCCTGTGCCAACTATGAGGACTTCACCATTACGCTGCACATCCTCCTGCGGGAGAAGGATGATCAGGCGGCGCTGCGTGTCACCGGCGGCACCACCGTGGTCTACGGTGAGACGCTGCAGCTGGGCAGCAGCGGCGGCTCCGGCACAGGCAAAGCGGCCTACGCCGTGACCAACGGCACCGGCGAAGCCGTCATCGACCCCGATACGGGCCTTCTCACGCCGGTGAAGGTGGGCATCGTTACCGTGACGGTCACCAAGGCGGAGGACAAGGACTACAAGGAGGCTGTCAGTGACGCGGTGATCGTTACCATCACCAAGGCCAGACCCACCGGCGAGCCCAACTACACCAAGATCATCACCCGCGGCAAGACGCTGGATGACGCGGCGCTGACGCTGGACGGCAGCACCATCTCCCCTGCGGACGGTGTGCTGGAGTGGGTGGACGATGCGGGGAACGTGCTGCCGGGCAGCACCCGCGTGAAGGCCAACACGGCCTACAAGTGGCGCTTCACCCCTGCGGACGGCAACTACACCACCCTCAGCGGTGAGATCGAGCTGTATTACAAGCCCAACGGCGGCAACCAGTACGGCACCGATCACACCATCAGGGCGTCCGCCGGCGCCAACGGGACCATCTCCCCCGCCGGCTGGACCTCCGTCGGCGAGGGTGGGGAGCAGACCTTCACCATCACGCCGGATGCGGGCTACGCCGTGGCCAAGGTGCTGGTGGACGGCAGGAGCGTGGGCGCGGTGACATCCTACACCTTCCGGAATGTCACGCAGGACCACACCATCGAGGCCGTCTTTATGAAGGCCAACGGCAATCCCCAGACCGGCGTGAACGTGACGCGGAGCACCACCGGCTGCGGGAGATAACGCCATGAGAAAGTTTACGCGCACCCTCTCCTGCGCTCTCATCGCCGCGCTGCTGCTGACCGTGGCGGCCACGGCCGCCGCCTGCGGCAAAAAGGCGGAGTATCCCACCGTTTCGGAGGTGACGGAGCCCCAGACAGTCGGCGAGGTCATCCCCGCTGTGGACCGGCAGGAGCAGTTGGCTGCCGCCAAAAGGGCAAATCCCGACACCGCGGCGTGGCTGTATATGCCCGGCGCGGAGGTGGACGATGCCGTGATGCAGGCGGCGGACAACGGGTACTACCTGCAAAAGGACGAAAACGGGAATTTCAGCGAGTGGGGCTGCTACTACGCCCATTGCGACGACCATCTAAGCAGCCGGAGCGCGCTGGATAAGAACACCGTGATCTTTGGCCACTCCGCCACCAACTGCGACCCGGACGGTCCGAAATTCACCAAGCTCCACCGGTACATGGATGCGGACTTCGTGCAGGAGAACCCCTACATCTACCTCTCCGTGGAGGGTGACGACATGGTGTTCCAGATCACGGCCTGCTTCATCACGGACATCAGCTTCGACTATATTTCTCCGGACCCCGCGGGTGAGGAGCTCACCGGCTTCCTCCGGCAGGTGGAGGAGAAGAACTGGCTGGCGTTTGACGGTGTGACCTTCGGTGAGGAGGATACCATCCTGACGCTGTCCACCTGCTGCCGGAAGTACGACATGGAGAATACCGGCGACCAGCGGCTGGTGGTCATGGCGAAGCTGCTGCCGGAGGGCGCAGCGGCGCAGGACTTCACTGTGCGCCTGGCCTCCGAGCCGGCGATGCCCTGAGAAAGGCGCAGCAGGAAACAGGAAAGGCAGGCACCCTTTGGGTGCCTGCCTTAGTCTTTCGAAAAACCTGCCCGGGCACAAGTATCGGAGGGAAGGATCGTGTGAAAGGGAACCGTTAGGGTTCCCTTTCGCGTTCAATCACCCGCCGCAGCTCACAGCGAGACGGACATTTACTTTTCCTTGTGCAGCATCCGCCACAGAGTAGAGCGGCTCACGCCGAGTTGGACCGCCGCCTGACTTTGATTGCCGTGGACTCGGCGCAGGGCGATCTCTACCAGTTCACGGGTCATCTCCTCCAGAGTACGATTTGTGTCAAACGCCGGGGCCTCGGACATGGGCTGAGGGGACTCTAACAGCAATTGCTGGCGGACGCTTTCGGCGGAAATATAGGACCGTTCCGCCGTCAGCGTCAGTTGTCGTATGACTCGTTTCAGCTGGTCCATATTTCCGGGCCACGGATAGCTTTGCAGAAGCTCCATCGCCTCCGGCACAAAACCGATGACTTGATGGGCGCTTTCGGCATTAAACTCGTTGAGGTACAGACTGCACAGGGCCGGGATCTCAAAGACGCGTTCCCGCAGAGGAGGCATCCGCAGCGTCAGACAGGAGCACTGCTGGCGCAGGACCCGACAGATGGGACAGTCCTCAGCTTGAGGAGTATCTGTGACGACCGAAAACAGAAAACGATTGTTTCTTCCCGATAGGATATGCCGAGCCAGAGAATCCGCCTGCTCCCCGGTGAGACAGTTGCTGTTCTTAAAATAGAAGGTGCAGCCGGTATCGTATAGCGGAGAGTCCGTTCGCGTGACAAAGCTCTGCCAGAATTTGCTGTCCGCCCGGTCGCAATCCACCACGCAAAGAGGGTGGTCACGATGCAGCCCGTTGGTATATAGAACGTTGGCGGCCCGGTCCTTGTGTGTGCTGATCTCGCCAAGGATCAGCACAGGAGAATGGGAAGCCGCATAGCGCTGCAGATTTTGGTGAAGGGCGGAGTTGATGTATTTCTTGAAATACTGCGGCGAAATATCTTCGCAGCTAAAAAAGCTCACGACCTCGCTGCGGGTCATGTCCTCCGGCAGAGGCTCGGCCTGCAGAAAGAAATAGGGGGACCCCTCCAGAAATACCCGCTGACAGGAAATCTTCCACGGCTGTTCCTGAATTCGCCGGATCTGCACACCGCCCTCCGCGGCGTCCGCATGTGCGGCGATTTTTTGCATCATTTTGCGCAGCCGGGGCTTTCGGGCAAGAGAGGGGCTTTCCCAAAATACCGTTTGATCCTCCTGCAGAACCGCCAGTTCCCATTGGTGCTGACGGGCTTGACGCTCCAGCAGTGCGTCCCGGACACGGACGGCGGTCATCAGTTGATGCAGCTGCAGCGCCTGACGGATCGAGTTTTCCAGACTTTCTACGCCGGAGGTGATCAGAATAGCGTCCAGCGAATGCTGCCTGGCATACTGCGTCGTCACCATATCGCCTATGATCAGGGTGACGTCCCGCTGAATTAGCTCATCTACCGTCTTTTCCAGCGTATCTCCCTGCGCGATCGGGTAAATTGGCACATCATATTGCAGCACGCTGCACAGAAGCGTTGCCATGCGGGCAATGTTGGGATAGGCGACCAGAGCATACCGGCCGGTGTAGTTTTCCGCCAGCTTTAAGGCGGACAGCACATCATAGCTGGATAGCTGGATCTCCACCACCGGGATGGAAACAACGGACCGCAGCACCTCCGCTGTGCCGCCGCGGGAGATGACGATATCAAACTCCTCCTCGTCGATCTCCTGCACCAGACGCGCTCCCTCGCCGAGGTCGCCGACCATCACGGTCAGACGGACCTCCGGCCTGTCCTTGCAGATCAGCAGCAGAATATTCTTCATGCTTTCATAGGGCGCTATGACCAGAATCCTGCACGGGATCATGCGATTCACCACCTGTCTTATTTTGAAACACATTTTTCATGTTACAGGTTTTATTTTACATCAATTATAAAAGTGTTGCAATATGAAACTTACTTTTTTGGTTTTACCATTGATTTGATAAAATCGCTATGATAAAAAAGGAACAGAAAGTAAAAAAATACGGGGCGCAGACCCCGAGGGAGGTACATATGGAGATCAAAGGTATCATTGCCGCCATGGCTACCGCCATGTATGAGGATGGCAGTATCAATGAGTCCGAAATCCGCAATCAGGTGAACCGGCATATTCAGGCCGGCGTTGACGGCATCTTCTGTCTGGGTACCAATGGAGAGTTCTATATCCTCAGCACGGAGGAGAAAAAGCGGGTCATGCGCATCTGTGTGGATGAGGCGCGGGGGCGGGTGCCCGTCTATGCGGGGACCGGCTGTGTGGGTACGCAGGACACCATTGACCTGTCGCTGGCGGCGCAGGAGATCGGCGTAGATGTGCTGTCCATTATCACCCCGTATTTCGCGGCGCTGAGCCAGGAGGAGCTGTACCGCCACTATGCGGATATTGCCGCCGCGGTGAAGCTGCCCATCGTGATGTACAACATCCCCATGCGCACCGGCTGTGCCATTGAGCCGGAAACGGTATCCCGGCTGGCGAAGGACTTCTCCAATATCCGGGGCGTGAAAGATTCCAGCGGAAAGTTTGAAAATATTCTGGCATACATACACGGCACAGATCCGGAGCACTTCTCCGTCCTTTCCGGCAACGATGCGCTGATCCTGAAAACGCTGCAGAATGGAGGTAAGGGCGGAATTACCGCAGTTGCCAATATTCTGCCGGAAATGATGGTGAGTATCTACCGGAATTGGAAGAAGGGCGACATGGCTGCCGCTGAAGCTGCCCAGCAGGGGATCCAGCCCATCCGTGACTGCTTCAAGTATGGCAATCCCAACTCTATCGTTAAGCGGGCAGCCAACCTGATCGGGCAGCCTCTGGGCCCGTGCCGCAAGCCCTTTGGAATGGTGAGCGAGGAGACAGACAACGCCATTCTGGATACCATTGACCGATACTATGCGGCCTACAAACGCTGACAAGGAGGTACGGAGATATGATTAGTCTGAAGCTGCCTGCGTGTACCCACCTGGGGGAGGGCAGTGTGAAAGCTGTCCCGGAGATCATTCGCAGGGAGAACGCGAAAAAGGTTGTCGTGTTCACCGATCAGGGCGTGCGGCAGTCCGGCGTATGCGACGTGCTGCTGCGTGAACTGACAGATGTTTCCTATGAGGTGCTGGACGATATACCGCGGGAGCCCAGCTACCTGGACGTAGAGAAAATCGCCGGGCAGCTGGAGGCAATGGCGTGCGACCTGATCGTGGCGATAGGCGGCGGCAGTGTGATGGACACAGCGAAGCTGTGTTCCATTCTCAAGGGCGCGCCCTACACCGTCCGAGATCTGCTGCAGGACCCCACGCAGGGGCGCAAGCAGGTAAAGACGGTGTTCCTGCCCACCACCTGCGGCACCGGGTCGGAGGCTACCTGCAATGCCATTGTAGCCATCCCGGAGGAGAGTGTGAAAAAGGGCATCGTCAACGATGCCATGATCCCGGACTATGCGGTTTTGGATCCGCTGACGATTCGCCATTTGCCGAAAGCCATTGTAGCCGCCACCGGTGTAGACGCGCTGGCCCATGTGGTGGAGTGCTATACCTCGCTGAAGGCTACGGATTTCAGCAACATGTTTGCCCTGACCGGCGCCAAGCTGATTTTTGAAAATCTGGTACGCGCCTATGAGGATCCGGACGATATGGAAGCCAAGACAGCCATGATGCTGGGGGCGTTTTACGGAGGCGTGGCCATTACCGCCAGCGGTACCACCGCCGTACACGCGCTGAGCTATCCTCTGGGCGGCAAATTCCATATTGCCCACGGCGTATCCAATGCGATCCTGTTTGCACCGGTGATGCGCTGCAACCGTCCCGCCTGCGAAAAGGAGCTGGCGCAGTTGTGCGACGCGGTGTATCCCGAGTGCCATGGGCAGAGCGCCGAGGGAAAATCTCTGCGTGTCATTGCGGCCATCGAGGATATTATCCGCCGCACGGATATCCCCACGGATCTCAAGCCCTACGGCGTGCAGCCGTCCGACATTGATTTTCTGGTCACCTCCGGCAGCCAGCAGCGGCGCCTGCTGGACAACAATCGCAAGGAACTGACGCTGGAGGAGATCCGGGCTATTTATCAAAGCGTCCTGTAAGGGCCGCAGAAGAATCACAAGGAGGCGTTAACCATATGAATCGTCCGATTTTGGGGATCACCATGGGAGATCCCGCCGGCTGCGGTCCGGAGATCACCGTCCGGGCTTTGTCCGATGCCGCGGTATACCAGCGGTGCCGGCCGTTGGTGATAGGCGATATCAAGTGCATCCGCGATGCGCTGCGGGTGACGAACCACTCGGAGTTGAAGCTCCATCAGGTGGACAGACCCAGTCAGGGGCTATATGAATTCGGTACCATAGATGTGCTGCATCTGGAGCTGGTGGACTGGGACAGATTTTCCTATGGCAAGGTGGATCCCATGTGTGGAAATGCCGCGTTTCAGTGCGTGAAAAAGGTCATTGAGCTGGCTATGGCGGGCGAGGTGGACGCTACCGTTACGAACGCGCTGAACAAGGAGGCCATGAATCTTGCCGGACACCATTTCAACGGTCATACCGAGATCTATGCCCATTACACTGGGACGGACAAGTACACCATGATGCTGGCACACGATGACCTGCGGGTGGTACACGTATCCACCCATGTATCTCTGCGGCAGGCCTGTGATCTGGTAAAAAAGGAGCGGGTGCTGGACGTCATCCGCATTGCCCACAAGGCATGTCTGGAGCTGGGTATCGAGGCGCCCAAGGTGGGCGTATGCGGCCTGAACCCCCACGCAGGTGAGGACGGTATGTTTGGACGGGAGGAGATCGAGGAGATCGCTCCTGCCATTGAACAGGCAAAGGCGGAGGGGATCCAGGCCCTGGGGCCCCTCCCGCCGGACACCGCCTTTTCCAAGGCGCTGGGCGGCTGGTATGACATCGTGGTCTGCATGTACCACGATCAGGGGCACATCCCTTTGAAGGTCGTGGGCTTCGTATACAACAAGGAGCTGGGCCGCTGGGATGCGGTGGCAGGCGTGAATGTAACGTTGGGCCTGCCCATTATCAGGGCCAGCGTAGACCATGGGACCGCTTTTGGACACGCCGGAACCGGAGTTGCAAATGAACTGAGTCTTGTAAATGCCATGGATTACGCCATCCGTATGGCAAATGCCAAAAAAAACGTATCCGCCGTGAAGTGAGGGGCCTGTATGTATTTCATCATTGCCGATGATCTGACCGGCGCAACCGATACGGGAATTCAGTTCCAAAAGCGCGGTATTGCCACCACGGTGCTGGTGGAGCCGCCGAAGGAGGCGCTGCCCTGCCCGGGCGAGCGCACTGCATTGTCTGTCAATGCAAGCTCCCGGGAGCTGTGCCCGCAGGAGGCAAGGGACCGCACACAGGAAGTCATGCAGCGCGTGGTCCTGCGCGATCAGGATACATTGTTTAAGAAGGTGGACTCGCTTATGCGGGGAAATCCCGTGGAGGAGCTGGAGGCTGCGCTGGAGGCTGCCGGCCGCCGGATCGCGTTGGCGGCGCCCAGCTTCCCGAGGATGGGGCGCACCGTAGATGGCGGCGTGCTCCGTCTGCCGGATGGTTCTGCGAAAGACCTGCTGGCCCTGTTCAGGGAGCGCGCGCACATGGCGGTCTGCCACATCCCGCTGGCGCGCCTGCGGGCGGAAGGAGCCGGTCTGGCTGCCGACCTCGTCCGGAGGGAAGCACCGCTTCTGTGCCTGATCGATGCCGTGACAGAGGAGGATCTGTCGCTGGCGGCGGGGATCGGGCAGGCGCTGGATACGCCTCCCGTGTACTGCGGCAGTGCGGCGCTGGCAGAGGCGCTGCCGGTGAGAGGAGAGCAGCCCGATGTACCGTGTCGCCCGGCTGCCAGGCGTGTTTTGGTGGTCACCGGCTCCCAGAAGAAGGAGACGGCGGCACAGGTCCGGCGCCTGGAGGCTGTCTGTGGACTGCACAAGGTTTTGCTGGATTCAGCGCGCTTACTGCACGAGCCTGCTCCGGAGGAGATTTCCCGCGCTGCACAGAGACTGACAGAGCTGCTGCGGCAGGAGGACGGTGCGATATTGGCCTTTGACAGCCTGTTTTGCAGCCAGACTGGATTTGCGGATGACGATGTCGCCGCACGGAAGGTGGGCAAGAGCCTGGCAGCCAAGCTGGGTGAGGTGCTGGGGCGTATCGATCACACGCTGTATGATGGATTGATCTTAGTTGGCGGTGACACCGCTGTGGCGGTGTGCCGCAGCTTGCAGACCACGCAGCTCCTGCTTTTAGAGGAGGTGCAGAGCGGGACCCCTGCCGGACTGTTGGCTGACGGTCCGCTCCGGGGGATACCGGTCGTCACAAAATCTGGTGCATTCGGGGATGAAGATACCCTGCTGCACGCGTGGAAATATATCAGGAGAGAAGGCGAGTAAGGAGGAGATCACACAAGAATAGCAGTGCACACGTCCCAAAAATCAAAAGTCGCGTTACCCCAAACAACCATTCTAAAAGAAAGAAGGAATCACTATGGCAACCCTCGAAAGCAAAAAAGCCGCTACTCTGGGAAAGAGATCCATCATCGGCATGATCCTTGGCCTGGCACTGGGCGCGATCCTGTGCTTTGTCCCGAACGGCTATGTCCGTGATGATATCGTCATCAATACCATACTGAACATTGTCGGCAATGGATATCTGAATCTGATCAAGATGACCATTATCCCCTTTGTTTTTGCATCTCTGGTCATGGGCATCTCCAGCGCTACCGATGTCAAGCAGGTGGGACGTATCGGCGGCAAGATCCTGATCATCTATGTAGCTACCACGGTGATCGCCTCCGCCTTCGGTATTTTGGGCGGCATGATCCTCAAGCCCGGCGTAGGCGTGGATCTCGGCTCTTTTGACCTGTCCAACACCTACGAGAACGTCAACACCTCGTTTGCCAGCGTTATCCTTGATTTTATCCCCACGAATATTGTAGAATCCTTTGCGAAGGGTAAAATGATCCACATTGTGGTCTTTGCCGTGTTCTTTGGTATCGCCCTGAGCCTTATCGGCGAAAAAGCTGCGGCGGTGAAGGCCTTCAACGAATCTCTGGCAAATACCATGCTGAAGATCGTCAATATCGTCATGCAGCTGACTCCCTATGGCGTGTGCGCTTTGATGGCCAAGACCGTTGCCAACCTGGGCTTCACGATCATTGTGACGCTGGCCAAGTACTGCGCCTCCGAGATTTTCCTGCTCTTCCTGTTCGGCCTGATCGTCTACGGTCTGATGCTGAAGATCTTTACCGGCCTGAGCTTTGGCCGCTTCCTCAAGAAGTACAGCCGTATCGCGCTGGTGCCCTTCTCCACCTCCTCCTCCAACGCCACCCTGCCTTATTCCATCGAGTTCTGCCGCAGCATCGGCGTTTCTGAGAAGGTAGCGTCCTTCACCCTGCCTCTGGGCGCCACGCTGAACATGGACGGCAGCGCCATCATGCAGGGCATGACCGCCGTGTTCGTGGCGCAGCTGTACAACATTGAATTGACCTGGCCCATGATCGTTACCATTGTGATCGCCGCTACCCTTGGCACCATCGGCTCCCCCGGTATGCCCGGCGTGGTCATGGTCACGCTGACCGTGGTGCTGCAGTCCGTGGGCTTCCCGCTGGAGGCGATTGCCATCATTGTGGCGATCGACAAGTTCCCCGACATGTTCAAGACGGTGCTGAATGTGCTGGGTGACGCTGTGGACACTGTGATCGTTGCCAAGTCCGAGGGCGAGTTTGACGCGGATGTGTTCAACGGCCGGAAGGAAGCGGACGTCAACGTGGGCGAGTGATCCCGCAAAACCGTTTCACTTTATATGTAAGGAGTATCCGTTATGGTTATCAGCAGTAAATTCCTGGATGCACTGACCCCCTCATCCATTCGAAGCATTACGGCCAAGATCCGCGACAAGGCAAAAGACGGTATTCAGGTGGTGTCCTTTGCCGGCGGCCTGCCCAGCAAGGAGTTTTTCCCGCTGGAGGATCTGCGCCGCATCACCGACCAGGTTTTTGACGAGGAGGGCGGCGAGGCGATCCAATATGCCGCCTCTGACGGCTACGACCCCCTGCGTCAGTATCTGGTGGAGTTTATGAAGCGCTATCAGGTCAACAATATCGACTACAAAAATATTCTCATTACCAGCGGCGCCCAGCAGGGCTTGGCTTACCTCGCCAAGGGCATGATCGAGCCGGGATCCGTGGTCATCGTGGAGAACCCGTCCTACCCGGGTGCGCTGGACACCTTCCGCTCCTACGGCGCGGAGATCGTGGGCGTCGGCATGGATGACGACGGTATGAAGATGGATGCGCTGGAGCAGGTGCTGCAGCAGCATAAAAAGGTGGCTTTCATCTACACCATTGCAGATTTCCAGAATCCCACCGGGCGCTGTATGTCCGTTGAACGGCGCAAAAAGCTGGTAGAGCTGGCAGAAACGTACGACACCTTCGTTGTGGAGGATGGTCCGTACAGCCTGATCTCCTTTGACGGACAGGTCATGCCGGCTATCAAGAGCTTTGATACATATGGGCGGGTCATCTATTCCGGGTCAACCTCCAAGACCATTGCACCGGGGCTTCGCATAGGTTGGCTGATTGCCGATCATGAGAGCATTACCAAGCTGGTATATCTGAAAATGCGGGATGACCTGCAGGTGAACAACATTGCCCAGCGTCAGGTGTACCACTACCTGAAGGATTGCGATTTTGACGGCCATCTGAAAACGGTGATCGATGTGTATCGCCGTCGGAGGGACGTGATGGCGGAGGCTGTCCGCGCCAGTTTTCCGGAGGGTACACGGGTCATCCTGCCCGGCGGCGGTCTGTTCATGTGGGTGGATCTGCCCGAAGGCACAGATGCGTTGGAGATGTTTGACTTCGTCTTTCAAAAGAACATTGCCTATGTGCCCGGTCAGTTTTTCTGCTGCGACGGAAGCGGCAAGAATGCCATGCGGCTGAATTTTTCCACCACGGGAGAGGAAGACATTGCCCGCTGTATCCCCATTCTGGGCGAAATGATAAAGCAATATCTGAAAAAATGAGCTTGATCAAATAAGCGATGCTGCTTTGCCGCTGCGAAGAATCTCTGCTGTTCCGGAACGCGCGTGAAGTATACGTTTATGCGAAGATGCTTGCTCCCACCATCAACCGCATACCAACGCTCATTAGCGTCGAGTTCCTTTAAGGAAGTGTGACTTTTCTGAAATGCCTCAACTTCCAACAGCAGCTCATTCGCTCTGTGCGCGTATTCATCGCTCTGCTCAAGTGTTTCGGACAGGAAGCCTTTTATCTCATCTGCTCCTGTCAACAGATCTTCGTAGAAATGCTGGAGGCAATCTTCCTGACTTGCAAATTCGCTGAGAAAGGCAAGGCCATTCGCATCGAGATACAGCTCTGAAATGCTTTTTGCCAAGTCAGCCGCAGACATATTGCTGTTCTCTTTTAATTGGCTTTCCGCTTGCTCGGATTTCTCCACAGAAATGCCGCGCTCCCTGCAAATCTCCGCAAAATGCCGGTCAATGTCCGTAATCAGCTCGGAAGCCGTCTTGTTGATGGTTTCCAGACTGGCGCGAAGCTCTTTCAGCTCCTTGCCCTTTGACCATGTGGCGATATAGCCGAAGCTGTTTTCTCCCGTTTCAATGCCGTAATACTGGCAGACCGCATAGGAGATGCTTTCGGCCTCGACCTCCTCGGTGTTGCGACTCTTTTCTCCGGGGACAAGGATCGTCTCACCATCGTCCGCAAGCTCTGTCATGTGTTCATAGTCGTGGAGCTTGGCGTGAGCAATCTCATGGACGGCGGCGCATACCGTCTGCACCTCACTCATACCGGCGCGGATGGTGATGCTCTGCGCCTTAATGCTGAAAAAGCCATCTGTGTCATGCGCAACGGGCTTTATCTCTATCGGAACGGGAGAAGCGCGGCGCAGCGCCTCCATGAAAACCTCATACTGCTGCACATTGCCGCTCAGATCAGCGGCAAGCTGGGGCAAGGGCTTTCCCGCAGTCTGTGACACATCAAAGACGGATACCACCTTGAACATAGGGATTCGGATTTCCTTTTCCTCAATGATGGCCTTGCCATCCGCATCCAGCACCGGCGCATTGGTTTCCGGGTCGGTCTTGATTTCCTCGACCTTTTTCTTATAGGGAGTAGGAGCGATGATGCGGATACCTTTTTCGCCTTTCAGGACGTTCCTGCCGAACTGATCGCGCCACTTGTTGAAGCCCGCCACATGGGTGGCGTCGGGGCGCTGCATATAGATGAGCATGGTGTTGTTGACCGAGTAGCGGTGAAAGCGGCTCATGGTGGCAAGGTACTTCCGGTACTTATCGCTCTCGAACAGCTCCTTGATGCCGTTTTCGATGCTGTCAACGATTTCCCGCATCCGGTCTTTGTTGGTTTGCTTTTCAGCCATGATGATCTCCTTTCAAAAAATAGCGCCCCTGCGCAGAAGAAAACACATCCTGCACAGGGGCAATTCTCCGCAGATAGATGTTGTTTTCGGGCTTGCGGATAGAATGTCTCAGCCCCTTGGGATTTCGCATGGAAAAAGCCTTGCAGCATGGGGCTTTTTCGGCCTCTATTTGCGGAGGTTCCAGTATTGTTCACGCTTCCGTTTGGCGTCCTGCTTTCGGCGCTCCTGCTTGGCGCAGACCGGGCAATACTTGGCGCGGTTGGAGGAAGAATAGACCGGCTTACCGCAGACGGCGCAGCGCTTTCCCGGCCTTTCCCGCATCACGTCGGCCAGCAGCTCATGGTCGGCGGGAAGCACCGCGTTTCGGAACCAGTTGCACAGCAGCGAGTAGGAAATACCCTGTACGCAGACGCAAGGCTCTCCATCATCCAGCGCGAGGCAGTTGCCGTGATCATAATTACAGCAGAGCTTCCGAATGAGCTTTTTGGAGCGGCGGAGCTGCTTGTGATCCATAGGCGGCGCATCAGCCATTGTCGAACATCATCTTATAGCCCGTGCGCTGTCCATCGTCCTCCAGAAGAACGCTGGCATCATAGGTTTTCCCGGTCTTTTCGGAGTAGCAGCCTTTCAGCGGGGCGCGGCCATTTTTCAAAAGCGCAGCGGCAAGGGATTTTGTCAGCACCTTTTTCTTGGCGGTGAAAAAGCGGCTGTTTTTCCAGAGAACAAAGGAACAGGCACGGTTCTCGCAGAAAAAGCCTTTCGGTGATTCCGTCACCTCGGCTCCGCAGCGGGGACACTTGCCGACCACCTCACGCCCGGAGGGGAACAGGACTTCCGTACCGGGGATGGGTTTGTAGGTCTGCACCAGCTCATGTAGCATGGCGGCGATCCCATCCATGAAGCTGTCCGGGGCGATTTCACCGCGCTCGATCTCTTTCAGGCGGTGCTCCCATTCAGCGGTGAGCTGCGGAGACTGGAGCTGTTCAGGCAGAACGGTGATAAGCGCCGTGCCGGTGGAGGTGGGCAGCAGATTTGTGATCTTTTTGGACTTCCTGCGCTCCACAAAACCGGAGGACACCAGCTTTTCAATGATACCGGAGCGGGTCGCCGGGGTTCCGATGCCCTTGCGCTCGGCATCATCTGGCATATCCTCCTTGCCCGCGTTTTCCATCGCGGCCAGCAGCGTGTTTTCGGTATAGGGCGAGGGCGGCGTGGTCTTTTTCGCCACTGCCTTGGCGGATTTGACCGGCACGCGCTGTCCCTTCTGCAGCTGCGGCAGCGCCTGCTCTTCTTCGCCCTTTTTCGGCTTGCTGCGCAGCGGGGGATTGGCGGCCTGCCAGCCCTGCGCGATCACCGCGCGCCCGCGGGAGAGGAATTTGTGCTCGCCAACACCTGTGACGGCGCTCATCGCGTCGTATTCCATGTCGGGATAAAATGCCGCGATCAGCTGCCGCGCCACCATCTCATAGAGCTTCTGCTCATCCGCCGTCAGCGCGCCGGGCCTGCGCCCGGTGGGGATGATGGCATGGTGGTCGGTGAGCTTTGCGTCGTCATAGACCCTTTTGCCGGGATCGACCGCCTTGTCCGGCGAGAGCACCAGCGCGCGCAGCGGCTCCGGCATCCCCTTCAAAATTCCCTGCACCTTGGGGCGCATATCGTGGGAAAGATAGCGCGAATCGGTGCGCGGATAGGTCAGCAGCTTGTGCTTTTCATACAGCGCCTGCGCCAGGTTCAGCGTTTTCTGCGCGGTAAAGCCGTAGCGCGCGTTGGCCTCGCGCTGTAGGGTCGTCAGATCATACAGCAGCGGCGGCGGCACGCGCTTGCGCTCGGTGGAAACCTCCAGCACCTCGCCCTCCCGCCCCGTCACGGCGGACACGATCTCCTTGGCCGTCTTTTCGTCCGGGATGCGGGTTTTGCCGTCTTTGTCGATCCATGTGCCGCGGTATCCGCCGAAATCCGCCTGCACCTCCCAATAGTTTTCCGGCACGAAGTTGCGGATTTCCAGCGCGCGCTTGACCAAAATCGACAGCGTGGGGGTCTGCACGCGCCCGACGGAGAGCAGGCTGTCGTACCGCAGCGTAAAGGCGCGCGAGCCGTTCATGCCCACCAGCCAGTCCGCGTCCGACCGGCACAGCGCCGAGGCATAGAGCCCGTCGTAATCCGCGCCGTCCCTGAGGTTGGCAAAGCCCTCCGCAATGGCTTCCTCGGTCATGGACGAAATCCACAGCCGCCGGAAGGGCTTTCGGCATCCCGCCATCTGATAGATGCGGCGGAAGATCAACTCGCCCTCGCGCCCGGCATCGGTGGCGCAGATCACGCTGTCCACCTGCGGCGCGTTCAAAATCGTCTTGACGCACTGAAACTGGTCGCGCGACTGGGCAATGACCTTGAGCGGGATGTTTTCCGGCAGCATGGGCAGCGTGTCCTGCCGCCAGGTCTTCCAGCGCGTGTCGATCTCCTCCGGGTTGACCTGCGTCACCAGATGCCCCACCGCCCATGTCACCACATAGCCGCCGCCCTTGAGGCATCCCTTGCCCGGCGTGTTCGCGCCGAGCACCCGCGCGATATCCCGCGCCACCGACGGCTTTTCGGCCAATACGCAGATCATTCCCATCGTGCAAAAACTCCTTCCGCCGGGCTCCCCGCCCGCTTCCCGCACTCTTCACTTCCGCCCCCATTATACCATCTTTCCCCCTCCCCGGCAAAGTCCCCGCCGCAAGACCGCCTCTCTTGGCTCCCCCTCGTAGGCCGCAAAGCGGCTGGAACTCGTGCATTTCGGCTTGTCGATTAGAACACCGATGCGTCATATAGTATAGTAGTGCAGAATCGTCAACCCTTCCGTCACAGCTTCGCTGTGCCACCTCCCTCTTCGCGCCATCCCGCCTTGCAGCGCGCTGGCGTTCCGTTCGGCTTTTGGGCTGCGCCAAACGCTCGAACTCTAGGTTCGCTCCGTTCACCCTTCGAGCCCACAGGGGAGGCATAAGAGCGCGCTGCCTCTCTTGGCTCCCCTGTGAAGGGGAGCTGACGCCGCGGCGGCCCGAAGGGTTGCCCCTCCAAACTCTTTCCCGACAAGTCTTGTACCCCCCTCCGCGTTCTGATATAATGTTTGGGTAAATCACATTCTTTGGGGGATCAACAAAATATGGCTCGACTCCGTGAATTCCTGTTTGACCGCGATTTTTACCGCAGCGTGCTGACGCTCGGTCTGCCCATCGCGGCGCAGAACCTGCTCTCCTCTTCCGCCAACCTGATCGACACCGTCATGGTCGGCCAGCTGGGCGAGGTCTCGCTCTCCGCCGTGGGCATGGCGGGGCAGTGGTCGTTCCTGATGTTCCTGTTCTTCTTCGGCTTTTCGTCCGGCAGCAGCGTGTTTTTCTCGCAGTATTGGGGGATAAAAGACCTGTCCCGCATCCGCCACACCTATACGCTGGGCTTTGCCAATGTCTTTATCATCTCGCTGATCTTCATGGTGGTGGGCTATTGCTTCCCCACGCAGGTCATCCGGGTGTTCACCAACGATGAAGTCGTCGTGGCCGAGGGCGTGCTCTACCTGCGCGTAGCGGTCTTCGCCTATGTTGCCCAGTGCGTCAACACCTACGGCTGCGCCCTGCTGCGCGCCACGGAGGAAGTCCGCCTGCCGATGATCTCCAATATCATCGCGGTGCTGACCAATACGTTCCTCAACTGGGTGTTCATCTACGGCAGCCTCGGCGCGCCTGCAATGGGCGTGCGCGGCGCGGCGCTGGCCACGGCGATTTCGTCCTGGGTGGGCATGGCAATCATGCTGATCGTTTCCTATAAAAAGAAGAACCTGCTGGCGCTGCCGCTGAAGGAATTTTTCCACATCCGCAAGAGCACTGTCAAGCGCTTCTATCCCGTGGTGCTGCCCGTCGTGTTCAACGAGAGCCTCTGGGCGGTGGCCTCCATGGCGCTGAACATGGTCTACGGCCGCCTGGGCACCGGCAACTACTCCGCCATGACCGTCAAAAACACCATCGAAAACCTCGCCTTCACCTTCTTCATCGGTCTGTCTTCGGCAGACTCCGTCATGGTCGGCAAGTCCATCGGCGCGGGCGATTTCAAGCGGGGCTTTACCGACGCGCGGCGTTTCGGCCTGCTCTCTCCGGCGCTGGCGGTGCTGCTGGGGGTCGTGCTGGTGCTGCTGCGCGTGCCGCTGACCAATCTGTTCACCCTGTCGGACGAGGTCAAGGTCACGGCGCAGTACCTGATGATCGTCAATGCCTGCATCTACCCCTTGCGCATGTTCAACCACATGAACATCGTGGGCACCTTCCGCGCGGGCGGCGATACCAAGGCGAGCCTCATCATGGACGCGGGCAGCATCTGGTGCCTGTCGGTGCCGCTGGTGGCGCTGGCGGGGTTGGTGTGGAAATTCCCGTTCGTGCTGGTGTTCGCCATGACCGCGGTGGAAGAACTGGCCAAGTTTACCTACGGCATGATCTATCTGAACTCCGGCAAGTGGATCAAGCCCGTCACCGCGCCGCAGTCTCTGCCCGTCGCGGCGGAGGAAACCTTCCCTGCCGAGGATCAGGCGGTGTAAATCCCGCTTTTCAAGGAGGTTTCTTCCATGAAATCTTCCCTCTATCTGCGTTCCCTGGAGCGCCTCCGGGAATGCGCGCCCGGCTATCCCGGCGACACGGCGGTGCTGCGGCGCTTTTCCCGGCTGGATTTTTCCGCGCCGGTGACGATGCTCTGCGGGGACAACGGCTGCGGCAAGACCACGCTGATTGAGCTGCTCGCCTGCAAGGTGCGCGCCAACCGCATCGGCCCGCCGCAGGGCGCGCTCACCGGCAGCCAGCGCGCCGTTGCCGCTGCGGCGGACGATTTCCGCGTCGTGATGGGCGGCAGGCCCGCGCACAGCTTTCTGTTCACGGCGGAGGGTTTTTCGCAATACGTCGCGACGCTGACGGCGGAAAAGGAATTCGCCCGCGCGGAGCTTGACGGCCTTTCCGGCAAATACGGCAGCGACTACGCGCGCTCCCTCGCCGCGCAGCCCTTTGCGGGCACGCTTGCCGCCATCGACCATCTTTACGCCGCGCCGCTGGAGACGCAGTCCCACGGGCAGAGCTTTCTGGATTTCTTCCAATCGCGGCTGATGCCCGGCGGGCTCTACCTGATGGACGAGCCGGAGGCGGCGCTCTCCTATGTCAACCAGCTGGCGCTGATCTATCTGATGCAGGACGCGGTGAGCGATGGCTGCCAGTTTGTGCTGGCGACCCACAGCCCGATCCTGACCGCCTGCCCCGGCGCGGCGATTTACGAGATCGACGAAGGGCGGCTGACGCCCACCAACTATGAGCACTTGAGCAGCGTGCAGTTTCTTTCGCATTTTCTCAAAGCGCACGCGCACCTTCTCGGTGCGGAATGACGCACATCTAAAAACGCTCATCGTTTTGTTAAAATCTTCAACAATTCAATACACGAATCAACAGGAAACGGAATCCGCAATGGATTTCGTTTCCTGTTCTTTATGTTTTTTACATTTCTCCATGGATTCGCTGTTAAATTTTGATGAGCGCGGTTTTTGGAGGGAAATGTGGTGTATACTCATTCTATATTGAAATAAATACGCTTTGACCCGAAATGAGGAGAACGAGAACCCGATGATGAGGATTGGCTTGGACGTAGGGTCCACGACCCTGAAGTGCATCGTGCTGAACGATCAGAACGAGATCATATATAAGGATTACGAGCGGCACTATTCCCAGATCACGGAGAAGGCCGCTTCGATGCTGCGCAGCATCGCCCGGTACTTCCCGCAGGAAAAACAGGCGCATCTGTGCATCTCCGGCTCGGCGGGCATGGGCTTTGCCGAGAGCATGGGCATCCCGTTCGTGCAGGAGGTCTACGCCACGCGCGTCTCCATCAAGCGCCTGCTGCCCCGCACCGACGTGGTGATCGAGCTGGGCGGCGAGGATGCGAAGATCCTGTTCGTCTCCGGCAACATGGAGGTGCGCATGAACGGCAGCTGCGCGGGCGGCACCGGCGCCTTCATCGACCAGATGGCCACGCTTTTGCAGCTGACCCCCTCCGAGATGAACGATCTTGCCGCGCACCAGACCAAAATCTACTCCATCGCCTCGCGCTGCGGCGTGTTCGCCAAGTCCGACATCCAGCCGCTGCTCAACCAAGGCGCGCGCAAGGAGGACGTCTGCGCCTCCATCTTCGGCGCCGTGGTCAACCAGACCATCGCGGGTCTTGCGCAGGGGCGCGAAATCGAGGGCAACATCGTGTATCTCGGCGGCCCGCTGACCTTCTTCTCCGAGCTGCGCAAGGCGTTTGACCAGGGCTTGAACACACAGGGGCTGCTGCCGGAAAACTCGCTCTATTTCGTGGCGATGGGCGCTGCCTTCCAGGCGAACGAGCAGCCCTTTGACCTTGCCGCCATCACGGAGAAGATCGAAAACTATACCGCCGGCGGCAACTACACCGGCTGCCGTCCGCTCTTTGCGAATCAGGCGGAATACGACGAATTCACCGCCCGCCACGCTCGCGACAAAATGACGGTCACGGGCGCGCTTCAGCCCGACAACTTTGCCTATATCGGCATCGACGCAGGCTCCACCACCGTCAAGGCCGTGGTGCTCGATTCCAAGGCGAACATCGCCTATACGCAGTATCTGCCCAACAGCGGCAACCCGGTTCCGCTCGTGCGCGAGTTTTTGCAGGAGGTCTACCGCCGCTTCCCCGGCGTGATCGTCAAGGCCGCTGCTTCCACCGGCTACGGCGAGGAGATCATCAAAAACGCCTTCCGCGCCGATTTCGGCCTGGTCGAAACCATCGCGCACTTCACCGCCGCCAAAGAATTCGATCCCGATGTGGATTTCATCATCGACATCGGCGGGCAGGACATCAAGTGCTTCAAGATCCGCGGCGGCGTGATCGACAATATCTTCCTGAACGAGGCCTGCTCCTCCGGCTGCGGCTCGTTCCTTCAGACCTTTGCGGGCGCGCTGGGCTATTCCATCGCGGACTTTGCCAAGGCGGGGCTCTTTGCCGACAAGCCCGTGGATCTGGGCTCGCGCTGCACGGTGTTTATGAACTCCTCCGTCAAGCAGGCGCAGAAGGACGGCGCGTCGATCGAGAACATCTCCGCCGGTCTTTCCATCAGCGTGGTCAAAAACGCGCTCTACAAGGTCATCCGCGTGGGCAATGCCTCGGAATTGGGGCAGCACATCGTGGTGCAGGGCGGCACCTTCTTAAATGACGCAGTGCTGCGCGCCTTCGAGCAGGAGATCGGCCACGACGTCATCCGCCCCTCTCTCTCCGGCGTCATGGGCGCGATGGGCGCGGCGCTCTACGCCATGGCGCATCAGAAGGCGGAGCGCTCCTCCCTGCTCTCGCCCGAAGAGCTTAAAGCCTTTACCCATCAGGTGCAGGCCGTCACCTGCAACGGCTGTACCAACCACTGCCGCCTGACCATCAACACCTTTGCCGGCGGCAAAAAGTTCATCGGCGGCAACCAGTGCGCCAAGCCCCTGCGCACCGAGCGCGCGCAGGAGAGATACGATCTTTACGACTACAAGCGCGAGCTGCTCGCCCAATACGGCAGCGTGAAGGGCACGCGCCAGAACATCGGGCTGCCGATGGGGCTGAACTTCTACGAGCTGCTGCCCTTCTGGCACACGTTTCTGACCGCACTGGGCTTCGGCGTGACGGTTTCGCCCAAGACCACCAAGGCGCTGTACCACCTGGGGCAGACCTCCATTCCGTCCGATACCGCCTGCTACCCCGCAAAGCTGATGCATGGCCATGTGCAGGCGCTGCTGGACGAAGGCGTGGACGCGATTCTTTACCCCTGCATGAGCTATAACTTCGACGAGCACCTGGGCGACAACCATTACAACTGCCCGGTGGTGGCCTATTACCCCGAGGTCATCGCCTCCAACATGAAGTCGCTCTCCGGCACGCCGTTCATCCACGATTACGTCGGCATCCACCGCCCGCACGACTTCCCGAAGAAGATGCATGCCATCCTCGTCAAGTATTTCGGCGACAGCATCACGCTGCGGGAGGTCAAAGAGGCTTCCAAGAAGGCCTACGCCGCCTACGACGCGCACATGCGCGCCGTGCGGGACAAGGGCGAGGAATACCTGCGCCTGGCGAAGGAAAAGGGCCTGCCTGTGATCGTGCTCTGCGGCCGTCCCTATCATCTGGACGGCGAGATCAACCACGGCATCGACGGCTTCATCGCGGATTCCGGCGCGGTGGTCGTGTCCGAGGATTCTCTGGGCGACGAATACGTGAAAGCCCCCACCACGGTGCTGAACCAGTGGACCTATCACTCCCGCCTGTACGCCGCCGCGCGCTACATCGCAAACTCCGGCGATCCGCACATCAATCTGGTGCAGCTGGTGTCCTTCGGCTGCGGCGTGGACGCCATCACCACCGACGAGGTGCGCAAGATCCTCGAGGGCGCGGGCCGCATCTATACGCAGATCAAGATCGACGAAATCACCAACCTGGGCGCGGTCAAGATCCGCCTGCGCTCGCTGTTCTCCGCCATCGGCGAGAAGGGAGGCTATACGCATGGCTGATGAAGCTGGCCGCATCGAATTTACCAAGGAGATGAGGAAGACCTATAAGCTCCTCTTCCCCAACATGGCGGAAATCCATTTCCGCATTCTGCAAAACACCTTCCGCTCCTACGGCTACAACGTAGAGCTTTTGACCAACGACGGGCAGGAGGTCGTGGACGAAGGGCTGAAATACGTCCACAACGACATCTGCTATCCCGCGCTGCTCACCATCGGCCAGATGATTTCCGCCCTCAAGAGCGGCAAATACGACCTTAACCACGTCGCGCTGATGATGACCCAGACCGGCGGCGGCTGCCGCGCCTCCAATTACATCTTCCTGCTGCGCAAGGCGCTCAAAAACGCCGGCATGGGGCAGGTGCCGGTCGTCTCGGTCAACCTCTCCGGCTTGGAGAAGAACAGCGGCTTTAAGATCACGCTGCCGCTGCTGCGCCGCGCGCTGGCCGCGCTGACCTACGGCGACCTTTTGATGCTGCTGCGCAACCAGACCCGCCCCTATGAAAAGAACCCCGGCGAAACCGACGCGCTGGTGGACAAATGGGTGGACGACATCTGCGCCCGTTTTCTAAAGGGCAAGGGCTTTCAGAAAAAGCAGATCCGCACCCTGACGCGCGAGATCGTGGCCTCATTTGACCGCATCGAAATTCTTCCCGTCAAAAAGATCCGCGTGGGCATTGTGGGCGAAATTTATGCCAAGTATTCGCCGCTGGCCAACAACCACCTGGAGGATTTCCTCCGCTCGCAGGACTGCGAGGTCAACGTCCCCGGCATCATGGCCTTCATGCTCTTCAAGGTGGATAACCGCCTGGAGGACATCAAGCTCTACGGCGGCAACCCCCTCAAAAAATTCGTCATCCAGATTCTCTACGACTATCTGGAGGTCTTTGAGCGCTATACGCTGGACGCGGTCTCCATCTCCGCGCGCTACCACAAGCCCGCCTCCTACCGCGCGATCAAGCAGATGGTGCGCCCGCTGATCGGCTACGGCTGCAAGATGGGCGAGGGCTGGCTGCTGACGGGCGAAATGATCGAGCTGGTCGAAACCGGCTATGAAAACATCGTCTGCGCGCAGCCCTTCGGCTGCCTGCCCAACCACATCGTGGGCAAGGGCAAGATCCGCCAGATCCGCGAGATGTACCCGCAGGCCAACATCGTGCCCATCGACTACGACCCCGGCGCCACCCGCGTCAATCAGGAAAACCGCATCAAATTGATGCTTTCTGTTGCCAGGGAGCGCCTAAACGAGCAAAAGTGACCGCCCATACAGCCCGATTTCCCGACCAATCCCTGTCCACTGCTGTAGATGCGTCTGTCGTAAAAAACATCGCCACCCCGATTTTCTTCGGGGCGGCGATGTTGCATATTATTGACGGTAAAGCGTGTACGTTGAACCGTTTTTATAGCAATAGACCAACATGCTGTCTGGAGTTAAAAGCGTGAACCTGTACATTGGCTTTTCCCCAAACGATCCGTGAACCATATAAACACCATCTTCAAGTGAATAATACTCAAAATCAAACCAAGGCAAATTAAATGTTGTATAATAGTTCTTTTTCTTTTCCATTGTAAAATAATATCTTCCACCACTCCACTTTCCCATAAGATATTCCTGAAGATACTCTTCTGACTTAAGGATAATATCGGATGCATCCTCAAAATAGAACAAATCCATCAATCTCTGTGTCATCGATTCTGCATTTAATTTTTCTGAATCTTTACGTGCATCCAAAAGAGTAATATAATCCTTGCTATCCATATACTTGGGCACACACTGGAAGTATTTGCGTGCTTGTGCAAAGTCCTTGTCATGATACAATATTTTCCCCTGAAGATAAACCAAATCCGTCAGTGAAGTCATAATCTTCTTGACATCGGAATAATCTCTTATGGAATCAAATTTGGAATAGGCTGCCAGATAATCCTCGTCCTCAATCAGGGCCGTCCCCCATAGATACATGGTCTTCTTGCTCATTTCCTCCGCTCCATCATAGCCTTCTTTAGCTAGATTAAAAAAAATGATGGATGCTTTCTGGTATTCCTTCTTTTCCGACAGCACATACATGCCCTCTCGGAACTGAATTTCCAGTGCTTGTTCCTCCGCATCCCTGTACCCTGCTTCTTTCAGAGTGTCCATCAGTTTAAGCGACTGATCGAAATCGTTGCTGTCAGCCAGCTGCAATGCATGACGGTAGTCGGCCTCCTGTGCCAATTCGTCCGCATGGAGATATCCGTCCAATTCCGAGAACGCCTCTTTCGCATCCTCATACTGCCTTTTTTCCAACAATTCGTCCGCCGCCAAATAGTTCAGCAGCTCTGTATCATGCAGCTTGGTGATACCGGGTGCAAACAACATTTTTTGTGCCTGCACAAAATCGCCGTTCTCTGCCAGGGTACAGGCACGGTTGTAGCAGCCAAAGTATACTCCCGTCGGAATTCCAAGCAGCACCACTACTGCCACCGGAATCCCGATCGCCAAAATGAGCTTCCTGTTCACTTTGTGTTTGGGCGCATGTTTCTCCTGCGGCTGCATCTGCGCATCGGGCATATTATCTGCCGCTGTATCCATTGCAAAGGACTGGATATTATAGGGAGATAGTTTTAAGATCAGTTCCTGCATGGAGGTAAACCTCTGCCCAGGATCGAGCGCCATGCCTTTTTTCAGAATCTCAGCAAAGCCGGACTCCAATTCACTGCAATCCAGTTCCTCGCCGTTTTCCGCTCTGGTCAGAGAATTCTGCGGTTGTTTTCCGGTTGTCGCTGCGTACAATAGCGCACAAAAAGAATAAATATCTGAGAGATTTCCCGCCAGTGAACCTTTATAAATTTCTGGCGCAGCGTATCCGCTGGAATAGCGATCCGCCTCTATTTCCGTTGCAGGAGCCAATGCAGCACCATTTGCCCCAATTGTGATACTGCGCGGTGCGATCTGAAGGTGCGATCCGCCATTATTGTGCAGATCTCTAAGTTGCAACGCAACAGGCAGCAGCATCGCAACCGCCGCATTTTCACCAATCCCCTCCGGGTGTCCTGCCATGTATGCAGCAAATGATTGAGACGGAGTTTTCAGCGCAGACCTTCTCTTTCTCCGCGAGATGAAGAATGCAAACGCCACAATTCCCGCCAAAATGATCACCATAATCGGTATTACCACAGCAAGCCACGGAAAGGCCCCCTTGACGCCAGGCACAGAAATGGATTGGCTTTGCAAAAAATCCTTTAGTTCTTCAACACTGATTGCTCCGAAGATTCCCTGCGAATCGTTAATCCCGTAGGTATTGATGCCAACTACCTCTCCTTTGGCGTTGAGCAGCGGTCCACCCGAATTGCCGGAGTTGATTGCCGCATTGATTTGCAACAATTGCGTTGGTGTTCCGTAACTGGAAACCGTTGCTTTACGTACCGCACTGACAATGCCATCGGTGATGGTTGCATCAGCACTGGTATGTGCTTCTTTATCAGAAAGATAGTCCGCCGCACCAGGGAATCCAATCGCATAAACCGCTTCTCCCTGCTCTGCTTCTTTCTGAGCCAGTGTGAGAGTGGGTTTATCCAAAGGATACGCTAATTTCAGCACGCAAAGATCTTTTTGATCTGAGTATGCCAGGATCGACGCATTGACGGTCTCTTCATCATTCAGCCAAACCGAAATGCTATACGGATGATCCTCCACCACATGATGGTTTGTTACAATCAGTGTTTCCCCTTTGCTGTTTTTCAGTACAAAGCCGGAACCTGTAGCATAACCATCTGAATATTCTGACAAAATACGAACAACAGAATTCTTTGCTTCCAATATCGGTTCCGGAACAGCTGCTGCCGCCCATGCACAGACCGATAAACAAACCAAAATAATCAAACATATTTCCACGCTCAATATTCTTTTCATTGAAATATTCCCTCCATATACACCAGATATCTCTATTTTATTTTGCCTCAGCGAATTCGTCAATCATAAATCGCTTGCTTTCGTCAGCAATTTCACTTTTCTCGTACGAATCCGTCATTTTATACTTATAGAATCATTGGCATTTGTTACGCAGAAACCCCTGAAAATAAAGGTTTTACGGCAGGTCATTTCATCAAATGAAACAGAATGGTTATCTTCATATTTTGATGCATCATAATATCATATAATTGACAATCGGCTGAATTGCCTTTATAATAAGCATCGTAAGGTACAGGCGGGCGGTTAAAAAACCGACAGACCCGTTTGAAGCCTCCCGAGCTGAAAAACAGCCGGGATAAGAAAAAGAAAACAAAAATAGATACGAAAACATAAAAACAGCCGTGCGGGTCAGCAGATGGAAAGCGTCCCGGAATTCGCGGCAACGGGGGGTGCCATCAATACAAATACGATGGCTTGTGCGGGACGAATTTCGTGCCGCACGTTTTTTTATTTCAAAATCCCTTTCGGAGGAAATCGCATGAAAAGCCTGCTCCGTTTCTTCCCCGCGCTGCTGGCAGTCTGGCCATACGGCCTGCTCGCCATCGCCCTGTTTGAAGAGGGCTCGGCAGGCTCCGCGGTCTTTTTGTGGGTTTACTGCGGGCTGACTGCGGCGCTGCTGCTGTTCCAGATTCTCTATTGCTGCCTGCACCGGGCTTCGGCGCGGACGTTCGCTTTCTGGGACCTGGTCGTTAAATTGTGCCACATTCCGTTTTATCTTGCGGTGTTTGCGCTGGGCGTGCTGATGACGATGGCGATGGTCGTGCCCGCGCTGCTGTTCGTCTCCCCTGCGGTGAATCTGCTGCTGCTCGCCGTGGACACGGCGCTGATGCTGACCTCCTCGGCTTACGGCATCCGCGCGGCGGTATCGGGCGTGCGGGAGGGCAGGCTCTCTATCGGGCGCGCCGTGCTGCTGGGCGTGCTGCACCTGTTTTTCGTATTCGATGTGATCGGCGCGGCGGTGGAATACGCTTTTTTCCGCGCCGCAGATTCAAAAAATAAACTTCAACAGGAGGGCATTCACTCATGACACATGGTAAGGATTGGATGGTCGGGGCTTCGACGTGCAGCGTGGGCAAGGCCACGCCCGAGGTGGTGCGCGCCTATGCCGAAGCGGGACTGGACGCGATGGAAATCTCCCTCAAGGCGCACGAATACGCCGCACTCGATCTGCCCGCGCTGCGCCGCGCCGCAGACGAAACAGGGCTGACGATCTGGAGCCTGCACCTGCCGTTTTCAAACGATCTGTCCATCGCGCACAAGGATGCGCAAGTGCGAAAAAAGGCGATGGAAACCAACATCGCGCTGCTGCGCAAACTGGGCGAAAACGGTATTTCCCACGCCGTGGTGCATCCCGGCACGGAACCCACGGCGGACGCCGACCGCGCCGAGCGGTTGAAGGAATCGAGGGAAAATCTCTGCCTGCTGACCGAGGAAGCGATCAAAGACGGCGTGCAGCTGTGCGTGGAGGAGCTGCCGCGCACCTGCCCCGGCAACTGTTCCGAGGAGATGGCCTACCTCTTGGAGGCGCACCCGCGCCTGCGCCTGTGCTTCGACACCAACCACTTGCTCAAGGAAAGCCATGAGCACTTCTTAAACGCCGTGGGCAGCCGGGTGGAGACGCTGCACGTTTCGGACTATGACTTCATCGACGAGCGGCACCAGCTGCCCGGCGAGGGGCAGATCGACTGGCAGAAGCTGATTGCACACCTGGAGCAGCTCGACTACAAGGGACCGTGGATGTACGAGGTCGCGCTTGCCCCTGCGCCGGGGCGCCGCACCGGCCCGCAGCTGGAGCTTGCCGATTTTGTGCGCAATCACAAAGCGCTGATGCGGTAACAGAATTCCCTGCCTTCTCGTTTATACATTCGGATAAAGATGACAGGGAAGGTTGGTTTTCCATGAAACGTGTGCTTTCAATCGTATGTGTGGGGCTGATCCTGCTGCTGGGTGGGCTTTGCGTGGTGCAGACCGCGCGGCCGGGGCTGCTGGGGCGGGTCTGGCGGCGCGTTTTTCCGGAAAAGCCAACGGCCGCGGCGGTCATTGTGCCGGACGAGGACTTCCCCTACAAACAGGGCGAGGGGCTGACGCTGATCGTGTCGGAGCGCTTCCCGCTTGCAGAAGCCTATGTGCCGGACGATTTGATCAACCTCTACGAGCACAAGGAACGCTCCTTCGAACTGGCGCGGGCGGATATTGAGCTGCGGCAGCCCGCCTTTGACGCGGCGCAGGAGATGTTCACCGCCGCCAAAGCGGACGGCGTAAGCGGCTTCATCCTCTCCAGCGGCTACCGCACGCGCGAGCGGCAGAGCGAGCTTTACGCCGAGAGCAGCAGCGGTTATGTCAACGCGCCGGGCGAGAGCGAGCATGAGCTGGGCCTTTCCTTCGATGTGACCGCCCGCACAGACGAAAGCTCCTTTGACAAGACCGAGCAATTCCGCTGGCTGAGCGCCCATGCGCACGAATACGGCTTTGTGCTGCGCTACCCTGTGGGCAAGGAGAGCCTGACCGGCGTGCCCTACGAATCGTGGCATTATCGCTACGTCGGCATCGACGCCGCGCAAACCATCCACGACAACGGATGGTGCCTAGAAGAATACGCCGCACAGTAAATACAAAAAGACCCATGCTGAAAGCTTTCAGCATGGGTCTTTTGCCGTCAGGAGGTTTTCTGCAAGAGTTCGCCCTCCCGACGTTCCAGTGCGCAGGGTTCTTATCCTATCGCTTCTGCACTGCAGCCCCGGGAGGGGGCCCGCCGCGCGCCCGGCAAAGCCGGGCTTTCC